>WNFP01002667.1_pt1 | contig 15637 bp, 13 predicted proteins | sample 5400201 | NCBI WGS metagenome assembly WNFP01 (sample SAMN13153355, study PRJNA577476) | soil metagenome | isolation source: 115 cm saprolite under Madrone tree | place: USA:California | collected 2016-06-14
CGCCAGACCCAGAGCGCACCTCCTTGCGGGGACAGTTACCGTGGAAATGTCACTTTATACCGAATCGCGTGAAATGGCTAGGGCGGCGGCTACAGGTCGCGGCGGCCTTCCATGGCTTTTAGCATGGTGACCTCGTCGGCGTACTCGAGGTCCGCGCCGACGGGGATGCCCACGCCGATGCGCGTGACGCGCACGCCGAGCGGCTTTAGCAGCTTGGACATGTACACGGCGGTGGCTTCGCCTTCGGCCGTGGGGTTGGTGGCGATGATGATTTCCTCTACCGTTCCGCCCTTGAGGCGCTCAATCAGTGTTTTTATCTTGAGCTGCTCCGGGCCGCGGCCTTGCAAGGGCGATAGTGCACCGCCCAGGACGTGGTACATGCCGCTGTACATCCGTGTCTTCTCGATGGCCATGATGTTATGCGCTTCCTCAACCACGCAGATGGTCGCGCGACTGCGCGTCGCGCCGGTGCAGTACAGGCAGGGATCGGCATCGGTGATGTTGTGGCACACGGAGCATTCATGGATTTTTTCTTTGGCGTCGCGAATGGCGTCGGCGAGCGCGAGGGCATCTTCGGGCGCAGCGCGCAACAGAAAGAAAGCGAGGCGCTGCGCGGTTTTCTGGCCAATGCCCGGCAGGTGCTTCAGTTCGTCAATGAGGCGTTCGACGGGAGCGGCAAAATCAGGCATGCATGATGTGTAGCATAGGGAAACGGACAGCGCAAACGCAGACGCAGGCGGGTTCGTTTATTTTTGAGCGCGCAACTGCGGAGGGCAAGAATCTGAACCACAAGAAATTAGAAGGGCGAGCTCCTTGTGCTTACGCACCCGAAGCTCACCCTTCCTGGTGATCGCATCGCTCCCACGATACGAACTTATTGATTCGCGGCCTTGGTCGCGGCCCGCGCTTCGACTGCGTCGGCGCGTGGCGTCATCGACACGACGATGTATTCCCGCTCCTTGCCGTCGGATTCCGGCACGCGCAGGAGCATCTTGTCTTTGTGGATGCGGAACTCCGCGGACTCCCCGACCGGCAGCAGCGCGGGATGCTTGTCGTCTTTCGGACGGATGCGATAGATCAGCCGGTCGCTCTTGAGGATATATTCCTGGCAGAGCACCTCTTGCGTGTTCTTGTGCTGGCCATCGGTGCCGAGGATTTCGCCGGTTATCGTCTTGCCGTCTTTTTCGGCATAGCCGCAATGGGTGGAATCCATTTGCAGCAGCACGCCGCGCTCGTATGCCGGCCTGTCCTTGGCCGGAGCAGGCTGCACGGCCTGAATACTCGCGACAATCATGAGGGCTGCTGCTGCCTTAGCTGTCTTCATGGTGGTGTTTGTCCTTTCGCAAAGTAGTTTTTGCGCGCGCTCTAATGCTTCGGGCTTTCCGTAGACGCTTGGGCTTGCGATACGAGTAGAAGCTGCGTACCGCTGTCCAGATGCACGTTCTTGCTGGTTGAAGTGATCAGCGAACCTTGCGTGCTGTTGGAAGCCGCCGCGTTCAGGTTGAGCCCTTCGAGTCCGAAGACGCCCTGGCTGTTGGAAGTAAGCTGCCCAGCCGCGTTCAATCCGCCGACCGCGCCACGCGCCGCACCGGCCGCGTTCACCGTAGAGTTGACCGCGCCTCCAGCGACTCCGCCGGCGTTAGCTGCAGTGTTGGTCACCGCGCCGGTTGCTGCGCCCGCGGTGGAACGCACGCCGCTGAGCGCTCCGCCGCCACTGGCGCGTGCTCCGCCAATGGCTCCGCCGCCCGCAGACAAATCGTCGCCGCCGGCAGAACTCGCTGCGGCGGTCTGCGCTGCGGCCAGCGCGCGAATCGTGACATTCAGCGGAATTTCCTCGCCATTTTTCAGGATCGCTTTATCAAACGCAATGCCCAGCGCGGATTCTTTCTCTTCCTTGCTGCGCTGCTTGCATTCCGTTACATGCCCGACCAGCTTCGAGCCCTTTGGTATCACCACTCTGCCTTCGGACTTCGTTGCTTCCGTCGTTTTTGCGGTTACCTCGTCGCCAGGCTTGTTTTTCTTGGCGTCCACGGGTCGCGAAAGCGCGGCGTTCATGGCCGTGCCGCTGGAAAGCGACGCGGAACTTTGCCCAGCTTTTGCCGAAGTTGAAGTTGAGGTGTTGCTGGAAGCTTTCGCGCCCGATTTATCCGCTTGCACCGACGTGCTGCCGCTCGCGGAGGAACTCGCTTGCGCGCCCCCTTGAGCGTACAGCTTGGAACCGGACACTACGAGCATGCCCGCCAGAATGACCACGGATGTAGCCTTCATAAATGGACCTCCTCCCAATCAATGCGGCTTTGCCGCAACTATGGATCAGCTGGGATTCTTCCATTTTCCGCTATGCGGAATCCTGCGGAGGCACGCTGTTTCCAATCAGGCATGAGCCGACCGGAAACCATGGGAGAGCATGCGGAACTTCTCCCCGCGCCTCAACACATAAGGGGCACTAGTAGATGAAAAAATATAGGGATCGGGAGTGCCGGTGAATGCGTGGGAACAGCCTAAAAATGGGTTAAACAGGGTTAAAACAGGCCGGGGATTTTGATATTCCCGAGGCCGGGAATTCCTGCGGAGAGATTCTTCATTTGATTGGCGAGTTCTTCGTCCACGCGCCGCGATGCTTCGTTCACGGCCGCGCGCACCAAGTCCTGCAACATTTCTTGATCCTTGCCCGCAAACACCTCCGGCTCGATGCGCACGTCCACAATTTGCTTTTGCCCGTTCATCTTGACCGAAACCATGCCGCCGCCGGCGGAAGCCTCCACCGTCACGGAATTCACCTGCCGCTGCAAGTCTTCCTGCACTTGCCGGAGCCGTGAAAGCATCTGCTGGATGGCGTTGACTTCCATCAGGTTCCCTCTGGGCCATGTTTCACTTCGGCGATTTTTCCTCCGAAGCGTTGCAGCATCGACTTCACCATTGGATCGCGTTCAAACTGAGCGCGCAATTCTTGCGTGGCCGACCCAGCGCGCGACGCCGAAGCGGCCGCTGCTGCAACTCCTTCGAGTTTAGCACAGACTCGCACCGCGCGACCGAGTACCTTGCCCGAAGCGATACGGACCTTCTCGAGCGGCTCGCGGCCTTCGAGGATTTCGGCGAAAGAGCGCTTGTCCGGGGGGAAATAAATTCGCAGTTCGGCGCCGTCGAGCTCCCAACGCGTGGCTTGTTCGATCAGCTCGCCCAGGAATTTCTGCTGCGCCTGAATCGCCTGCTTGATCTCGGCGACTTGTTCCTCACTGATGCCGCTTATTTGCGCGAGCGGCGAGGCCATTTGCGCTTCTACGCGCTGCGGCGATTGCAGGGGAGCGGCTGTTTCGCGCTGCCCCGCGTCCTGTCGTTCGTCGGTGCGCGCAGGCGCCGCCGCAACGGCCTCCCTTGAGGGAATTTTGGGAGCCGCCGCGACTGAAGCGGGCAGTGCTGTTGCCTCTCGCCGCGGCAGCGCTGGAATCGAAGCGCCCGTAGCGGTTGTTGCGCGCGAATTTGCTGCGCCTGTATTGCCTGTGGGCGCGCCACCGCGCACTTCGGCCAGCAATTCTTCCAGGGGAGCGAGCCGCGCGGCATTGATCAAACGCAACAAGCCCATCTCGAGATGCACGCGCGGGTCGGGTTTGCGGCGCAGGTCGTCGTCGGTCTGCAGCAGAATCTGAAAGAAGCGCGTCAAATCCTCTTCGCTGAATTGTGCTGCGGCGCGTTCCAGTGCGGGCCGCTGATCGGGCGTAGCGGCCATCAACTCCGAATCCGCGCCGCACACGCGCGCGATTAGAAGATTTCGCAGGTGGCGGATGGCTTCGCGGCAGAAGTGCTGCAGGTTGCGCCCCTCTTTCTGAAATGTGTGCACCAGGCCGAGCGCGCGATCCGCCGAGCCGGAGGCAATCGCGCCGACCAATTCCTCCAGCGCGTCTTCAGGGACCACGCCGAGCAATTCGCGCACTTCTTTATCCGCAATGGTGTCGCCGCAGAATGCGCGCGCCTGCTCCAGAAGGGACAGAGCGTCGCGCAGGCTGCCTTCCGCCATGCGCGCGATCACCGCCCGCGCGCCCGCTTCAATCTTCAGATTTTCCTTGGCGGCGATTTCTTGCAGGCGGCCGCTGATTTCCGCAAAGGTTAGCGCGCGAAAATGAAAATGCTGCGAACGCGAGCGGATGGTGTCGACCAGATTCTCCGGCTCCGTGGTGGCCATCACGAAGATGACGCGGTCGGGAGGCTCCTCGAGCGTTTTCAGCAGCGCGTTGGAGGCTTCCCCGGTCAGCATGTGCGCTTCGTCCAGAATCACTACTTTGCTGCGCGCGGCGGCCGGCGCGTAGCGCACCATCTCGCGCAGCTCGCGAATCTGGTCGATGCCGCGGTTGGAGGCCGCGTCGATCTCGATGACATCGAGGGAAGTGCCGGCGGCGATCTCTTTGCAGGAGTCGCACACGCCGCAGGGTTCCGGCGTCGGGCCGTTCACGCAATTCAGCGCCTTGGCCAAGATCCGAGCCGCCGTGGTTTTCCCCACTCCGCGCGCGCCGGAAAAAATATACGCGTGCGCCACGCGATTGTTGCGGATGGCGTTTTGCAGCGTTTCCGTTACGTGCGCCTGCCCGACAAGATCGCCAAACGTTTGCGGGCGCCACTTGCGTGCGATGACCTGGTAGCTCATGGAAAAGTAGAAAAGAAAGCGTGCGTTTGAAAATGCGAGGAACTTCGGGTGAACTGCGGCACCCGAGGCGTTCCCGATACCGTTGCTCCCTTCCGGGCCTGGCGGGGTTCGCGGGACCTCGTTGCACAGAGCCCGAAGTTCCACGCTTCGGCAGTCGCGTTTTCACCCGGCTGCGAAATTCAGTTTAGCACAGCGATTCTGTGCTGGCTTGCAAGCCGAGCCAGACCTGTGGATTACGACTTGGGTTTTGCTGCTGCAGGTACCGCGTCCGGTGGCTGCACGTCGGACGGATTCACCCAATTCACCTTGAACGGTCCGGCGCCGTGAACCTGCACGATGGTTTCGCCCTTGGACATAGCGAAGTGCCGGATCTCCTTCGGCATGCTTACGAAGTTTCCGACGTTCATTGTTTGCAGCTTGGTTTCATCGAAACTTTCGCCCATGCCCACCAGGAAGGTGCCTTTCAGCACGGTGACATTTTCGTCCGTCGGATGCCAGTGCGCGGGGATTTTTGCTCCGTCGGCGCATCGCAGGCGCAGCACGAAGGGCGTTCCTTCTGCATTCATATCGCCATCCACCGGGGCGGTTTCGCATCCCTTGATGATCGGCGTCCACTTCAAATCGGCGAAATGCACGATCTTGTGGGCACCGCCGGCATCCTTCTTATCTTGGCTGTACACTCGCGAGGCTCCTGCGATGGCAACCGCCGCTGCTACCAGCGCACAAATGCGTGTCACGTGGTCTTTTCTCATGAAGCGTCCTCCGTTCGGTAGGAACTACGAATGCCGGGAAGATAGCGCGTCCGCGCAGCAAGGACAAGCCCCGGCAAAATAAATGTTCGAAGAATCCAGCCCGCGCCGGGTGTTGGCGTTTCTTGTCTCTACTCCAAATCTTTTTTTCCTAATTCTTCGGGAAGTTCGGATCCGCCTTTACTTCCAGCATCTGCTTGGTATGCCGTTCGCTATGCGCGGCAGTGAACAGCACAAATTCATATCCGTCCAGCTTGCCCAGCGGGCTGTCGGCCAGGTGCGCCCGCAGTCCGGGTGTGCTCTTCAGATATTCCTCGGTCGCGGCCCGGCTCTCCACGAAATGCTTCTGCGCCGCGGCAGGAGAACCGAAACGGTTGGTCGGCTTCAGCGGCTCAGGTGCCTGCGCTTTGTGTGAGCGGTCCGGCACCATCGTTAATACGCCTTCATCAGCCTTCTTGGTTTCCTCCGCGTCCCGGACGGGTACTGCGGGCGACTTCATCACTTGTTCTTGCATCATGCCTCTCAGCAGGTCTTCCGCCGCCGCCAGGTGCTCCATCACTTCGGCCACCGACCAGCGATCCGGTGCGGGCTTGAAGTTCCATTGCGCGTCGGACAATCCCTTCGTCGCTTCCAGCACGCCCTTCTTCGTCGACTCCAGATATTGCAGCGCGCGGTCCTTGTCCGCCGGTGAAACATCCTGCGCCTTCGCCGACGCCGCGCCTGCCAGCGCCAGTACCACGATCATTGCTGCTGCGTAACATCGCTTCATGCCTGTTTCCTCTCTCTCACGGATTGGGTAAAGGAACGGAATCGACAAATTGGGTCAGCCGTCCGGTCTGCTGGCCGCGCGGCGCAACATGCCCACGGGACCGGCTCTCCACCGTGTATGGCAATGTACCAGCGACTGCGCCAAGCGTCCACGGGCACCGGCCTTCCCCTACTACTACGCAGGAGCACGGAGGTTTGTTTCGGGATCCCGCCGGGCAGCTCCTGTTCGCCGACGCCGCTGGCGCGCAACTCTAATCCCGTGTATTTTCTGAGCCGGTTTATTCATCCAATTTCTCGAAGAGCGCACCTTGGAACCTATCTCGCACTTTTTCTATTCCGATCGCCTGAAGTTGCAATTCTGGGATTATGGTCAGGACGGCAAGCCTTCGCTGGTGCTCGTGCATGGCGGCCTGGACCACGCTCGCAACTGGGATTGGGTGGCGCGCGCTCTGTGCGAGCACTATCACGTCTACGCGCTGGACTTGCGCGGCCACGGCAACAGTGCTTGGGCGCCCGGCGCGACCTACAGCTTGGCCGAGCACGTCCTCGATCTCTCCGCGCTCCTCGACGTCATCGACGACTTCCCGATTCGCCTGATTGGCCATTCCCTCGGCGGCGGCATCGTTCTGCATTATTGCGGCGTGTATCCAGCACGCGTCGGGAAATCGGTCTCCATTGAAGGATTGGGCTTCCCGCAAGAACATCGCGTCCACGGACCGGCTTCCCAGCGCGTGCGCGAATGGATCGAGACCATTCGCGACCTCGAAAAGCGTCGGCCAAAAAGTTATCCCAGTTTGGCCGCCGCCATGGCGCGCATGAAAGAGGCGAATCCGCGGCTCTCCGACGAAGTCGCGCGGCACCTCACGCTGCACGGCACCAACTGGGAGTCCGACGGATCGCTGCTCTGGAAGTTTGATAATTACGCGCGAGCCATCTCTCCGCACGGCCACCACATGGAGGATGCTGTCGAGCTGTTCAGCCAGATTACCTGCCCCACGTTGTTCTTCTGGGGACTCGAAAGCTTTCTGCCGCTTCCCGAGCAAGATCTGCGCTACAAAGCCATTCCGAATCGCCGCCTAATAAAGGTCCCTCGCGCCGGCCACTGGGTCCACCACGACCAGCTAAACCTCTTCCTGCAAGAAACGGCTGCCTTCCTGGCAGACTAATCCCATACGTTTTTTCCCAGGGTGTCCAATTTTCCGCTTCAAGATATACGCCTTCTTGCTCCTTATTGATTCCGCTTGCTTGTGCTGGAGGAAGGAAAGAGCGCCGCGCAACGCGCTTCAGGCGAGTTACGCGGCGCTCAGGGGGTCTTGGCTGGTGGATAGTGGGTTCGCTGTGGGTTTACTGGTAGGAGTTCGCTTGCGAGGCCCCGGCGCGCACGTCACGCGCGCAATGGCCTGCGCCAAATCTTGTTTGCATCTCAGCGGTGTTCTCATCGGCTTCCCAACATTTCGCTGCCCGGTATGAGTGCAGGACACAGGCCAAATTCCACCTGCGCATGCTGTTGATTCGCTTGAGATTACAAAACGGCGAGCCACGCACTTTGGGTCAACGCGGAAAACTGTTCCTCTGCGGTACACTCGAAATCCAATTAGGGAAAATGGGAAACGCTAGTGGCGCGCGCCAGCCGAGGCATGCCCGAATTTTGCGGCTTGCGGTTTCTCTTTCTCATCGTCCTTCAAATACCGGTACAAGCTCGTGCGCCCTATTCCCAAAACCTGCGCGGCGCGTAGCCGATTTCCCTGGCACATATCGAGAACCCGGCGAATATGAATCTTGCGCATCTCCTCCAGAGACAAGGGACGAAACTCGTCGCCCTCCGCCGTGCGCGGCCCGCGGTGCTCCAGGCCCTCTGGCAAGTCCCCGAGGTCGATGAAGTCTCCGCCGGCCGTGATGCAGGAGCTGGAGATCACGTTCTCCAGTTCGCGTACGTTCCCCGGCCAGGCATGTTGCAGCAGGATCGCTTGCGCGCGCCGCGTCAGCCCGGAAATTGTTTTTCCGTATGCTTCGTTGTACTTCTTGAGGAAAAATTGCACCAGCAGCGGGATGTCCTCCAGCCGTTCGGTCAGCGGGGGAATGCGAATCTGGATGGAGCTCAGCCGGTAATACAAATCCTCGCGGAAGCGCCCGGCCAGCACCTCCGCGCGCAGGTCGCGGTTGGTTGCCGCGATCAGCCGCACGTTGATCTGCCGCACCTCCGGAGAGCCTACGCGCTGGATTTCGCGGTTCTGGATCACGCGCAGCAGCTTGGCCTGCATGGGCAGCGAGGTTTCCCCCACCTCATCGAGAAAAACCGTTCCATTGTTGGCGAACTCAAACAATCCCGGCCGCGTATCGGTCGCGCCGGTAAACGATCCACGCATGTGCCCGAAGAGCTGGCTCTCGAGCAGTGTATCCACCATAGCCGAGCAGTTGCACACCGCCAACTTCTGCTGGCTCGCCGGGCTGATTTGGTGGATAGCTCGCGCCACCAGCTCTTTTCCCGTCCCCGTGGCTCCGATCAGCAAGACATTGGTATAGTGCCGTGCCACCTTGCGCGCGAAGTCAAACACTTCCAGCATCGCCGGACTTTTCCCTACGATGCCGTGGAACTCCAAGTCCTTCAGCAACTGCTCTTCGAGTTCGCGCACCCGCCGCCGCTGGTTGTACAGCGCCGCCACGTCATCGAGCGTGCGCTTCAGCCGTGCGGGGTCGATGGGCTTGGGCAGAAAATCCGTTGCGCCGCGGCGCACGGCATCAAGTGCTGACTCCAGCGTGTAGTCGCCGGTCATAATAATTACGTGCAAGCCCGGATCGTTACGCAATGCCTGATCCAGGAACTGGTATCCGTCCATTCCCGGCATGTGCACGTCCGCCAGCACGAGCCGGCAGCGCCCGTACTGCACCAGTTTCAAGGCTTCATCGGGGCTCGCGGTGGTGATGGGTTCATAGCCCAAGCTCGTCACCAGCGCCGCGAGCATCTCAAGTTGTGCGGGATCATCGTCCAGAATGCAGGGAGTTAGCGAGCTTCTTGCCGCCGCGGTTTCGACAGCCTTGGAATCAGCCTGGACCACGCCAACTGCATCGCATCCAAGCTTCCACCTGACGCCAGCCTCTTCTCACCGTTCCGTGGCGCGAACCTCCGCCGCCGAACCCGCTAAGCTATTGTTTCAAAAGCGCCTAGAGCTCGCGGGGTCTTCTGGCAGAATTCATCTGCGAAATCCGCGCCTCTTATCGCGCCACCATTTCGGACCTCTGTTCCGTTTTGGCACTTCCCCAATTCCAGGCTCTCACTTTTATCGAAGCAGTTCCACCCGGCGCGTGGGCCGCGTAGACACCGGCAGCAGCCGAAATTGCCGCAAACCTTCGTCCGTCCGCGTCATCAGTTCCGCCTCGTACGGCACAGGATGAGATCGATCATTGCTAATCGGCTGAAGCAACCGAAGGAAGATGACCGCGCCCTCCGCAAGTCCGCGGCTCAACGTAACTCGTTTGCCGGACTCGTCGGTCCACTCGAGTTCGGCGTTCTCCACAAAAAATGCCTTGTTGTCGTCCCAGCCCGAGACTTCCACGCGATATAGGTTGGTAACGGGTTGTTCGGCGGTCAAAATCATTCCGGCCTCCGCCTGCCTTAGGTGCAGGCGCCATGCCAGGTCGGTGGCCGTAACTACAAGAAGCTAAGTTGTTTATTCCGTTGGTGGGAGAGGAAACTGTACGTAGAAGGGACAAGCCAAGCCAAACTGTGCGCAACTGAACCATTATCGGAATCTTCAGAAGTGGCTGCGCAACAGCAGATTGGTGGCAAAATTCTCCACCGGACCGTAAAAGTAGCGGAAGACAAGCAGGCCTACCAGCAGACCCACCATTGCAAAGCTGTTCCCGCGCAGCCAGTCCAGATACCGGTGCGCCCGGCTCTCGCTCATAAACAGCATAATCCCCGCGCTACCGTCGAGCGGTGGCACCGGAAGCAAATTGAATGTGCCCAGCAGCAGGTTCAGCGAGAAAAATACGAACAATGCCACGCTCGCCAGGTCCGGCTGCCCAGTCTCCAGATTTGAATGCAGCCAGCCCATGCCGCGTCCGACCCGCAAACCTACCACCGCCAGCAGCATAAGCGCGTAGTTCGCGGCCGGTCCGGCCAGAGCCATCAGCGCCGCCCTCCGCGGGTGCCGGCGCTCCCACTCCGGATTAAACGGCGCACTGGCCCACCCGATCATTCCGCGCGTGAAAATAAACGAGAGAATCGGGATCAGCACCATGCCCCACGGCTCCCGCTGAATGTGTGGCACTGGATTCAGGGAAACCTGCCCGCCCCGTGCCGCGGTGTCATCGCCGCCCAGCTTGGCCACCAGCGCGTGCGCCGCTTCGTGGCAGGTGGTCGAAAACAGAAAGGCCACGTACCACACAAATCCATAAGCCAGCAGTTCCACCGAAAATTCAGGCATGGAGGTAGAGCCTAGAGGTTCCGCAAGCTATTTGCAACCCTGCGGCTCGGCATGTTCGGCGCGACTATTTTTGCTCGTTCCTGAGAATCCTTACGGTGTCCTTCTCCAATTTTCGACCGCTGCCTTTTCCGCGGCGCTCAATTTCCGAGACTGTCCCTTGGCCAAATCACCGAGCTCCAGCCCACCAATCGCCACGCGCACCACCCGTAAAACCTCGACCCTAAGCGCCTCCAGCATCCGCCGGATCTGCCGGTTCTTGCCCTCATGGAGCACAATTTCCAGCCAGGAATTGCGATCCCCGCGCCGCAATTCGCGCACGCTCTCCACGCGGAGAAAATCGCCTCTGTCCCGAACGCCGCGCCGCAAAGCCTTGAGCAGCGCCGCATCCGCGAGCGCCGCCATCTGCACATGATACGTTTTTGCGACCTGCCCGGCGGGATCGAGCACCCGCGCCGCCCATTCTGAGTCATTGGTCAGCAGGAGCAGCAACCCTTCGCTGGCTTTGTCCAGCCGTCCTACCGGGGCCAACCACCGTGCAGTCATATACCGTCGCGCGCCCCTTTTCGTCCGACGCCGTGGTCACCACGCCCCGCGGCTTGTTCAGCATCCAATACGCTTTCTCCGCCGCGCGAACCTCCTGCCCGTCGACTTCGATTTTGTCCTGCCCAAGCCGCGCCACCTCCGCGTTCCGTCGTATAGCGCCATTCAGCCGCACGCGGCCCGATGCAATCAGCCGTGCCGCTTGCGCCCGCGAACAATACCCCATTTTCGAAATCGCACGTGCCAGCCCAACGCTTCGCGCATCGCCCGGCGCTTCCGGGCGGGGTTGGTATTTGATCGCATGATTTGTTCGTCGCCGCACCGGTAAACTCTAAACGCAGCGTCGGCCAGCGTCACGCGTTTTCCGTCCCCGTCTCGAGCCTCTGGGTTGTGTCAACGCGGCTGGACGTCGACCTCCCATGCAAGAGTTTGCACATTAGTGCTGGCTGAATACCGAGAGTGCGCAAGTACGCATGACGAGCGTGATTGTTTCTTCCCTAAGTCATTGAAAACTCAGAAGCCAAGTCCTTGCGAGCGTGGCATTTGAAGTGCACCGATCACGCGGGGCTTTTCTGTCTGGGCCTCGCTGTACGTCCTTGGGGAATCTGTTCTCACCTTAGCTCCGGCCCTACAAATCGATCCGGCAACTAGGCCTTGCTTCCGGGATCCAACACGGCTTCGAGCCGTTCGGAAGCAATCGAAGCATGGAGGGTTCCATGGCCAATTTGATTTTCAGTCGTGCCAGCCGTCCCAGCGGAGGGAATCTGGCGCGCCGCCTCCTGCCTTCATTGTTGCTGCTGCTAGTACTGTCTGTCTCGTTTGCAGCCGGCTCGGCGCAAGCTCAATGCACACTGAGTAGCCCCACGACATGGAACATGGGTGGGAACGGCAACTGGAGTACCAATGGAGACTGGAATCCAGCGGTATTCCCCAACAGCAGCGCTACCAATGTCTGTATCACAAATGGAACCAGCACCGTTACTCTGGACACCAACGCGTCGGTCGCTGACCTACAACTTGCCACTGGTAACATTCTCACCACCAATCTCGGCACGCAGCTTTCCGTGTTTGGCACGCAGATCTTGAACGCTGGCCAAATCGTGCTGAACGGGGGCGGCGGAGCAAACACGCTGCTGACCCTCGACAACAACGTGACGCTCTCCGGCGGCGGCACGGTGAACTTGAACGTCGCCGGGGGCGGCGGTTCCACGTTCATCCAGCAGGGCGTGGGCGGGTTGACGCTGACCAACGCCGACAACACCATTCAGGGAGCGGGAATCATCGGGAATAACGGCTTGGCGCTGACCAATGACGCTGGTGGAACGATTAACGCGAACGTTTCGGGCGCTACGCTGACGCTGAACGGCGGCGGCCTGATCGGCAACGCTGGTTTGCTGGAAGGGACGAATGGCGGCTTCTTGCAAATAGAAAATACCGTCAACAACGCGGGAGGAAACATCACCGCCAATGGCGGGACAGTGCAGGTGTTCGCGAGTGCCACCATCCAAGGCGGAACGCTGAATACCCTCAACGGTGGGACGCTTGGAACCCCCGCCGGGAACGTGGCCTTTCTGGATGGCAGCACTGGTGCGGGCGCGGTGACCGTGAGCACCGGAAGTACCTACACCAGCGACTTAGGCAGCCAGACCTTGTTGCTTGGGACGATCAACAACAAAGGCAACATTCAGTTGAACGGAGGGGGCGGCAACAACACGATCCTGCAACTCGTCAGCAATACAACGCTCCAGGGCGGGGGCACGGTGACCCTGTCGACCGCCGGCGGGGGCGGCAGCGCTTTTGTCCAGCAGAATGTCGGCGGGCTAACGCTGACCAATGTCGACAACACCATTCAGGGTAATGGAGTTATCGGGAATAACGGCTTGGCGCTAACCAATAACGCTGGAGGAACGATTAAAGCGAACGTGTCGGGCGGCACGCTGACGCTGAATGGCGGAGGACTGGTCAGCAACGCTGGTCTGCTGGAAGCGACGAACGGCGGCACTTTGCAAATAGAGAATACCGTCAACAACGCGGGAGGAAACATCACCGCCAATGGCGGGACAGTACAGATGATTAATGCCACGGTCCAAGGCGGGACCCTGAATGCTGTCAGCGGCGGGACTTTGGAAACCCTTGGGGGGTTCTCGGCCACATTGGACGGGAGTAACGCCGGTGCATTAACCATTTCATCTAATACGACCTACACGAGCGACTTCAACAGCCAGACCGCCCTTTTGGGGACGATCACCAACAACGGGAACATCCAGGTGAATGGCGGTGGCGGCACCAACTCATTTCTCTTTGCCGGCAGCAATGTGACGCTGCAAGGCGGGGGCACGGTGACGCTGTCTACCACCTCGAGCGGCGGGGGCAACGCCATTATCGAGCAGTCCGTAGGCGGCTTGACCCTAACCAACGTCAACAACACCATTCAGGGCGAAGGCATCATCGGGAATAACGGCTTGACGCTGTTGAACCAGTCTGGCGGAACGATCAACGCCAACTCCACCGGCGGTGCGCTAATCACTACGCTAACGCTGGACAGCACAAACGTGACCAACATCGGATTGCTGGAAGCCACCAACAGCGGGGTTTTGAACCTGAACGGTATCACGGTGAACAACGCGGGCGGGAACATCACGGCTAACGGCGCTGGCACCACGGTGCAATTTTTCGGCAGTGCGGTGATCCAAGGGGGGACACTGAACAACAACGGTGGGACGCTGGGAACACCAGCCAACAACGTAGCCACTCTGGACGGGACTACACAAGGTCCGTTAACCATCAATGGCACTTATACCAGCGACTTGAACAGCCAAACCTTCCTACTGGGCACGATCAACAACAACAACTTGCAGTTGGACGGTGGGGGTGGCACCAACTCAGTTCTCTTTGTCGGCAGCAATGTGACGCTGCAAGGCGGGGGCACGGTGACGCTGTCTACCACCGCCAGCGGCGGGGGCAACGCCATCATCGAGCAGTCCGTAGGCGGCTTGACCCTAACAAACGTCAACAACACCATCCAAGGCGAGGGCATCATCGGGAACAACGGGTTAACGCTGGTGAATAAGGCCACCATCGACGCGAATTCCACCGGCGGTGCGCTAATTTGCTGGAAGCGACCAATAGCGGTGTCTTGAACCTGAACGGTATCACGGTGAACAACGCGGGCGGGAACATCGCGGCTAACGGCGCTGGCACCACGGTGCAATTTTTCGGCAGTGCGGTGATCCAGGGCGGGACGCTGACGAACAACGGCGGAACACTGGGAACTCCAGCCAACAACGTAGCCACTCTGGATGGGACTACGCAAGGTCCGTTAACCATCAATGGCACTTATACCAGCGATTTGAACAGCCAAACCTCCCTGCTAGGCACCATCAACAACCAAGGTAACATCCAGTTGAACGGAGGCGGTGGAACCAACACGTTCCTGCTCCTTGACACGAATACGACGCTGCAGGGCGGGGGCACGGTGACGATGAATGTTGCGGGGGGTGGCGGCTCCACGTTCATCCAGCAGGCCGTGGGCGGCGTGACGCTGACGAACGAGAGCACGATTCAAGGAGCTGGGGTTATCGGGAATGGCGGATTGACGGTTATCAATGCTCCTGGAGGCGTGTTTAATGCGAACACGTCAGGCCAAACGCTGGTGGTAAACCCGGGTGGAGGGCTGACCAACACGGGTGGAACGCTGGAAGCGAGCAACGGCGGAACATTGGCACCGAGCAGTGCAATTATCGACAACTTGGGAGGCACAATCAAAGTGGACGGAGCTGCATCGGCAGTGCAGCTTGTGAATGGGGTAACCATCCAAGGTGGGACCCTCACCACAACCAACGGCGGAAGCTTGGGAGTGCCGAACGGGTTCTCGGCCACGCTGGATGGGAGCAGCCAGGGTGCGTTGACCCTGAGCGCCGGGAGCACGTTTGTGGGGAATCTCAACAGCCAGACGAACCTGGTGGGGGTAATCAACAACAACGGCAACATACAGGTGAATGGCGGTAGCGGCACCAACTCAGTTCTGTTCATTGACAGCGGCAACGTGACGCTGCAAGGCGGGGGTACGGTGACACTCTCTACCACCGCCAGCGGCGGGGGCCAAGCCATCATCGAGCAGTCCGTAGGCGGCTTGACCCTAACCAACGTCAACAACACCATTCAGGGCGAGGGCATCATCGGGAATAACGGCTTGACGCTGTTGAACCAGTCTGGCGGAACGATCAACGCCAACTCCACGGGCGGTCCGCTGACTACCACGCTGACGATTGACAGCGCGGCTGTCACGAACACCGGTCTGATGGAAGCCACCAACAGCGGCGTGTTGCAGCTTAACGGTATCACGGTGAACAACGCGGGCGGGAACATCACGGCTAACGGCGCTGGCGCCACGGTGCAATTTTTCGGCAGTGCGGTGATCCAGGGCGGGACGCTGACGAACAACGGCGGAACACTGGGAACTCCAGCCAACAACGTAGCCACTCTGGACGGGACTACGCAAGGTTCGTTAACCA
>WNFP01002154.1_pt1 | contig 15636 bp, 14 predicted proteins | sample 5400201 | NCBI WGS metagenome assembly WNFP01 (sample SAMN13153355, study PRJNA577476) | soil metagenome | isolation source: 115 cm saprolite under Madrone tree | place: USA:California | collected 2016-06-14
AGGAGATTGTGCAGAATTTGCTGAGCTTCGCCCGGCAGCGACCGCCGCAGCGCCAGCCGGTGCAGATCAATAACATTTTGCGCAAAACGATTGCTCTGCGGTCCTATGACTTTGCCAATCACGGCGTGCAGATCGTGGAGAAGTTCAACCTCGCCCTGCCTGAGTTGATCGGCGATTCGCATCAGCTACAGCAGGTTTTTCTCAATATTCTGAACAACGCCTACGATGCCGTTCATGCGGCCGGGCGTCCGGGACTGATTGAGATTGAAACCATTCATGACGGTGGCTGGGTGGAGGTGCTGTTCCGAGACAATGGCGAAGGCATTCAGCATCCGGAGCGCATCTTTGATCCTTTCTTTACCACCAAAGAAGTTGGGCAGGGAACAGGTTTGGGCCTGAGCATCTGCTATGGCATTGTGCGCGAGCATGAAGGCGAAATCCTGTGCGCCAACAATCAGGAAACGCAGGGCGCGACCTTCAGCGTCCGCCTGCCGGTGCGCACCAAGGCCGACCTGAAACTGGTCCTGGCCGCGGGAGTCAAGCCATGAACGCCGTGGTTACCGCCCGGCTGCCGCTTCTTCTGATTGAAGATGAGCGTTCGGTCATGAATTTTGTTCGCACGGCCCTGGAGCGCAGCGGCTATGCCTGTCAAACGGCAAACTCGGCTGCGGAAGGCATTCGCGCCCTGGAAGTGGGCCGTTTCAGCGGGATCATCTCTGACATGCGCACGCCCGGAGGAGCCAGCGGCGCGGACGTGCATGCCTGGATCGTCACCCACCGTCCGGAGTTGAAGGAGCGGATGCTTTTTATCACCGGCGATACGGTCAATGAAGAGACCATGAACGCCTTGCAGAGCACCGGCGTGCCTTATCTGGAAAAACCTTTTCGCGTGCAGGAATTGATCAACATCGTGCAAAGCATCTTCGGCAAGGCGGAGGCGATATGACGGATTCCGCCAAAGTCCGTTTTTTGATCGTGGATGACCACCAGAGCATACGCAAGCTCTGCATGACGGTGGGCGCCTCCGTTGGGTTTGATTGCCTGGAGGCGGAGAGCGCCGAAGCGGCTCTGGCCCGTCTGGAAACCGAATCGCCCGACATTATTCTCGCCGACCTGATGATGCCGAACATGTCAGGCCTGGAGTTTCTGCCGCGCGTGAAAGAGCTGCTGCCGCGCACAGAGATCGCCATCATGACCGGCCACGGTTCCATCGAAACGGCCGTGCAGGCGATGAAGCTGGGCGCCTATGACTACATTACCAAGCCGTTCCGCATTGAAGAACTCAAGCTGCTGTTGCAGCGCATGGCGGAAAAAGTAAACCTGGTTGCCGAAAACCAGTTCCTGCGCGACCGCGTGAGCACGGAGATGGAACTGAATGGCATTGTCGGCTCTTCCAGCAAGATTCAGGACGTGATGCGCATGGTTGCGCGCCTGAAAGACACGCGCACGCCGGTGCTGATCACCGGAGAAAGCGGTACGGGCAAGGAACTGGTGGCGCGGGCCATTCACTTCCGTGGCCTGCTCTCAAAAAAGCCGTTCGTTGCCGTGGACTGCGGCTCTCTGGTGCCCACGCTGATTGAAAGCGAATTGTTTGGGTATGAAAAAGGGGCTTTTACCGGCGCGGTCCGTTCCAAGCAGGGCCTGTTCCAGACTGCGCATGGAGGGACCATCTTTCTGGATGAAATCGGCGAGCTTTCCCAGGAGCTGCAGGCCAAGTTATTGCGCGTGCTGCAGGAAAAGGAAGTCCGGCCGGTGGGCAGCAACCAGAACATAAAAGTGGATGTGCGGGTCATTGCCGCCACCAATCGGGACCTGGAAGCGGCGCAAAAAGAGGGTAAATTCCGCCGGGACCTTTATTTCCGCCTGAACGTTGTTACCCTGCACCTGCCGCCGCTGCGGGAACGGCGGTCTGATATTACTCCGCTGGTCCATTACTTTCTTGACCGCTTCGCTCCGGGAAAGCCGATTTCGCTTTCTCCCGCCGCAGCGAAGTGCATGTGGCAATATGACTGGCCCGGGAACGTTCGTGAACTGGAAAACTGCATCGAACGCGCTGTTGCCTTGGGGACCCAGGAGACGATTGAACTGCATGATCTTCCCCCAGCAGTGCGGCAGAACCAGGAGTCGCCTGATCCGGGGCCGGCAGAGTCGGCGGCTGATGAGCCTTCGGCCAACACGGACCTTGAGGAGCTTGAACGTGACACCATCCAACGCGTCTTTGAGCAGGTGCATGGTGATAAGGCGCGCGCCCGTAAAATGCTGGGCATAAGCCGGGCCACCCTGTATCGCAAGCTCAAGCGCTATAACATTGGTTCAAGCAAGACCGCTTCTGTCAGCTCTTGAGACAAAAGGCTTGAGACGCTGTTTCATACTGAGACATCTTGTTGCGCAATATCGCGCCAAGCATTAATTTACATCTTCTAAATCAATAGTTTAGCTAGTGACGGAGCTTTGGCCGGGGGCTTGCTCTTACACATTGTGGCGAAGTTTGCTCCGGATACAGTGAGAGCGCTTCCCACATTTATTGCTATCTCTCTGAAATTCCTTAAGTGGAAGGATCAGATTGGATAGGCAACCAATACCTGGGCTAAGCAAACGGTACATGCAAAAAACATTTCGAAATGGTTTGGGATTGTGCAGCGGGGAATGCGTGGGTGAACTGGCCAGATTTTTTCCCGGCGCGGTTCCGATTCGTATTTCAGTTCGTGTGACCAAAGAAGGTCCGAATACGGTGACGGCGCCGGAACACACGCTGATAGAGTTTGGCACAGCGTCTGAGGTATTGTTTGTGTCCACGTTGCCGCTGGATTTTGATGATACCGTTCGTTTGAGGAACTCTGACGGATCATTGGATGTAGAAGCGGAAATTATCGCCATGCGGCTGCATCACGGACAGATGGCCGTGGCGGCAAGATTTCTCCAGGACGTAAAAAACTGGATTATCAAAGCATGATTTGTGGGATCGCCAGGGGGAAAGAGCCACGCGGGCAGATGCGGAAAGCGGTACGGCTGGGCCGCTACGGACCTGCGACCCGCACGCAAGCGGCACAAGAACGATGACGACAACAACTACAACGCTCAACGTGGGGGAAGTCGCTGAGTTCTGGCGCATTGCCCGGCGTTTGTATGCGGTCTACAACGAACTGGACCGGACTTTTGAACTGGGCGTTGCTCCGTGCGCGGACCTGGATGATCCCATGGACCGTCAGGGGGCTGAGGTACTGGACCGCGTTCGTCAATGGTTTGAGGAGCTTGATACTCATATACAGGTCTGGCAGTTGCGGCAGTTGCTCCAGAGCACGACGCTGCAAAGCGAAGAAAACCTGCGCTATCTGATTGCCCGCCATTTGGCCAAAAAACAGAAGAGCGAAGCCGACAAAGAAAAGATTGATTTCCTGCTGGTCCAGTATTTTGCCCATTGCGCCCCGCACGGCCTTACGGAGACCGGCCTTGCGGATGTGGCGCGCGTGCTGGGGCCTGCAATTGGCAAGTCCGCCGAAACTTTTCCCGACTGGGCGCCGGGGCTGGATGAAAAACTAAGCAAGCTGAACGAATCAAACAGCCTGGAAGAGCTGCAAAATACCGGCGCTCTGCAGGACGTCCGTGAACTGAAACTGGCGGTGGGCGACCGGTATTTTGAACCGGGGTTTCTGGTTGCGTTCACGCGTTTTAACTTCCTTGCTCGGCGGGCTTTTTTCCACGCCATGCATCAGGACCTGCACGCGATCCGCTCCGTAGTGAATGAACTGGAGAAGATGGGAATTACGGTGGTGGATTGCCGTGATGCCGGCCTGTCAGACAACGAATCCCTGGACCAGGTACGCCATGTGGTGCACCAGTGGAAAACGCCGTTCCGCGCACCCTACTCCGGCGGATCATCCTTTCTGCAACTGATCCTGCTGCGTCATTCTCTGCAACTTGCCCTGGAAAGCTCTCGTAAAAATGCCGCCAGTGCACCCGCGGCTGTCATACCGTTTCCACGTGCGGCAGAAGAGCCGGCGCCCGTTACTGCGAAGGTAACCACCATGCCGGCCCCCAAACCCGCGTTGGTGGCTGAAGCGCCCAAACCCGCGGCTGCTCCCCCGCCTGCGCCGGAAATTGTTGTCGTCAAGGTGGAAGAGGCTGCGTCTTCGGTGGGACCAACCTCTGCGCCAGACCCGTCCGATCTGATGTCCCGGACACCGCAGGGCCCTGATCACGGCGCTCCGCCCACGCCGGAGGAGCAGGCGGAAGAAGAGAATTATCTGATGCGTTGCGTGGTGGATATCGCGGAACAATTAAAGAGCATTCCGCAGAAGAATTCGCCGGCAGTTTCCGCGATTGTTCTGGGAGGTTGCAAGCTCCTGATCGCCACCTGGGAAGCCCAGGCGTTTGCCCTGGAGGATGAGACCGCCAGGGCCCTGCAGAGGACCGTGGCGGCGCGGACCATCCTGCACGTTTGCATGGACCGGCAAAGGAAGAACGAGCCAACCGACATTGCCGCGGCCATGGACATAGCGCGCGCTCAGGTGGAGGAGATGAAGGGCCACGTGGAAGCCGCGAAAGAAGCCAAGAACATTGATGCCGCCGTCAATCTGGCCGCGACGACCAAGCGGCTGCTCTCTCTGATTGCTGAAGCGGAGAAATTGGGCTAAGGGAGGCGTGGTGTACGAGTCGCATGTTCTTTTGATCGCCGATGATGCTGCTTTGGCCCACGATCTCCTGTCCCGCTGGCAGACCGAGCGCAGCCTGCCCGCCCTTACTGTGATAACTGCGGATGTTCTGCCTGGCATTGCGGAGGCAAACTTTGATCTGGTGATCGTGGGCGCGGTCCGCAACCAGCGCCTCGCCGCCGTACTCAAGAAAGTGGATACAGGAAACTACCCGGTCATCTTCCTTGGAGAAAGCGGCGCAGCAGCCAAAACGGTCAAGGCCGAGCACCCGAGACTATTGGTCCTGCAACAGCATGAGGGATGGCTGGATTCGGTTTTGCTGCTGGCCGACGAATGTCTCAGGCGGATTGATCTGGCCGGACGTCTGCAGCATGCGGAACAGACTGCACAGGCAAGCAGTCGTGGAGCGACGCTGGGCAAGTACATGCTGGAGAGCCGCCATGATTTGAACAATTCGCTGACTTCGGTGCTGGGAAATGCTGAGTTGCTTCTTCTTGACGTTCATCAATTTCCGAAAGCCGCCCAGGAACAAATCCAAACCATCCATGAAATGGCTCTGCACATGTATCAGGTAATGCAACGCTTTTCCTCGATTGCTCATGAGGTTCAGGGCGAGACAGTGTCTCAACATGAGACCCATCGTCTGTCTCATGCTTCCGGCTCAAATCACTAAATCAGTTTTGTGGTTTCCTCAAACCTCTGAAAACAAGATATTTATGGAAAAATGTTTAAGAGTTCATCCTTAATTCCATCATGGCTGCGCAATTGCAACTACTTGAGTGGATGCATAGCGCTAGGGGTCTGTCCGCTTGACCAAGATTTTAATTGTCGACGATTCACCGGCCGAAGTCCGGCTGATGCAGGACGTGCTGGATAAGGCCGGCTACATGTCTGTCTCGGTCCACGATCCTACGCGCCTGGAGCAGACGATCGCCATGGAACGGCCGAACCTTATCCTGATGGACGTGGTCATGCCCCAGCGTAACGGCTTTCAGGCGTGCCGTGAATTGAAGGGCAACGCTGAGTTTGCGCGAATTCCGGTGGTGATGGTCAGTTCCAAAAACACTGAGAGTGACAAGTTCTGGGCCAAGCAGCAGGGCGCAGATGGTTACGTGGTGAAGCCGTTTACCAACGAAGAGCTTTTGGGCGCGGTGCGCGGGTTGGTGGGGAAATAGGCACGAAAGAAGTTTTGAGATAAGGCAAATGTCAGAAGAGCAGGGACAACTCGAACCGCTATCGCCGGAAGCCGAGCAGCTTGAACTGCTGCCCAAGGCGGAGCCGGAGCGGCAATACTGCATCTTCCGCGCCGGGCGTGAGCGCTTTTGTTTTTCCGTGCTGGACGTGGAAGAAGTTGTGGAATGGCCGAACCTCACCATAGTTCCGCTGGCGCCGTCATTTTTGATGGGGATATTCAATTTGCGCGGTTCGATTGTTCCGGTGGTAGACATTGCGCTGACGGCTGAGGGCCGCCGTCCTGACCTCCAGCCGAAGCATGTCGTTGTTGCCAGCCTGATGGGCACAGAGGACCAGGATTATTTACGGATCGGCATTGCCGCGGATGAAGTGATTGGCACATGCAGCACGTCAGAGCCTCTGCTGGTGGAGGAAGCGCCGCGCGAGGTGCCGCATTGCTGTGGCATGCTGCGGCATGACAACCGTTTGGCGCTGGCTTTGAATTTGAAGAAATTGACTGAGACGTTTCCCGTCCCGGTCATTTGAAAAAGCATTTTTGTAAGGAAGGCCAGGGGCCTTCGCTTCGCCCAGATTCGGCGGCAGGCGCAAGCGCCTGTGAACACGCCTGAAGATGAGCGCAGCGGCAGATTTTTGCAGTTGGAGGAAGTTATGAAAGGTCGTTTGAACTCGACCCTATGGAGGATGGTGACGGTAGACGTTGCCGCCCTGTTCGCGGTCCTGTTGCTGGCTTATAACGCGGGAGCGCATTCCGGGGGACTCTCCATCGGAGACTTTGGCGCGTTGCCCCGCGGCTCGGGGCTCGAACTGCTTATCGCGTTTGTTATTGCTTCCGGGGCGGGGGTGTGGACTTTTATCACCATCGGCAACCGTGTGTTGACCCCGGTGCGAAGGCTCTCAGAGTTTGCGGAACGCTTTGCCCAGGGTGACTATCGCACGCGCGCGGTGGTGGATTCGCCGGATGACTTCGGCTTTATCGCCGAGAACCTGAACCGCGCCGCCGAGACTTCTTCCCGCGCCATGTTCAACCAGGAAGCGCAGGAGAACCTGCAGAAGAGCGTGACGGAGTTCCTGACCATTGTGAGCCAGATTGCGCGCGGCGACCTGACGTTGCGTGGCCGCGTGAGCAATGACGCGCTGGGCAACGTGGTGGATTCCGTCAACTACATGCTCGATAACTTTGCCAAAGTGCTGGAGCGCGTGCGCAAGGCCGCCATTGACGTGCAATCGAGCGCGAATGAAATTCTGATTGCGTCGGAAGAGATGTCGACCGGCGCCATCCAGCAGGACCAGGAAATCACCAACACCTCATCCGCCGTGGAACAACTCACGGTTTCCATGAAGCAGGTGTCCAATAACGCCGAGGCCAGCGCTGAAGCCGCGCGCCGCGCTCTGGATGCCGCCGAGCAGGGCAACCGCTCCGTGCGCGACACGCTGGAAGGCATGCAGCGCATCCGGTCGTCCGTGCAGGCAACGGCCAAGCGCATCAAGGCGCTGGGCGATCGTTCGCTGGAGATTTCGGAAATCGTCAATGTGATTAACGACATCACCGAACAGACCAACCTGCTGGCGCTCAATGCCGCCATTGAAGCTGCGCGCGCCGGTGAAGCGGGCCGCGGATTTGCCGTGGTTGCCGACGAAGTCCGCAAACTGGCCGAGCACTCACGCAACGCCACCAAAGATATTGCCGCGCTGATCAAGGCCATTCAGGCCGAGACCAACGATGCCGTTATCGTGATGGAAGAAGGCACCAAGGAAGTGGAGATCGGCGCCAAGCTGGCTGACCAGGCGGGCCGCGCGCTGGATGCAATTTCCAGCGTGGTCCGGCAGTCGGCAGAGCTGGTGCAGGAAATCTCCCTGGCGTCAAAACAACAGGTGCGTGGCACGGAAGGCGTGGCCAACGCCATGCAGATCATCTCCAACATTACCCGCCAGACTTCCCAGGGCGCGCGCCAGACGGCGCGCACCGTGGAGCAACTGGTGCATATGTCTGAGCAGCTCAATGAAGCGCTTTCCCAATTCCGCGTCTCCAACGCCAATCTTGGGCCGGGTGAAGCGCGTCCGGAGTTGGTGAGCGCCGCTGCGGCATTGGCGCGGCGTTGATGACGTATAGAAGATGACGTATAGAAAACGTTGCCGGTGGGAAAGGTTATCCGCAGATTAGAGGAGATACATGGCAGGGGGAGTGGTGACAGTCAGCGAGCATGAGCTAAGCGAGATTCGCGGCCTGATAGAAACGCGGTCGGGGATCCTGTTTGACGTTTCACGCGAGCGCTTTTTCTCCACGCGCGTGCTGGAACATGTGGAAGCGCGAAAATTGACGCACGGCACCGACTTGATTCGCCTGATCAGGAACTCCAACGTTGAATACGACGCGCTCCTGCAGCGCCTGCTGACCCAGGAAACCTCTTTTTTTCGCTATCCGGCCATGTATGAGGCGCTGGAGAAGAAGGTCCTGCCCGACCTGCACATGAAGAAGTTCTGGGAGAGCCCGCGCTCGCTGCGCATTTGGAGCGCCGGCTGCTCCACGGGCGAAGAAGCTTACAGCATCGCCATGACGGTGGCGGACACCATTGAGTTCGCGGACGCCTGGAACATTCACGTTCTGGCCACTGACGTCAGCCGCCAGGCGCTCGACCATGCCGAACATGGACTCTATGATCCGCGTGATCTGAATACGGTCGCGCCGCGCCAGCGCGAACAGTATTTCTCGCGCTCCGGCGAGCACTTCATGGTCCGGCCGCGTATCCGTAACCTGGTCACCTTTGCGCCTATGAACCTGGCGCAAGTGGTCTACATGGGCAAGTTTGATTGCATTTTCTGCATGAATGTTCTGATCTATTTTTCAGAAGAACGCCGGGCGCAGCTGATCCAGCGCTTTTATGAGTATCTTGAGCCGGGTGGTTATCTGTTTCTGGGGCACGCTGAGTCCATTAACCGCGCGGACGTTAAGTTTGACACGCATGTGTACCGGGATTCGCGGATTTATCAGAAACCGGCCAACGTAGCGCGAGCTGCGGCTGCGCAGGAGAAATCTTGAGCGGGCAAGGGCAGGAATTCGTAGAGATTTTCCTCCAGGAAGCGTCCGAGCGCCTGCAGTTTTTGCGGGAGTACTCGGGCATTCTCCAGGACGCCTACCCGCGCGCGGAAGACGTGGAGCGCTTGCACATTGCCGCGCACACGCTGGCTGGGACCTCCGGTTCGTATGGCTTTCCGCTCTTCTCCGAGATTGCAGGCAAGCTGGCGCACATTTTCCAGTACGCCATGAACGCTACCATCGCGCCGGACGCCGCCGCGCCACTGGTGGAATTTATTTCTGAAGCCGTGGCCCTGCTCGAGTCTGATCTCATCATGATCAGCACCAATGCAATCGAGTCAGATGAGGACATAGGTATATTCAAGCAACGGTATCCGTTTGCGTTTCAGCCCGCCGTTGCTGCTCCGCCGCCGGAGCCGCGCAGCCAGACAGATTCCACGGAGACGCCGCTGGAGCCGGAAAGCTCGGCTGCCGCGCCCGTGCCCGCTCCAGCGCCGCCGGTGGAAATAGCTCCCGAACCCCTGCCCGTTGATGGCGAGGTCCCCGCGGAGGTATTGGAATTTTTTGTCCCTGAGGCGGAAGAGCACATGCAGGTGGTTACGCATTGCCTTTTGTCACTGGAGACCAATCCCACGGCTGAGCAGATCCACCGGCTGTTGCGCGCCATGCACACCATCAAGGGATCGGCGGCGCAGGTGGGACTGCATCGCATTGCGCACGTTGCCCATCGCGCGGAAGACCTGATTGGGCGGCTGCGTGAAGGCGTGCTGCGTCCCAGCGCGGAGATTATTGACATTTGCCTGGACGCCGTCGACACGCTTAAGAAATTCCTCTATCACCAGTGGTCTGACGAAGCCTCAATGCAGGCTTCTGTTCAGGGGCTGTTTTCTCGCATATCTCGCCTGGCGCCGGCGGAAAAGGAGCCGGAGGCTGAAGCTCCGGCTCCGGCCATGGCATCCGGCGAAGTGCTGCAAGCTGGCCAACCGCAGGATATGCACGCCGTGCAGCCTGCTGTTTCCGTTCAGGCTGCTGTCGCCACGCCCGAAGCGCAAGTGCCACTAGCGCTGACCCACCAGCCGCCTTCTGAGGTCCCGCTGCCGCAACCGATTGCAGTGGCGGAAACAAGTAAGCCTGAGAAGGTCGAAAAGACGCTGGAAGAAGAACTGTTGCTGCGCAAAGAACCGGCGTCCATGCCGCAGTCCAAGTCGGTGCGTATCGGGCTGGAGCGGCTGGACCGCATGATGAATGCAGTGGGTGAGCTTGTCATCAACCGCACGCGCATGCTGGGCCGTGTGGCTGAACTGGAACGCCTGGCCGATGTTTTGAACTTCTCCAAGGCGCGCATGCAGGACAAGGTCGCCGAATTCCAGGAGAAGTATGAGTTCAGCCGTATTCATACCGTATCCACGCCCAAGCCGTCGGACAATTTTCCTCTGCGCGGCGGATATTCCAGTTATTCGCATACCTTTGACCACTCGCTGGCCGAATTCAGCGAACTGGAGATGGACCGCTATGACGATTTCAACATTCTTTCACGGTCGCTGACGGAAATTTCCGCTGACATTACCGAGGTGCTTACGCAACTCGATGGCTTTGTGCGCCGCGTGGATGGAGACATCGATGAATTTACCAAGCTGGCGCACCGCCTGCAGGATGAGATCACGCAGGCGCGCATGGTGCCGATCGGTAATCTGTACACCCGTCTTTCCCGCACGGTGCGCGATGCCGCCAAGGCCGTCAACAAGAAAGTTGAGCTGACGCTGGCCGGCGCGGAGACGGAGTTGGACAACAACATCATCCAGCAAATCTCTGACCCGCTGATCCATCTGGTGCGAAACGCCGTGGCCCACGGCCTGGAGCGCGATGAAGAGCGCTACGAACAGGGCAAGAGCGATTCCGGCAACGTGGCCGTGCGGGCCTATCATCGCGGCAACCATATTTACATTGAAGTGGAAGATGACGGCCGGGGCATTGACTATGAGAAGGTGCGCAAGACGGCCGTCGATAATGGCCTGATTTCCGCCGACCACGCCGCTGATCTGGGCGAACGAGAAATGCTCGAACTGCTCTTCCAGCCAGGATTCTCCACGGCCCCGCGCAAGACTGAGCTGGCCGGACGCGGCGTGGGTCTGGATGTGGTCCGGTCCAACCTGGCTCTGCTCAACGGCGAAATTGAAGTGGAGACACAAAAAGGACTGGGCACGCGCTTTACCCTGAAAGTGCCGTTGACCCTGATCATTTCGCAGGCATTGTTTATTCGTTGCGGCTCTTCGATGTTTGCGCTGCCGCTGGCCTTTGTGGAGGAGATCCGCCGGCTCAGGGCCTCTGATATTGAAGAAATCGGCGGCAAGCTGCTGACCAAGGTCCGCGATGTGGTCACCGAAATAGTTCGTCTGGACAGCGCTCTTGGCATTGAACCCATTCAGCCGATCAACGGCTATTTCCGTATGGTGATCGTGAACGTTGCCGGGCGGCAGGTGGGCGTGGTGGTGGAGGATGTGGTCCGCAAAGATGAGATTGTGATCAAGAGCCTGGGCGAGTTTCTGCGCAACGTAAAAATGTTTCCCGGAGCCACCATTGCGCCGGACGGCAGCCTGATTCTGCTGATCGACGTGAACCGTCTGGTTGCGGGTGAATCCATTGAGCACCGCCCGCTGATGACGAGCGCGAATGCCGCAAGGGTCTTTGCGCCGGGCGCGGCGGCCGTGGCCCATGGCGCGATTCCCCAGGAAGCCATTGACTTGGTGGCCCAGGAAAGACTGGTGATACTGGTGGATGACTCCATCAGCGTGCGCAAGTTTGTTGGCCGCATGCTGGAAAAAGCCGGTTACCGCGTGAAGCTGGCGGCAGACGGGTTTGAGGCCCTGGAGATTGTGACGCAAACGCGTTGCGACCTGATAGTGACGGACCTGGAGATGCCGCGGACCAATGGCTATGAGTTGTTATCGCACCTGCGGCAGGACCCGCAGACGCGCGGCATTCCCGTGATGGTGGTGACCTCAAGAGCGGGAGCCAAGCACCGTGAGCGGGCGATGAAGGAAGGCGCCGCCGCGTTTTTGACCAAGCCGGTGCAGGAAGACCAGTTTATTGCCGCGGTCGGAAATTTGATTGGATCGCCCTCCGGGCAGCAGATGGCCGCCGCTGGAGTATCAGAGAGTTCCGCAAGATGACGCACACAGACAAGAAAATCCGGGTGCTGGTGGTAGACGATTCCGCCTTCATGCGCAAGGTGCTGCAAGGCATTATTGCTTCTGACCCGCAGCTTGAGGTCTGCGGCGAAGCCCGCGACGGGCGCGATGCCGTCACGCAGACTGATGTGCTGAAGCCTGACGTTATCAGCATGGACATCAATATGCCTCACATGGATGGGCTCCAGGCCACGGAGGTCATCATGTCCAGCAATCCGCGACCCATTTTGATTGTGAGTTCCGAGTCAAGAGAAGGCGCGGAGGTAACGCTCAAAGCCCTGGAACTTGGGGCCATCGATTTTGTGCCCAAGCCCAGCGGCGGCATTGATCTGGACATGAGTTCCGTCAAGGATGAACTGTGCCGCAAACTGAAGATGTCAGCCAAAGTCCGCGTGGTGCGGACGGCCACGCGGTCAAAGTTGCAGCATGAGATTGCTGCTTCGTTGCCGCGCGTGGAACCGGCCTCCAAGAATGGCGACTCCGGCCTGCAAGAGGTGAAAGCCGCGGTTTCCGCCGCGGCGAAAGCGGCGGGCAAGTTTCCCATCATCGTGCTGGCGTCATCCACCGGCGGACCGGCCACACTGATGAAGTTCATCCCGTTTTTCCCCAAGGATTTTCCCGGCGCAGTGATCCTGGTGCAGCATATGCCGGGCAATTTTACGTCGCAGTTCAGCGCGCAGCTGGCGGAAGCGTCACAGATTAAAGTGAAGGAAGCGGAACCAGGAGAGATCATTGTTCCGGGCCAGCTTTATGTGTGTCCCGGCTCGCACCACCTGCGGGTTTCACCTACCGGACGGATTTCTCTGGATGACGGGCCGCGCATAGGTGGCTACCGTCCCTGCGCCGATCTTGCTCTTGAAAGCGCCGCCGAATATGCGGGGCCCATGACCATCGGCGTGATTCTTACGGGCATGGGCAATGATGGCTCGAAAGGCGTCCAGATGGTGCGGGCGGTGGGAGGGCATGTGATCGCGCAGGATGAGACGACAGCGGTCATTTTCGGAATGCCGCAGGAAGCCATCAAGACCGGCGTAGTAGACCAGGTTTTGCCGATTGATGCGATCTATCACGGGATTGAAAAGCGGGTGCTGTACATGTTAGGCGTGGCAAAGGTGGGGGCGCCGTGAAGAATGTCCGCCATGTTCCCGCGCAGGCCGCATCCCCGCTGGTGCATGAAGACGTAATTGTCTTCTCCGTCGGCGCGTATAAGTTCGCCATTGCCGCAAGCGTAGTGAAGGAAATTCGCGGCATGGAAGGGCTGACGCAGTTTACGCTGGGCGGCATCTCTTCAAAAATCGCCAAACTTGCCTTCACGCTGGAGCGCAATGGGATCACTTACTTTGTGGTGGATGCCGCGCGGCATTTTCAACTGCCCGCATCACAGCCTTCGCGGGTAATGATTTTGCGCAACGGCGTGACGGCGCTGCTGGTGGATATAACCGATCGCATCCTGGAGATTTCATCGCTGCATGCTCTTCCGCGGGCATTCACGCATGAAGAGCGGGTGTGGTATCGCGGCCTGGCGGTGGTGAACGGCATCGTGCTTCCGGTGGTGAACCATAATGCCTTCCTGAACAAGGCTGAATTTGAGACTCTGAGCGCCGGTTTGGCGCGCGTGCGCGGGGTTGTGACTGTATGAGCGCCGAAGGTGACAAATCGTATGTGCTGTTTCCGCTGGGGGAGAAGCGCTTTGCTTTGCCCGCGGAATGCGTGACCGAGTTGGCGCGTCCAGACAGTCTGCAGACATTTCCGCATCGGACACCGGTGCTGGCCGGGGTACTGGTGCGGCGGGGAAGAATTGTGCCTGTATGCGATGTGGCCCAGGTGCTGGTGGGGCCGGCTGCACCGCCGAGAAAGTTTTATTTGATCGCGAACTGCAAAATCGGCCTGCGCCAGGAACTGACGGCGATTCCCGTTACCGGCGACTGCGAGCTGGCCACTGCCGCTCTGGCGCCGCTTACGGGAAAAGAGCCGCATTACATCGCCGGCTTGCTTGCCCTGGGAGATGAAACGGTGGCCATTGTGGCGCTGGAGATCCTGATCTCCATGGAGTCGCCGGCATGAATCCAACGGTCTCCACGCCCGCCAAGATTTTGCTGATAGACGCCAATGTGTTCTTCGCCCGCCGCATTACGGATGCGCTGAAGCAGGAAGGTTTTGAAGTGGTGCATAGCACGCAATCGGGTTACGCCCTGACCATGCTGGAATATGATACGCCGTCGGCTATTTTATGTTCGACCAGCCTGCGCGAAATCAGCGCGCATGATTTACCGCCCATCATTCATGCCGATCCCAAGACCGCGCACATCCCGGTGATCGCGCTGGGCGATGGCGGCGATCAGGCCCTGATGGAGGCCTTCCGCTCCGGCTGTGCGGACTACGTGGACAAGCGGCTGGGGCCGGAACTGATTGCCGCCCAGATCAAGACATTCCTGCGCAGCAAGACGGAGGGATTTCATCCCGTGCAGATGCTGAGCACGTCGAACGAGGGGTTAAGCGGCAGCCTGGCCCATCTGGACTTGCCCGGGGTGGTGCAAATGCTGGTGCATTCACGGCAGACCGGTTCGCTTTCGATCAATGCCGGTTCCATTGATGGGATTCTTTTCTTCGAGAATGGGACCATCACGCACGCGGAGAGCGGCGACCTGATCGGTGACGACGCCGTGGTACACATCGTGAAATTCTGCAATGGCGTGGAAACAGGTTCTTATAAATTTTTGCCGGGCGAAAGCGCGTCCACGCGGACGGTGCTCCGCTCGGCCACTGAGTTGATGCTTGAGGCCCTGCGTGAGCTGGATGAGTCGGCCGAGAGTGATCGCGATGGAGGTTTCTAAATGAGCACGACGCCCACTGTCTACTTTATTGATGACAGTGCAACCATGCGCGAGGTAATCAAGATTGCCTTCCGGCGGGAGAACATCAACGTGGTGGCCTGCCATGATGCTGCCACCGCGCTGGCTGAGATTGAGACGGCCAGGCCGGACATTGTGATCACCGATGTGATCATGCCGGACAAAGACGGCTATGAAGTATGCCAGCACATTAAGTCTCATCCTGATCTGGCCAAGACGCCGGTGATTCTTATGTCAGGCGTGGTGAACCGCGCCGTGGCCGAACGCGCCTTTGCGGTGAAAGCCGACGAATTGTTGCGCAAACCCTTTCAGCCGCAGGACCTGATTGCGCGCGTGAAGCACCTGCTCAAGTCCAGCGGCGCACCCGCACCCACGCAGGCCGCGGCCGCCAATGCCGCAGTCGCGCTGAGCAGCATCTTTTCATCCGCGGCAACGCCCATGCCGCCGCGTTCCGTTACGCCCGTTCCGGCACAAGCCAAAGCCGTGGCCGCTGTATCTGCTGGTTCTGCGCCTACGCCTGCGCCAGCATCCGCGCCAGCCGCAGTGGCAACCGCGCCTTTGCCGGTTGCAGTGACGGCACCAGCTGCTCCCGTACTGGTTCCAGTGTCAGCCTCAGCCACAGCTTCTGCTCCGGCTTCGGCGTCCTTACCCATCCCGGCCGCGACGAAATCCGCCAATCTTTCTGATGCCGGGAAGCTTAAGGTTGAAATTATGCG
>WNFP01006311.1_pt1 | contig 15635 bp, 12 predicted proteins | sample 5400201 | NCBI WGS metagenome assembly WNFP01 (sample SAMN13153355, study PRJNA577476) | soil metagenome | isolation source: 115 cm saprolite under Madrone tree | place: USA:California | collected 2016-06-14
GGCTTCGCGGGGCACATCTTGTGATACCAGACGGACCCGAGCTTGGTGTGGTTGCCGTTCTTGCGGATCCGGAGCTTGCACTTGGGGCAGGTGCCCATCCCGTTCTCCTTGACGACACAGTCTGTGTATATCTGATCCGAAAATGAATCGTCTGGGCCGCGTGCGGCCACTCAAGCGAGTATACACGAGGCTTTGCCTACGGTGAGCGTGGGCTGCGTCTTCTGCCGTATAGCCGCCAGGGAAAGCCCCGCCGACATCGAATTCGAAGACGATCAGGTCATGGCGTTCAAGGACCTCTACCCCAAGGCGCCGGTGCACCTGCTGGTCATTCCCAAGCGGCACATCGTGTCGATCGCGACGCTCGAGCCTGGAGACGAGCAGGTCGTCGGCCACTGCATCCGCGTGGCGAGGCTGCTCGCCGAGCGCGCCGGCTACGGCGAGCGCGGCTACCGCCTCTCGTGCAATACCGGGCCCGAGGGCGGCCAGGTCGTCTACCACATCCACTTCCATCTCACGGCCGGGCGACGAGGGTGATCCGGGTCAGGGGGCTCTCCAAGCGCTATCCAAGCGGGACCGTTGGGCTCGACGGCGTCTCGCTGGACGTCGCAGCCGGCGAGTTCGTGGCTCTGATCGGATCGAGCGGCGCCGGCAAGTCGACGCTGTTGCGCTGCCTGAACGGTCTCGTCAGTCCCTCCGCCGGCACCGTCAGCGTCGACGATCAGCCGGTAACGAGCGCGTCGCCCGCGGGCCTTCGGAGCGTCCGCGCCCGCGTCGGCTTCGTTTTCCAGCAGTTCAACCTGCTCAAACGGCTGAGCGTTCTCGACAACGTGCTCGTCGGCAGCCTGGCGCGCGTCGACGTGTGGCGCTCGCTCCTCGGGCGCTTTCCCGCGGAGGACGTCGAGCGGGCCCGTCGCACCCTGAAGCGCGTCGGCCTGGAGGGAGTGGAAGCCCAGCGGGCGGACACGCTGTCGGGCGGCCAGCAGCAGCGGGTTGCGATCGCCCGCGCGCTCGTGCAGGAGCCTCGCGTGCTCCTGGCCGACGAGCCGATGTCGAGCCTCGACCCCGCGCTGTCGCGTTCGGTGATGGAACTCCTGCGTGACATCAACCGCGAGGACGGCCTCACGGTCATCGCCTCGCTGCACGTGCTCGATCTGGCAACCACGTATGGCAAGCGTATCGTCGGGCTTCGCGCGGGACGGGTGGTGCACGACGGCCCGGCGGCAGGGCTATCGCCGGCGGCGGCCGAGGCCGTCTTCGCTTCTGATCCGGCGGGGGAGCCGCGGTGAGACCCCAGTGAGACCCCCAGTGCAACCCCCAGCGCAACCCCCAGCGCAACCCATGGTCCGCTGGTCCGGCTGGCTCGCCATCGCCGCGGCCATCATCTGGTCGGCGTGGTCCACCGAGGTATCTCCGGGACGGCTGATCGAAGGCTTTCCCTTCATGCTCGATTTCATCCGGCGCATGCTGCCGCCCGACCCGAGCGTCCTGGGCCAGGCGCTGCGGGGGGCCCTGCAGACGCTTCAGATCGCCGTGGTCGGGACGGCAGTGGGCGCGGTGCTGGCCCTGCCTGTCGCATTCGCCGCGGCCAGGAACACGGCGCCCGCGTGGGCCTTTTACTGGACGCGCAGCGCGCTCAATGTTTTTCGCGCGATGGACACCCTCGTCTATGCGCTCTTCTTCGTCGCAGCGGTGGGCCTCGGGCCCTTTCCGGGTGTCCTCGCCGTGGTCGTCTACACGGCGACCGTACTGGCCAAGCTCTATTCCGAGGCCATCGAGGCGATGGACCCTCTTCCCGTGGAGGCGGTTGAGGCCGTGGGCGCCACGCGGCTCCAGGTGCTCCGCTGGGGCGTGGTGCCGCAGCTCGTGCCTCACTTCCTTTCCTTCACGCTCTACCGCTTCGAGACGAATATCCGCGCGGCGGCCGTCCTGGGGTTCGTCGGCGCCGGAGGCATCGGCTTCTACATCCAGACTTACCTGAGGCTGCTCAACTACCCCGCGGCCTCGACCGTTCTGCTGGTGCTCGTCGTGATGGTGATGGTGGTGGACTTCGCGTCGTCCCGGCTTCGCGCGCGCCTCGTGTAGCCTCCTGCGCGGGACTCTGCTACGCTTCGGCTCGTATGAACGGCACGCGAGGCAGGTTTCTTGCGGTGGCAGCGATGGCCGCGAGCCTCCTGGCCGGCTGCGCCGGGCTCGAATCCGGGAAATCCTCTCCGCTGCCGCCGCCCTCCCGTGAGGTTTTCCCGAACGGGTTCCGCCTGATCAGCCAGGAGCACTCCGCCAGCAAGACGGTCGCGCTCGAGCTCTGGGTCGGGGTGGGCGGACGGGACGAAGCGCCGTCGGAGCGCGGCTTCTCGCACTTCGCCGAGCACATGCTCTTCAAGGGCACCGACAAGCTCGGGCCAGGCTTCGTGGACCGCGAGGTCGAGGGCGTCGGCGGCCGCACCAATGCCGGCACGTCCCTCGACTACACGTACTACTACATGCTGCTGCCATCGGCTCGGACCGCCCGGGGCATCGAAGTCCTCGCGGACATGGCTTTCAACTCGACCTTCGATCCGACCGAGCTGGGCCGCGAGCGCGAGGTCGTCTTCGAGGAAGTCCGCCTCGGGGAGGACAATCCCAGGTCCTTCATCGGACGCCGGCTCTATGAAAATGCCTTCGCGGGCTACCCGTACGGCTATCCCGTCCTGGGAGACCCGGCCGCGTTGAGAGCCGCGACCCGCGAGAGCCTCAGGGACTACTACAAGCGGCACTACGCTCCGGAGAACATGACGCTGGTCGTCGCGGGTCCGGTCGACGCAGGCGTCATCCGGGTCTTGGCCGCCAAGAGCTTCGGCAGCGTGCCGCCGACAGGCTATACGCGCAAGGAGCTGCCGGGGCGGCCTGCGATCCCGAGCGCCAAGCGGTTGACGATCGACAGGCCGGAGAGGCAGGCATACCTCGGGCTCGCCTGGGGAGCGCCGGCATTGGGCGACAGCGAGATGTATGCGGTGGAGATCCTCGCCCACATCCTCGGCGGCTCGCGCACCTCGCGCCTCCACCAGGCACTGCGCGAGCGCGCCAAACTGGTCTCGACCATCACCGCCGGGTACGGCTCGCTCCAGGGTGGCGGCGTCATCACGGTGATCGCCCAGCTCGAGCCGCGCGACGTCGAGGCGGCCGAGGCCGCCGCTCTGACGGAGATTCGGCGAATCCGGGAGCAGGGCGTGACCGGAGAGGAGATGGAGCGGGCGATCATCGCTTTCGAGGCCGAGCGCGTTTTCGGCCGCGAGACCGTCGAAGGCTTGGCGCTGGCCTATGGGCGCGCGGAGACGTTGTGGACCCTGGCGGGAGACCGCGAGTATCTCGACCGACTGCGGGCGGTCTCGCCGGGCGACGTGCAGGCGGCGGCACGCCGCTACCTGACCGACGACTTCATCAGGCTGGCCTTGATGCCGAAGGGATCAGCCAAGTGAGCCTGCGACGGGCGATGGCAAGTACGCTGGCGGCTGCGTGCGCGTGGGCGATGCTTTCACCTGCGGCCTCCGCCCATGACGAAGGCTTCCGTCGCAGGCTCGACAGCGGCCTGACCCTGCTTGTCCTCGAGAACTCCGCTTCGCCCTCGGTCGCGGTCAGCATCCTCGTTCGCATGGGCAGCCGCTGGGAGCGCGAGGACAATGCGGGAATCAGCAATCTTCTGCAGAGCGTCATGGTCAAGGGGACGACCACGCGATCGGCGCTCGCCATCGCGGACGAGGCCGAGCGAATGGGCGGGAGCCTTAGCGCGACCGGCGAGGTGGACTATAGCGAGATACGCGGGACGGCGCTGGCGCGATACTGGCGCGGCCTGCTCCGACTGATGGCAGACGTCGCGCTCAATCCTGCCCTGCCGCCTGAAGAGATCGACAACGAGCGGCGGACCGTATCGAGCGGACTCCGGAACCGGCGGGACCAGCCCTTCCAGTTCAGCTATGACGCTCTCCTGGCGCGCCTCTTCCCGGGCCATCCGTATGGCATCCATTTCCTGGGGCGCGACGAGGTCGTCGCGCGCGTCGACCGCGAAGCCCTGCTCGCCCACTATCGCCGCTTCTACCGGGGAGGCCGCCTGGTGGTCTCGGTCAGCGGGGACGTCCGCGCGAGCGAAGTCGCCGTCGAGGTCCAGCGGCTTTTCGCGGCCGTGCCGCCGGGCGATGGAGGCGCGGATATTCCGTTCCCGGCCGCCGTAGCGGCGCTCGACCGGGCTGTTCTCAGCCGGCCGGCCGCCCAGGCCCAGATCCTGTTGGGCTTTCTGGCTCCTCCGATAGGTCATCCGGACTACGCGGCGGTCAAGGTGCTCCAGACGGCGCTGGGCGGGGGCATGTCCGGGCGGCTCTTCGGCGAGCTGCGGGATAAGCAGGGGCTGGCCTATTCGACAGGCGCCATGTACCCTTCGCGGACCGCCCAGAGCTTCGTCGTCGCCTACATCGGCACGGCGCCCGCCAATGCCCAGCGCTCCGAGGAGGCCATGAAACAGCAGATCGAGCGTATAGGCGTCGAGCGGCTCTCGGAAGCGGAGCTCGCGCGGGCCAAGCGCTATCTCCTCGGCCAATTCGACCTCGACCGCAGGACCAATGCTCGGCTCGCATGGTATGCGGCCTTCTTCGAAACCGCGGGGGTAGGGCAGGAATTTGCGGACTCCTATCCGCGCGCGGTCGAAGCCGTGACCGTGGACGACGTCCAGCGGGTCGCGCGGATCTACCTGGCCGCGCCGACCGTCGTCAGGCTGGAGCCAACTCCGAGACCCTAAGCGGTAGGGCGAGCTGCAGGACGTCGCGGGGCTGGGGCCCCGCCGTCCGAGGCGAGCGAATCCGGAGATACCTAAAATGTTTCCCCTCAAGGACGATATCCAGAGCCGGACGGTACCGTTCGTGACCTGCGGGCTCATCGCTCTCAATATCCTCATCTTCCTGTACCAGATCACGCTCCAAGGGGAAGGCTCGGGCGCCGGACTCCGGGCCGCTCGGGATTTCGTCTACGAGTTCGGGCTCGTGCCTTGCCGGCTGACGGGAGACTGCGCCCCTGGCGGAGGGCTGCTGCCGCCGGCGCTGACGGTTCTCAGCTCGATGTTCGTCCACGGAGGATTTCTCCACGTGGGCGGCAACATGCTCTACCTCTGGATCTTCGGCAATAACGTCGAGGACACCCTGGGCCACGCCCGCTTCCTGGTCTTCTACCTCGTCTCCGGGGTGGCCGCGGCGGCGGCGCAGGTCGCGCTGAGCGCCGCCTCCTCTGTGCCCATGATCGGGGCAAGCGGAGCGGTTGCGGGCGTGCTCGGCGCCTACCTGCTTCTCTTTCCACGGGCGAACGTGCTGACCCTCATCATCTTCGGATTCTTCGTCCGGCTCGTACGTATTCCCGCCGTCTTCGTCCTCGGTTTCTGGTTCGTCGTCCAGTTTCTCTCCGGCCTGGCGACTTGGGCGACTTCGGGCGCCCGCGGGGAGGCCGCCGGCGGGGAAACAGCCTGGTTCGCGCACCTCGGCGGATTTCTCGCCGGCATGGTCCTGCTCTTCGTCCTGCGCCCACGCGATCCCTGGGCCCGAGGTCCGAGCCGCTCCTGGTAAGTTCCGACTTTCGGACATATCCGCTATACTTCTGTACGTTGGCGGCGTGTCGGAAATCCCCACCAAGCCTTGGAGATCAGCACGTGAAGGCAGTGGTCATGGCCGGAGGGTTCGGAACGCGCCTGCGGCCCCTGACGGCCCACCTTCCCAAGCCGCTGGTGCCAGTCGGCAATGTGCCCATCATGGAGCACATGGTCAGGCTCCTGAAGCGGCACGGCTTCACTGATCTCAGCGTGCTGCTCTACTTCCTCCCGGACAGCATCACCTCTTACTTCGGCGACGGCGGGCGGTGGGGAGTCAAGCTGACCTATGTCACCCCGACGGCCGATCTCGGAACCGCGGGCGCGGTCAAGTTCGCGGCGGGTGATTCGGACGAGCCGGTCCTGGTCGTGTCGGCCGACGTGCTGACGGATATCGACCTCGCCGGCGCGGTTGCCTTCCACAGGAGCCGGGGCGCCGAGGCCACCATGGTGCTGACCCGCGTGGAACAGCCGCTCGCTTATGGGATCGTGATCACCGACGGCGAAGGACGGGTGCTCCGCTTCCTCGAGAAGCCGTCGTGGGGAGAGGTCTTCAGCGACACGATCAATACGGGTATCTACCTCCTCGAGCCGTCCGTGTTCCCGGCCATCCCCGCGGGCCGCCCCTACGACTTCGGCAAAGAGCTGCTCCCGGCGCTCCTCGCCGGCGGCCGCCCGCTCTGGGGTCATGTCGCCCAGGGCTATTGGCGTGACGTGGGCGACCTGGCCGAGTACCGCGCCGCCCACCTCGACATCCTCCAGGGCAGGGTCGGCGTGGAGATGCCGGGCAAGCGTGTGGCCGCAGATGGGCACACGCTCTGGCTCGACGAGGGCGCCAGCGTGGATGCCTCGGCGCGGCTCTCGGGCTCCGTCATCGTCGGGCGCGGGGCGCACGTGGCGGCGGGAGCACGCGTCGCCAACTCGGTCATCGGGCCCAACACCGATATCCAGGCCGGGGCGGACGTCGAGGGCAGCGTGCTCTGGGACGGGGTCGAGATCGGCCCGGGCGCCGTGGTCAAGGAGGCCGTGATCGGGCGCAAGAGCGTCGTGCGCGCGAACGCGTTCCTGGCCGAAGGGGTAGTCATCGCCGATTTTTGCCGAATAGGCGAGGGCAGCGTCGTCAAGGCCAACGTGAAAGTCTGGCCGTACAAGGAGGTCGAAGACGGCGCCACGCTGGCCATGAGCCTCGTCTGGGGCGAGCGCTGGAGCCGGTCGCTCTTTGGGCGCTACGGCGTGTCGGGGCTCGCCAATATCGAGGTCTCGCCCGAGTTCGCGGCCAAGCTCGGCGCAGCGTGCGGGGCCATCGTGGGCAGGCGGCAGGTCATGATCACGAGCCGCGATCACCACAAGGCCTCCCGCATGATCAACCGGGCGCTGATGTCGGGTCTGTTGTCGGTGGGGGTGGATGTCCAGGACCTGGGCGTGGCGCCCATCCCCGTCGTGCGCTACCAGGTCGGCGCGCTGGGGCTGGCGGGAGGCACCCATGTGCGGAAGTCACCCTACGACCCCAATCTCCTCGACGTGAAGTTCTTCGACTCGCGCGGCCTCGAGATCGCTCCCGATCGGGAGAAGGCGATGGAGCGTCTCTTCTTCATGGAGGACTTCGAGCGCGCTCCCATGGACGGGATCGGGACGTTGTCCTTTCCGCACGCGGGCACCGACCGGTACCGTGACGGGTTGCTCGCATCCGTGGACCGCGACGTGGTCCGCCGGGCGGGCCTGCGCATGGTGCTCGACTACGCCTTCGGCTCGGCCTCGTCCATCTTTCCCTCGGTGCTGGGCGCTCTCGGCGTCGAGGTGATCGCGCTCAACGCGTATCTCGACGAGAGCAAGATCTCGAAGACCGCGCAGGAATTCCAGCGGTCGCTGCACCAGCTCTCGAACATCGTGCGCACCCTGGGCGCGGACCTGGGCGTCCTCCTCGACACCGGTGGGGAGAAGGTCTTTCTCGTCGACGAAAAAGGCGAGATCGTCGCGGGCGACCTGGCGCTGGCGCTCGTGGCGCTGCTCGTGATGCGCACGCGGCCTCCCGGCCGCATCGTGGTTCCGGTCACCGCCTCGCGAGTGCTCGAGCGGCTGGCCGGCGAGCACGGGTTCCAGGTGACGCGCTCCCGGGGGACGCCGCGGGCGCTGACCGAGGCCGCGCTGGCGCCCGACGTGGCGCTGGTCGGGGAGGAGATGGGCGGCCTGATCTTCCCCAGCTTCCAGCCCGCCTTCGACGGCATGTCGGCGGCGGTGCGGATCCTCGAGATGATGGCCCGGCTCGACGTCCGGCTGCACCAGCTCGCCGGGACCGTCCCCGAGAGCCATATCGTGCGCCTGGAAGTCCCGTGCCCGGACGAGCGAAAGGGCGCGGTCATGCGCCGGCTCATCGCGGCGACCAAGGGAGACCATGCCGAGCTGATCGAAGGCGTGAGAGTGCACATGGGCGATGACTGGGTGGCGGCGATCCCGGATGCGGACCGCGCGACCTTCCACGTTGTCGCCGAGGCGGCCCATCGAGATCGTGCCCAGCGGCTGGCGGAAGAGTTCCGCGACCGCATCACAGGTTGGAGAAAGGAGCCCGCGTGAAGAAAGCGGCGATGAAGAAACCGATTCCAGGCACGGTACACGAGCCCCGAAGCCGGGGCGCGGGTGCCGGCCAGGCGAAGGTCAAGGAGCGGATCGACGTGGCGCTGGTGGCCCGGGGCCTGTGCGACAGCCGCGAGAAGGCGGCGCGCCTCCTGCTGGCGGGCGCGGTCACCGTCGACGGAAAGCGCGTGGACAAGCCGGGCGTGCTGGTCGCGCCGGGCGCGGACCTGCGCGTGACCGCGCGTCCGAAATTCGTGAGCCGGGGCGGTGACAAGCTCGTGCACGCCCTGGACGCCTTCGCGGTCTCGCCAAAGGGGCGCGTCTGCATCGACGTCGGCGCTTCCACGGGCGGCTTCACGCACTGCCTGCTCGAGGCGGGCGCCTCCCGCGTGTACGCCGTGGACGTGGGACACGGTCAGCTCGACGCATCGCTCAGGGCGGACGGGCGGGTCGTGGTGATGGAAAAGACGAACGCCCGCCAGCTCGCTCCCGATGCCTTCCCGGACTCCCCGGTCCTGGCCACGCTGGATATCTCCTTCATCTCCCTCGAGAAGGTCCTGCCGTCCGTGTTCGGGGTCCTGACGCACGATGGCGAGGCTGTAGCGCTCGTCAAACCGCAGTTCGAGATCGGCAAGGGACTCGTCGGGAAAGGTGGCGTCGTGCGGGACGCCGCCCACCACAGGACGGTGGTCTCCCGCGTCGCCCGCTTCTGTGTCCTGCACGGCTGGCATGTGCGGGGCGTGACGGCTTCCCCGCTCAAGGGACCCAAGGGCAACCGCGAGTTCTTCCTTCACCTGACGCGCTCGGGCCGCACCGCCAGCGACCTCGACGCGCTCATCGCCAAAGCGGCGGAATCCTCCGAGCCGGCATGAAGCGGATCGGCGTCGTCGCCAGGATCGACCGGCCCGATGCCGCGGACGTCGTGCACCGTCTGCTCGCCTGGTGCGCCGAGCGCGGGCTGCAGCCGGTCCTCGAGAAAGAGACGGCGGGGCTGTGCCCGGATGCGCACGCGGCAACTTTGCCTAAGCCCGACCTGCCGGGGCAGGTGGATCTCGTGCTGGTTCTGGGCGGCGACGGCACACTCTTGTCCGTGGCGCGTCTCGTGGGCGACCTGGGCGTGCCCATACTCGGCGTCAACCTCGGCGGCCTGGGCTTCCTGACCGCCCTGACCAAGGACGAGCTTTTCCCCGCGCTCGAGGCCTTCCTCACGGGCGGGCTCGTCATCGAAGAGCGCGTGATGCTCGCCGCGCAGGTGTGGCGTCACGGCGAGCGGCTGTCGGATTACGTAGCCCTCAATGACGTGGTCATCACCAAGTCGGCAATGAGCCGCATCATCAACCTGGCGGCTCATCATTTCGACGCCGACTGGGTCGACCGCGTACGGCCTCTCCGCCGGCGGGCCCATCGTCTTCCCGACCATGCCCGCGGTCGTGCTGACGCCGATCTGCTCCCACACGCTCACGAACAGACCCATCGTTCTCCCGGCCGACCAGCGCATCGAAGTGACGCTCCAGTCCGACCAGGACGTCATGCTGACACTCGACGGCCAGGTCGGCTTCGCGCTCAAGGAAGCCGACGTCGTGGCGATCTTCCAGGCGAAGGCGCGCATAAAGCTCCTCCGTTTTCCCCAGCGGCACTTCTTCTCGGTGCTTCGCACCAAGCTCAAGTGGGGCGAACGCTAGGATGGGCGCGGCTGAGGGAAGAGTGTTCCGGCGGAGATACGCGTTGAGCCGGATCCGCCGCGCGTCGTAGCATAGCGACCGCGATGCTGCGAGAGCTCGCGATCCGGAACCTGGCGGTCCTGGAGGAAGCGCGCGTCGTCTTCGCGCCGGGTCTCAACGTCCTCACCGGCGAGACCGGCGCCGGCAAATCCATCGTCATCGACGCGCTACTGCTTATCCGCGGCGCCCGCGCCCAGCCCGATCTCATACGCACCGGCGCCGAGTCCGCCTCGGTGGAGGCGGTTTTCGACGTCCCCGCGACGGGCCCGGTGGCCGCGGCGCTGGACGAGGCGGGGCACTCGGCACCCGACGGGCAGCTCGTCGTGAAGCGGGAGCTCCAGCGGTCGGGGCGGCATCGCGTCTTCGTTAACGACTCGGCCGCCACGGTGGCGCTGCTCGAGCGCCTGGGCGACCTCCTCGTGGAGATACACGGTCAGCACGAGCACCAGCGCCTGATGGAGCCGGCCCGCCAGCTGGACGTGCTGGACCGCTTCGCCGGGTGCGAGGAGGCGCGTGCGAAGCTCGGCGCGCTCTGGCGGCGATGGGAAGCCGCGCAGGCCGAGCAGGCCCGCCTCCGCGACGAGGCGCGCGAGGGCGCCCGCAAGGAGGAGATGTACCGCTGGGAGATCTCGGAGATCGACGCCGTCCAGGTTCGGGAAGGCGAGGAGGACGAGCTTCGCGCCGAGCGCCGGAGACTCCAGAACGCCGAGCGGATCTTCGCCGGGCTCCAGGAGGTCATGGACCTCCTGCACGAGGGCCAACAGGCGGCCGGCGCGGGCATCGGCCGCGCCGTGTCGATCTTGCGGGAGATCTCGCGCTTCGACCCGGATGCAGGCACGCCCATCGAAGCCCTCGAGGGCGCGCAGGCCTATATCGAGGACGCCGTCGCTCGAGTGCGCGGGTTGCGGGACCGGTCGGTCATGGATCCGGACCGGCTCAGGCAGATCGACGAGCGCCTCGACGCCATCGCCAGCGTGCGGCGCAAGTATGGCGAGACTCCGGCCGCCATCGCGCGGTATCGCGAGGAGATCGCCCAGGCCCTCGACCGGATCGAGCGGCACGACACCATCGCCCTGGAGACGGAGCGGGAGGTGGCCGCGGCTGCGGAGAGCGCGGCGCGCGAGGCGGCAGTCCTGTCCGAGGCCCGGGCCGGAGCGGCCAAGCGGCTCGAGTCCATGATCCAGCGTGAGCTCCGCACGCTTGGGATGGAGCATGCGCGCTTTCGCGCGCCGCTCAGGCGCGAGAGCGCGACGGAGGGCGACCTGTCGACCGGGCCGGGAGGCTGGCGGCTCGCCCCGCGAGGCGCGGAGACGGTCGAGTTCCTGCTCTCGGCCAACCCTGGAGAGGAGCTCAAGCCGCTGGCCAAGGTCGTCTCGGGCGGCGAGCTGTCGCGGACCATGCTCGCGATCAAGACCATCCTGGCGGCGGCCGAGGACGTGCCGAGCATGGTCTTCGACGAGGTGGACGCGGGGATCGGCGGGCGCGTCGCCGACGCCGTCGGACAAAAGCTCCGCCAGAGCGCGGCCGGCCGCCAGGTGCTCTGCGTCACTCACCTTGCGCCGATCGCGGCCTACGCCGAGCATCACCTGCTCGTGGAGAAGCGCGCGACGAAGGCTGCCACGCGGACGACCGTGACGGCGCTGGACGCGGGCGGCCGCGTCGAGGAAGTGGCGCGCATGCTGGGCGGCGAGCACGTCACCGAGGCGTCGCGGCGGCACGCGCGCGAGCTGCTCAAGGCCGCCCGGCCGGGCGACTAGTGTAAGATACCGGTATGCTGAACGTCCTCATTCGCGCCGTCTTCGGCACCAAGCACGAGCGCGACGCGAAGCGCATGCGGCCGGTGGTCGAGGCCATCAACGCGCTCGGCCCCGACCTCGAGCGCATCTCTGATGCGGCCCTCAGGGCCAAGACGGACGAATTCCGGAAGCGGCTGGCCGACGGCGCGCAGGTGGACGATCTGCTGGTCGAAGCCTTCGCCGTGTGCCGCGAAGCCGCGCGGCGCACTGTTCGCATGCGGCACTTCGACGTTCAGCTGATGGGCGGCATGGTGCTGCACCAGGGCAAGATCGCCGAGATGGCGACCGGCGAGGGCAAAACGCTCGTCGCGACGCTGCCGGCCTACCTGAACGCGCTGTCCGGGCTCGGCACCCACATCGTCACGGTCAACGACTATCTCGCCCGCCGCGACGCGCAGTGGATGGGCCCGATCTACCACGCGCTCGGGCTCAGCCTGGGCGTGATCCAGCACGAGATGTCATACCTGTTCGACCCGGCGCACGTATCGCCCGACATCCGGCTGGCCGGGTTGAGAGCCTGCTCGCGGCGCGAGGCGTACCACGCCGACATCACCTACGGCACCAACAACGAGTTCGGCTTCGACTACCTCCGGGACAACATGCGCTTCAGCCTGGAGGACATGGTCCAGCGCGAGCACCACTTCGCCATCGTCGACGAAGTCGACTCGATCCTGATCGACGAGGCGCGCACGCCGCTCATCATCTCGGGCCCGGCCGAGGGCTCGACCGAGCGCTACTACAAGATCGACCGGATCATCCCCAAGCTCAAGCGCGCGGCGACCATCGTCGAGGGCAAGCTCTCGGAGATCGAGGCGACGTCGTCCGGCGACTATATCGTCGACGAGAAGTCCCGGGCGGTGTCGCTGACGGAGCAGGGCATCACCCACTGCGAGCGGCTCCTGAACGTGGACAACCTCTACGATCCGTCCCAGATGGAGGTGCTCCACCACATCAGCCAGGCGCTCAAGGCCCACGCCCTGTTCAAGAAGGACGTGGACTACGTGGTCAAGGACGGCTCCGTCATCATCGTGGACGAGTTCACGGGCCGGCTGATGCCGGGACGACGCTGGTCAGATGGCCTCCACCAGGCCGTCGAGGCCAAGGAAGGTGTCAGGATCGAGTCGGAAAACCAGACACTTGCCACTATCACGCTGCAAAATTACTTCAGGATGTACGACAAGCTCGCCGGCATGACCGGAACGGCGGCGACCGAGTCCGAGGAGTTCGCCAAGATCTACGAGCTCGACGTCACGGTCATCCCCACCAACCAGCCGATGTCCCGCGTGAACTACCCCGACGTCGTCTACAAGACCGAGCGGGAGAAGTTCGAGGCGGTCAGCTCCGAGATCGCTGCGCTGCACGAGAAGGGGCAGCCCGTGCTGGTGGGCACGGTCTCCATCGAGAAGTCCGAGCATCTCTCACGGCTCCTGAAGAAGCGCGGGATCCCGCACCAGGTGCTCAACGCCAAGTATCACGAGCGCGAGGCCGAGATCGTGGCGCAGGCCGGCCGCGAGAAGGCCGTCACCATAGCCACGAACATGGCCGGCCGCGGCACGGACATCCTGCTGGGCGGCAACCCCGACTACCTGTCCAAGGAGCTCTTGAGGAAGAAGGGGCTCGATCCAGCGCTGGCGCCCCCCGAGGCGCGCGAGAGCGCGTGGGTCGAGGCCAGCAAGGTGACGCAGCCCGAGCACGAGCGCGTGGTGAAGCTTGGAGGGCTCCACATCATCGGCACGGAGCGCCACGAGTCGAGACGGATCGACAACCAGCTGCGCGGCCGCTCGGGCCGGCAGGGCGACCCGGGCTCCTCCCGCTTCTACCTCTCGCTCGAGGACGACCTGCTTCGCATCTTCGGCTCCGAGCGGATCCAGCGCATCATGGAGCGCCTCGGGATGGAGGAAGGCGAGCCGATCGAGCACAAGCTCGTGACCCGCGCCATCAGCACGGCCCAGAAGCGAGTGGAGACCCGGAACTTCGAGATCCGCAAGCACCTCCTGGAATACGACGACGTGATGAACAAGCAGCGCGAGATCGTCTACGGCCTGCGCCGGGACATCCTCGAGGGCGAGAGCCAGGAGGAGCGGATACTCGAGTGGACGGGTGAGCTCACCGAGGGAATGGTCGAGCGCTTCGCTCCCCGCGACGCCCACGCCGAAGACTGGGACCTGACCGGCCTCAACGAAGCGCTATACCGGCAATTCGACCTCCGCATGTCGGGCGACAAGACCGAGGGCGCCGTGGAAGCCGGGTCGGCCCAGGCCCTCGACGCGGCCGTCCAGGAATCGGTGGAGGCGCTGTACCGGGAGCGCGAGCGGCAGGTCGGGCCCGAGCTCCTGCATCGCCTCGAGCGCTGGATCATGCTGGGGCTCAGGTGGGACGACGGCGAATTCCGCGGGATCGACCAGCTCTGGAAAGACCATTTGCTGAACATGGATCACCTCAAGGAAGGCATCGGGCTTCGGGGTTACGGCCAGCGCGATCCGCTGACCGAGTACAAAAAAGAAGCCTTCGACATGTTCCAGGAAATGATGGAGCATCTCGAGGAAGTCGTCCTCGAGCAGCTCTTCAAGGTCCGGATCGGCAATCCGGAGTTGGCGCCAGCGCCCGTCGCGGCGCCGGCCGCGCAGCAGCCCGCCTGGCGCGAGATCCACGGATCCAACGGGGATGCCGCGCCGAGCGAGCCGCGCATGATTGGCGGAGCAAAAGTCGGGCGCAATGACCCGTGTCCATGCGGGTCCGGTAAAAAGTACAAGAAGTGCTGTCTCCTCAAGGGGGCCTGACCCAGACCCCATCCAGCATTTGGTACCCGGTCGGCCCTGGAACCCCCTCCTATGGGGGTTTTTTCTTGTGCCCTGCGGCCGGGCCGTGTTATCTGTGAGTGCCGGATTCCGGCAACCGTATGCGCCTCGAACTCATCGTCATCCAGGGCTTCAAGTCCTTCGCCGAGAAGACGGAGATCAAGATCTTCCCCGGCGTCACCTGCGTCGTCGGCCCCAACGGCTGCGGCAAGTCGAATGTCGCCGACGCCGTCCGGTGGGCGCTCGGCGAGCAGAGCCCGAAGATCCTGCGCGGCCAGAAGATGGAGGACGTGATCTTCCACGGCTCGTCCTCGCGCAAGCCGGTGGGGCTGGCCGAAGTGGGCCTCGTCTTCAACAATGACGGCGCGCTCGACGTGCCGTGGAGCGAGGTCGGCGTGGCCCGCCGGCTCTACCGGACCGGCGAGAGCGAATACGTCCTCAACAAGAATATCTGCCGTCTTCGCGATATCCAGGACCTCTTCGCCGGCACCGGCGTCAATCCCAAGGCCTATGCGCTCATGGACCAGGACCGGCTCAACCACGTCCTGTCGGCCAAGCCCTGGGAGCGCCGCATCTTCATCGAGGAGGCGGCCGGCGTCGCGCGCTACAAGCAGCAGCGGGCCGAGACGCAGGGCAAGCTCGACGCGACCCGCCAGAACCTGCAGCGCGTCCGCGACGTCATGGACGAGGTCAAGCGGCAGGTCGGCTCGCTCGAGCGCCAGGCGAAGAAGGCCCAGCAGTACAAGGCGCTCCACCAGGAGCGGCAGGCGCTCGACCTCGCCATGCTGGCAGCCGACTACGCGGGGTTGACGGCCGCCCACGAGGCGCTCGTCCAGGAAGGTGAGAGGCTGCGGCGCGAGGAAGACGAGCGGCGCGTCGCCATAACCCAGATCGAAGCGCGCGAGGCGACCCTTCGGGCGGCCATACAGGAGAGCGACTACCGCCTGGCCGATCTCAGGCAGTCGGCGCAGAAATTTCAGGGCGAGGTCGAGCGCCTCCTCGAGCGGCGCGAGCAGATGGGCGCGCAGATCCGCGAGCTCGGTGAGGAAGAAATCCGCCTCGGTGACGAGATCCGATCGCTGACCGAGCGGCGCGCCGAGGTGGGCGTCAAGCGCGAGGATGCGATACGGGCCTTGGCAGAAGCGCGGGA
>WNFP01003470.1_pt1 | contig 15632 bp, 16 predicted proteins | sample 5400201 | NCBI WGS metagenome assembly WNFP01 (sample SAMN13153355, study PRJNA577476) | soil metagenome | isolation source: 115 cm saprolite under Madrone tree | place: USA:California | collected 2016-06-14
TCTGAACTTGTGGCGAGCCCGGCCATGCTTCCCGTCGGCTTCCCGCGCGCGCGGACCGGGTCGACGAGCTACCGTCGCGCGAGCGTGTTGGACGCATGACCGGGTTCAGTCTCGCTCGTGGCGCTCTGGAATGTTTGCAAGATGCAACGATGCTCGCGCGCCAATGGGTCCGCGGACTCCGGTGTGAGTCGCGCGATGAGCCGACGCTGCGTGGATGGGCCGCCGCGGCAAGTTCAGAAATCGCTCCGACGCCAACGAAGCCGAGACGACGGAGACCGCGCGCGATTTCTGCATGTCCGAAGACGCGCGGCCCATCCGCGCAGAGGCGGCGTCCTTCACGCACGCGCAAACAGGAAGATCAAGGAGCGGTCGTTGCGAGACGAGCCTCTGTGCGCTATGAGCGCGGTCCCGGAGGCGCACAGCAATGGCGGAGCGTTACATCGTGGTCGGCGGTGGGCTGGCGGGCCTCATGACCGTCATCAAGCTGGCCGAGGCGGGGAAGCACGTCGACGTCTTCTCCATCGTGCCGGTGAAGCGAAGCCACTCCGTCTGCGCCCAGGGCGGCATCAACGGCGCCGTGAACACCAAGGGCGAAGGCGACCATCCCGACATCCACGTCAAGGACACGCTGAAGGGCGGCGACTTCCTCGCCGAGCAGCCGCCCGTCAGAGGGATGTGCTACGCGGCGCCGCAGATCATCTACCTGCTCGACCGCATGGGAGTGCCGTTCAACCGCACCTCGGAAGGACTGCTCGACTTCCGCCGCTTCGGCGGAACGCTGCACCACCGCACGGCCTTCGCCGGGGCTTCCACCGGCCAGCAGCTCCTCTACGCGCTGGACGAGCAGGTCCGGCGGTACGAGCAGGACGGCCTGGTCCGCAAGTTCGAGTACTGGGAGTACCTGTCGTTCATCAAGGACGAGCAGGGCGCCTGCCGCGGGATCGTCGCCCTCGATCTGCGCACGATGGAGATCCGCGGGTTCCCGGCCGACGCGGTTTGCCTGGCCACGGGCGGGCCGGGCATCGTCTACGGCCGCAGCACGAACAGCACCATCAACACGGGCAGCGCGAACGGCCGCTCGTACATGGACGGCGCCGTGTACGCCAACGCCGAGTTCGTGCAGGTGCATCCGACCGCGATCCCGGGCGAGGACAAGCACCGCCTGATGTCCGAGTCCGCCCGCGGCGAGGGCGGCCGCATCTGGGTGCCGAAGAAGAAGGGCGACACCCGCCGTCCCCGGCAGATCCCGGAGAACGAGCGCTGGTACTTCCTGGAGGAGAAGTACCCCCGGTACGGCAACCTCGTCCCTCGCGACGTCGCCTCGCGCGAGATCTTCTACGTCGTCAAGGAGCTGGGGATGGGCGTCGATGGGCAGGACGCCGTCTACCTCGACGTCACGCACATCCCCGCCGACGTGCTGGACCGCAAGCTCGGCGGCATCATGGAGATCTACGAGAAGTTCAAGGGCGTCGATCCCCGTCACGAGCCGATGAAGATCTTCCCCGCCGTGCATTACTCGATGGGCGGCCTCTGGGTGGACTACGAGGCCGACGCGAACAACGACCTGGTCCCCGGCAGCCCGCGCCAGCAGGCGACGAACATCCCCGGGCTCCATGCCGCCGGCGAATGCGACTACGCGTACCACGGCGCGAATCGCCTCGGCGCCAACTCGCTCCTCTCCTGCATCTACGCCGGGATCATCGCCGGCCCGGCGATGATCAGCTACGCCCGCAACAACATGAAGGCGAAGGGCGACGTGCCCAGCTCCCTGCTCGACTCGGGCAAGAAGCGCTGGGACGAGCGGTTCGGCGCCATCTACCGGATGAACGGTCCGGAGAACCCGTACGTGATCGGCCAGCAGATGGGCGAGCTGATGATCAAGAGCGCCACGGTGGTGAAGCAAAATGCGCAGCTCGACACGGCGCTGGGCGAGATCCAGGAGCTCAAGCAACGCTGGACGCGCTGCAACGTGCTGGACACGGGCCGCACCGTCAACCAGAGCGCCGCATACGTGAACCAGCTCTGGAACATGCTGGAGATCGCGCACCTGATCCTCAAGGCCTCCCGCCTGCGCGACGAGAGCCGCGGCAGCCACTACAAGCCCGAGTTCGTGCTCCCCAAGCCGAAGACGCCGAACCCCAAGGACGACCCCGAGTTCATGGCCGCCTGGAAGGCGCGCAACGACAAGTGGTTGAAGACCTCGATGGGCACCTGGTCGCCGGAAGGGCCCCGCGTCGCCTACGAGGAGCTCCGCAGCCTGCGGAGTCCCATTCTCAGCCCCGAACCGCGGCACTATGACTGAGCAGTGAGTACAAGGAAGACATGCCCGACAAAGTCATCTTGAGGATCGAGCGCAGCGACGGGCCGGGTCACCCTTCGCGCTGGGAGGAGTTCCAGGTCGACCGGCGGCCGAACGCCAACGTCATCTCCGTCTTGATGCAGATCCAGCGCAACCCGGTGACGGCGGACGGCAAGGTCACCACGCCCCCCGCCTGGGACGCTGCCTGCCTGGAGGAGGTGTGCGGGTCTTGCACGATGGTGATCAACGGCAAGGTCCGCCAGGCGTGCTCCGCGCTCATCGACAAGCTGGCAGAGCCCATCACCCTGCAGCCGATGAAGAAGTTCCCCCTGGTGCGCGACCTCACCGTCGACCGGGGAAAGATGTTCGATGCGCTCCGGCGCGTGCGGGCCTGGATTCCCATCGACGGCACCTATGATCTGGGTCCCGGCCCCCGGCAGGCGCCCGAGGAGCAGGAGCTTCGCTACGTCCTCTCCACCTGCATGACCTGCGGCTGCTGTCTGGAGGTTTGCCCCCAGGTTTCGCCCGCGACGCAGTTCATCGGCGCGGCCGCCATCTCCCAGGTCCGCCTGTTCAACACGCACCCGACCGGGAAGATGAACGCCAGCGAGCGCCTGCACGGGCTCATGGAGGCGGGGGGCGTCAACGACTGCGGCAAGGCGGCGAACTGCGCCGACGCCTGTCCCAAGGGGATCCCCCTCACGTCCTCCATCGCGGAGATGGCGCGCGAGACCACCAAACAGGGGCTGAGGGACTGGTTCTTCCGCGACGAGCGCAAGGCCGGATCGGGCCCGGCGGGGTGACCCGGCGGGCGTAACACCGCGAAACCACTCGGTTGAAGCGCACGCGAGGGCCGGTGCGTCAAATGGGTGGTATGGAACCGCTGATCCACTCCGTCACCACCACAGTCGCGCAGGATGTGCGCCAGCTCGTCCACGCTACCCAGCTCGAAGTTCCCCTGCTGATCGAGAAGGATCCGCCCAACTGGCGCTGGCACTGGCACCTGCCGCTCGGATTCGTCACCCTGGCCGCCGCGGGGGCCCTGCTGATCGCGGCCGCGGGCGTGCAAGCGACCGTCCAGGAACAGATGAGCGGCGCTCGGCGGACGAAGACGAGCATGCACAAGCAGAAGGTGCAGCGGTACCCGGCTCCGGTTCAGGATTGATCGAAGGCGAGCCTGGCTTCCCGCCAGGTCTCGACGTGCGCCTCGACGGAGTGCGCGATCGGTCTGGCATACCCGCCGCCCAGCGTGAGGACCAGGGGGATGCCGTGGTCGCGCGCCGCGGTCGCCACGATGCGGTCGCGCCACCAGCGCTTCGCTCCAAGCGAACCCGAGCCGGCGCTGTTCGGCTTCGGAGGCCGGGGGGAAGTGGGACCTCGTACGTGTCGCAGAAGAACGCGCGCACGGTCGCAGACTATCAGCGCGGCCCTGCGCGCAGGTCGCTTTGTCGCACCCTGCCGCCCTCGCTGTATCGTTCCATAGGACGTCCAGTGTGGCGTCCAACCGCGATGGCCGCCGACCGATTCTCCTTCCTGCTCGATCAGGGCCTCGCCGGGCTGTACGTGCTCGCGGGCGAACGCATCGTCTGGATCAATGCGCGGGCGGCCGAGATCCTGGGCCTCAAGGCGGAGGATCTGGTCGGCCGATCGTTCCTCGAGTTCCTCCATCCTCCGGACCTCTCGCTGGTCAAGGCCAACGGAGACGGCGGACATCCCTACGTGGTCCGCGCGGTCCGCGGCGACGGCCAGGTCGTGCACCTCGAGGCGCATCACCGCCCGGTGGTCATCGACGGCCAGCGGATGGTCAGCGGCGCGTTCCTCGACGTGACCGAGCGCGTCCGGCTGGAGACCGCCGACCGCGAGGCGGAGCAGCGCAGCGTCGAGGAGAAGCTGCGGCACGAGGCCTTCCACGACGCGCTCACCGGCCTGCCCAACCGGGCCCTCTTCCTCGACCGCCTCGAGCACCGGCTGGCCCTGGAGAAGCGGCGGCAAAACACCAGCTTCTCCGTGCTGGTGCTGGACGTCGACCGGTTCAAGCTGATCAACGACAGCCTCGGGCACGCGCGCGGCGACGAGCTGCTGGTCCAGATCGCCCGCCGCCTGCAGTCCGCGCTGCGTCCCGCCGACACCGTCGCGCGGCTGGGCGGCGACGAGTTCACCATCCTGCTCGAGGACGTGAACACCGCCGGCGACGCCCGCAAGGTGGCCGAGCGCCTGCACGAGGCGCTGCGCGTCCCGTTCTGGCTGGGCAGCGTGGAGGTGTTCAGCGGCGCCTCCATCGGGATCGCCCACGGCAACGCCGGCTACGCGCGGCCCGAGGATCTGCTGCGCGACGCGGACACGGCGCTCTACCGCGCCAAGGCGCAGGGGCGCGGGTATTGCGTCGAGTTCGAAGCCAGCATGCACGAGCGGGCCGTGGAGCTGCTGCAGCTGGAGACCGCGCTCCGCCGGGCGCTGGAGCGCCGCGAGTTCCATCTCCACTACCAGCCGGTGGTCTCGCTCGACAGCGGGCGGATCACCGGCGCCGAGGCGCTCTTGCGCTGGCAGCATCCGGAGCGCGGGCTGGTGCAGCCGCTGGAATTCATCCCGCTGGCGGAGGAGACGGGGCTGATCGTGGAGATCGGCGCCTGGGTGATCCGGGAAGCCTGCCGGCAGATGAAGGAGTGGCAGGAAAAGCTCGGCGACCCGCAGCTCGAGATCGGCGTGAACCTCAGCTCGCGCCAGTTCCAGGCGCCCGGCCTGGTCGCGTTGGTGGCGGACGTGCTGCAGCACACCAGGCTTTCCCCGCGCTCGCTGCGCCTGGAAGTGACCGAGTCCCTGCTGATGGACAACCACCCCAACATCGCCCAGACCATGACCGAGCTGCGGGCGATGGGCGTCCGCATCGATCTCGACGACTTCGGCACCGGATACAGCTCGCTCAGCTACCTGCACCAGTTCCCCATCGACTCGCTGAAGATCGACCGCAGCTTCGTCCAGCGCATCGGCTCGACCGACGACGCCCTGGAGATCGTCAACACCATCCTCTCGCTCGCCAGCAGCCTGGACATGGAAGTGGTGGCCGAGGGGGTGGAGACCCAGCAGCAGCTCGATCTGCTGCGCAAGATGCACTGCTCGTACGCGCAGGGCTACCTCCTCAGCCGGCCCGTCGAGGCGCCGCGCTTCGAGGAGCTCCTCGGGACCCGGCGCAGCTGGGCTGCCTGAGTCTCCGCGCCGGCCTCGCACGACCCGGGTTCGCTTGCACGTCCGTGCGGTGCGGTGTAGTCAACCGCCGCGATGAAGATCCACGAGTACCAGGCCAAGGAGCTCCTGCGCGGTCAAGGCGTCGCGGTCCCTCGGGGCAAGCTGGTCCACTCCGCCGAGGAAGCGGTGGCGGCGGCCCGCGAGCTGATCGCCTCCGGCAACGGAGTGGTGGTGGTGAAGGCGCAGATCCACGCCGGGGGCCGTGGCAAGGGCGGTGGGGTCAAGCTGGCTCGCAGCCCGGAGGAAGCGGGGGAGGTCTTCAAGAAGATGATGGGCATGCAGCTCGTGACCCATCAGACGGGCCCCGAAGGGCAGAAAGTCCGCAAGGTCTACGTCGAGGAAGGCTGCGACATCGCCCGCGAGCTGTACCTGGGGATCACGCTCGACCGGGCCGTCGGCCGGAACGTGCTGATGGCCTCCAGCGAGGGCGGGGTGGAGATCGAGGAGGTCGCCGCCCGGCAGCCCGAGAAGATCCTGCGCGAGGTGATCGATCCGGCGGTGGGGCTCGCCGCCTTCCAGGCGCGCGATCTGGCCTTCGGCCTGGGCCTCTCCGGCAACGCGGTGAACAGCTTCGTGAAGTTCGCCACCGCCATGTACCGGGCGTACCAGACCACGGACGCCAGCATCGTGGAGATCAATCCGCTGGTGTTGACCAAGCAGGGCGAGGTGGTGGCCCTGGACGCCAAGATCAACCTCGACGACAACGCTCTCTACCGGCACAAGGACCTGGCCGCGCTGCGCGACCCGGACGAGGAGGATCCCCGGGAGGCGCAGGCCAAGGAGCACGACCTCAGCTACGTCGGCCTGACCGGCAACATCGGCTGCATGGTGAACGGCGCCGGCCTGGCGATGAGCACCATGGACATGATCAAGCTGGCCGGCGGCCAGCCGGCCAACTTCCTCGACGTGGGCGGAGGCGCCGACGAGGCCAAGGTGACCGCCGCGTTCAAGCTGCTCCTGGCCGATCCACAAGTGAAGGCGGTCCTGGTGAACATCTTCGGCGGGATCATGAAATGCGACGTGATCGCCGCGGGCATCATCGCGGCCGCCAAACAGGTCCACCTGGAAGTGCCCCTGGTGGTGCGCCTCGAAGGCACCAACGTGGAGCAGGGGAAGGCGCTGCTCGCCAAGAGCGGCCTGGCCATCACGCCCGCGGACGACCTGGGGGATGCGGCCCGCAAGGCGGTTGCGGCCGCGAACAAGGCTTGAGTGGGACTCGTCTCCTCCATCTTCCGCAACATCCTCGGCAAGCCCGGAGCGGCTGATTTCCGCGACAGCGCCGAGCACTTCGTCTCCGTGCTGCGCGAGCACGGGATCGCATTGACGTTCGCGCGCGACGAGCTGCGCTACATCGACGACCTGGCCGTGCGCCTCGCCGGACACAACGAGTACCGCGACGCCCTGGGCTGCTGGCTGGGAGAGGTCCTGGTCCGCAACTTCGGCGGCCAGTGGGTCCCTGGCCATGCTCTCGGTCCGGCGGTGCGCGTGATGACCGCGGACAGGGGCGCGCGCCATCTCTTTCCGCTCGGATGGGTGTACCGCCGGGCGGACGGCGGCGAAGCGGAGAGCATCGCAGCGAAGCTGAACCGGGAGCTGGGTTACCCGGATCCCTCGGACCTGGGCAGGTTCACCGATACCGGAGAACGCGCATGAGCATCCTCGTCAACCGGGATACCCGGGTCGCGGTGCAGGGCATCACCGGCAGCGCCGGCTCCTTCCATACCCGGCAGATGCTCGCTTACGGCACGAACATCGTCGCCGGAGTCACGCCGGGGAAGGGCGGCCAGAAGTTCGAGGACAAGGTCCCGGTCTTCGACACGCTGGCGCAGGCTGCGCGAGAGACGCGGCCCAACGCCAGCGTCATCTTCGTCCCGCCGCCCTTCGCCGCCGATTCGATCCTCGAGGCGGTGGACGCGGGCATTCCCCTGGTCGTCTGCATCACCGAGGGCATCCCCATCGACGACATGGTGAAGGTCAAGCGCGCGATGGAAGGCGCGCCCACCCGGCTCATCGGCCCCAACTGCCCCGGGGTGATCACTCCGGGCGAGTGCAAGATCGGCATCATGCCCGGGCACATCCACCGCAAGGGCCGCATCGGCATCGTCTCCCGCTCGGGGACATTGACGTACGAGGCGGTCCACCAGGTGACGGAGCTGGGGATGGGCCAGAGCACCGCGGTGGGCATCGGCGGCGATCCGGTGCACGGGATGAACTTCGTCGACTGCATGAAGCTGTTCGCCCAGGACCCGGAGACGGACGCGGTCATCCTCATCGGCGAGATCGGCGGCAGCGAGGAAGAGGACGCGGCAGCCTGGATCAAGGCCAACTACCGCAAGCCGGTGGTGGGGTTCATCGCGGGCGCGACCGCCCCGCCGGGGAAGCGGATGGGTCACGCGGGCGCCATCATCTCTGGGGGGAAGGGCACGGCGCAGGACAAGTTCCGGGCCCTGCGGGAAGCGGGCGTCCACATCGCTTCGGGGCCCCACGAGCTGGGCGCCACCCTCAAGTCCGTCCTGAAGCGCTGAAAAAAAATTATTTTTTGTTCAGCGGCGGGACACCCGCGGGCCGCCTGGCCGGCCGCCCGCCGTGGCGATAGGCTTGACGGCGACGCTCCGACCCATGTAAAGAACCCCGCTTTTTCAAGGAGCTCCGCAAAATGGCCGTCAAGCTGCGCCTCGCCCGCCGCGGCGCGAAGAAATCGCCGTTCTATCACGTCGTTGCGACCGACTCGCGCAATCCCCGCGACGGCCGCTTCAACGAGGAGATCGGCACCTACGATCCCAACTACAGCCCCGCGCGCATCCACCTCAAGCAGGACCGGCTCGAGCACTGGTTGAAGAGGGGCGCCCAGCCCAGCGCCACCGTGGCCCAGCTGATCAAGCAGGCCAGGAAGTCCGGGGCACAGCCGTCCGGCCGCAGGTAGCGCCGTGCCGGACCTCCTCGCGGTCGGGCGCGTCGCGAGGGCGCATGGGCTCCGCGGCAGGGTCCTGATCGCGCCGTACAACCCGGATTCGTCCGGGCTGGCCAGGGTCCGGAGGATGTGGGTCGGCGGCCAGGAGCTCGAAGTGGAGCGCGCCGAGCGGGTCAATCTCGGGTACCTCGTCGCCTTTCGTGGGGTATCGGATCGCGATCGGGCGGACGCGCTGCGGGGGCAGGAGGTGCAGGTCGAGCGCGCGGAGCTGCCGGCGCTCGAGGCGGACGAGATGTACGCCGTCGATCTGATCGGCTACGAGGTGTCGGACCCGGCGGGTACCGTGCATGGCGTGGTCGAGGATCTGGAGGAAGCCGGGCCCCAGGATCTGCTGCGCCTGCGCGGCGGAGCGCTGGTCCCGCTGGCGCTGGTGAAGGAAGTGCAGCAGGACGCGCGCCGGATCGTCGTGGACGCGCCGGAAGGCCTGTTCGATCTGGAGGAGTAGCCGTGCTGTCGGTCGAAGTCCTCACCCTGTTCCCGCGCATGGTCGCGGCGCCGCTGGAGGAGAGCATCCTCGGCAAGGCGGCCGGCAAGGGACTGCTGCGGGTGAAGGTGACCGACATCCGCGACTTCGCCCAGGGCAAGCACCGGGTCACCGACGACGTCCCCTACGGCGGCGGCGCGGGCATGGTGATGAAGCCCGAGCCGCTGGTCGCGGCCATCGAGGCGGCGAAGGAGCGCGAGCCCAAGGCGCGCGTCGTCCTCCTCTCGCCCCAGGGCGCCCGCTTCGAGCAGCGCAAGGCGGAGCAGCTGGCGGGGCACGGAGCCCTGGTGCTGGTCTGCGGCCGGTACGAAGGCGTGGACGAGCGGGTGCTGCGCTGGGTCGACGAGGAGATCTCCCTGGGCGACTTCGTGCTCAACGGCGGAGAAGTGGCCGCGCTCGCGCTGATCGAGGCGATGGCGCGCCTCGTTCCGGGTGTGCTGGGAAATGCCCTTTCCGCACACGCCGAGAGCTTCTCCGGGGGAGACGGATTGCTGGAGGGACCGCAGTACACGCGCCCGCCCGAATTCCGCGGGCTGCGGGTGCCGGAGGTCCTCCTCAGTGGAGACCACGAGAAGATCGCGCGGTGGCGAAAGGAGCAAGCGGTGGCGCGCACACGCGAGCGGCGCCCTGATTTGCTCACCCGGCGGAAGGCTTGACGGAGTATTGTTTTTGGGCGAGCGGTAATCGAGACGAGGGTACGAAGATGCGTTCGAAGGCGATCGAGTTGGTGGAGCAGCGGAACGTGAAGCCGGAAGTGCGGGGACAGATCCCCGAGTTCCGTGTCGGCGACACCGTGCGGGTGCACACGAAGATCAGCGAGGGTGACAAGGAGCGCATCCAGATCTTCGAGGGAGTGGTGATCCGCCGCAAGCGCGGCCACCTGAGCACCACCTTCACGGTGCGGAAGATGAGCTACGGCGTCGGGGTGGAGCGCATCTTTCCCCTCTACTCGCCGCGCATCGACAAGATCGAGGTGACCACGAGCGGGAAGGTGAAGCGGGCGCGGCTCTTCTACCTGCGCGAGTTGCAGGGGAAGGCGGCCAGGCTCAAGAGCGCTGAAGAAGGTGGGGGCGCACCGCAGTAACAGGAGGGGCGAGAGTGCAGCTCACCGAGCTGCTGTTCCAGAAGGTGAAGGACCTGCCCGCCGACGGGCAGCTCTCGCTCAAACCGGGGTACGTGGCTGTGGTTTCCAAAGCGGCGTCCTTGCGTGCAGCGCTCACCGCTCCGCTCTGTCCCGCGCCGGAGGACCCGAAGCGGCTCGCCAACGGCGCCGGCGTCACCCGCGTCGGCGTCGGAGTGCTCCCCGGCGACGGCAAGACCTACCGGGTGCTGCGGGAGCTGGGCGGGACGCGCCAGCTGCTGCGCTTCGATGCGGCGACCAAGAAGTTCCAGGAAGTCACCGAGGACCAGCTGGAGATCGACTCGTTCCTCCGCGTCGAGTGCGGCATGCCGCCCAACGACGCGTACACCAGCTTCTTCGTGCTGGAGGTCAACGAGCTCCCTTCGCTGCGCGGGAAGGCGGCGGCCGCGGCCAGCGAAGCCTACGTCGATCATCCGCGGGTCAAGGCGCTCAAGGACGAGCTGGAGATGACCAAGAAGTTCGAGGCCACGCAGGATCGCCTCTTCAAGGTGGCCCAGCGGCTGCACGAGCTCAAGATCCTCGGCGAGAAGCTGAAGGACGCCGAGGGCGAGCTGGCCGCGGTGCAGGCCGAGCTGAAGCGGTCGCCCTGGTCGCCGGACGAGATGAAGGAGCTCACCGCGAAGGCCTCCCGCGCGAAGGAGGATCTGAAGAAGCGCGACGACGCGCTGAACGACGTGTCCAAGCGGCGGCAGAAGGCCGCGCAGATGGTGCCGCCTCCGCCGGAGCCGGTGCTCTCCAGCCCGTGGTTCTTCGGCGGGCTGCTCCTCGGCGCGGCGGTGGACGCGGCCGCGTTCGTCTTCAAGCGCCCGCCCATCGCCCTCTTCGGGCTGGTCCCGCTGCTGGCGCCCCTCATCACCGTGCTCCGCTGGATCGAGGGAGACGAGGCCGACAAGCAGGCCGCGGCCTACGCCCAGGAATTGAAGGAGCGCGAGACGAAGATCAAGAAGGACTACGAAGCGGAGCAGATGCCGCTGAAGGCCGCCCTGCGGGCCGCGAAGGTGGATTCTCCCGTCGATCTGCTGGCCGTGTTCAAGGAGCGGGAGCAGATCGTCAAGCGGCGCGAGGTGGCGCTGGAGAAGCTGCAGAAGCTGAAGGCCGAGCCGGACGCGCTCCGGCTGGCCGTCGAGATTCCCCTGCTGGAGACCGAGAAGGGGAAGCTGGAGGAGCAGGTCCACCAGACCGGGTTCTCCCGCCCCGTGGGGGAGATCGAGGCGGACTTGAAGCACGCGATGGGCATCTCCAGCAGCCGGACCGCGGCCGCCATTCCCGAAGGAGAGATCCCCGGCCACCTCATCGCCCGGGGCGCCGAGCTCCTCAACCTGAGCGCCGACGAGCTCGGGGCGCAGATGGCGGCGCGGCTGACCGCCTATCTCCAGGCGCTGACCGACCGCCGCGTCGTCTCCGCCAAGCCGGAGAAGGCGACGCTGCTCCTCAACGCGCCGGACGGACGCAGCGGCCCCTACATGACGCTGCCCCCGCCCCTGCGCGACCTGGTCTACGTCGCGCTCCGGCTGGCGCTGCTGGAACGGGTGTCGGGGTACAAGCGGCTGCCCATCGTGGTCGACGACGCCTTCGCCACCCTCGACGCGCAGAAGCGCGGCCTGATCGCCAAGATGCTCAAGGGGATTGGAACGCAGACGCAGGTGATCCACCGGGTGACCGACGCGCCTCCGCCGGGCACCGCCGATCTGGTCCTGCAGGCATGACCCCGCGCTCCCGTTTCGGGCTGCGCTTCGGCGCGCTCGGCGAGGAGGCGGCGGCGGAGCTCCTGCGCAAGGCCGGCTACCGCATCGTCGCGCGCAACCACCGCTGCAGCCGGGGCGAGGTCGACGTCATCGCGGAGAAGGGCGATCTCCTGGTGTTCGTTGAAGTCCGCACCCGCGCCACCGCGGCGTTCGGAGGGCCGGAGGAGACGGTGGGCACCCGCAAGCAGCGCCGGGTGGTCGCCGCGGCCCGCGACTATCTCGCGCAGCGCCGCGGACCGCCGAAGGCCGCGCGCTTCGACGTGATCGCGGTCGTCGACGGACCTGCCGGCCCCGCGCTCACCCACTTCGAGAACGCCTTCGACGCTTAGCCGCTGCCGCCGAAGGCGGCTTTGCGGCTACGCCTGAGCGCGAACGTTCTCACGTCGAGGACGATGTGTTCTAAGCCTGGAATGCCGCTCTACGTGGTCGCCACGCCGATCGGGAACCTGGGCGATCTGACGGAGCGCGCCCGCGAAGTCCTCGCCCGCTGCGACGGGGTGATCGCGGAGGACACCCGGCACTCCGGCAACCTCCTCAAGCACCTCGGGATCGCAAAGCCCCTCCACTCGCTGCCTGCGTTCGACGAAACCGCCCGGGTGGAACCGCTGGTGCGGCGGCTGCGCGAGGGCGAATCGCTCGCGCTGGTCACCGACGCGGGCACCCCGGCCGTGAGCGATCCGGGCGCGGTGCTGGTCCGGCGGGCCGTCGAGGAAGGCGTCCAGGTCATCCCGGTGCCCGGCGCCAGCGCCGCCATCGCCGCCGTCAGCGGCGCGCGAGCTGACCAAGATGCACGAGGAGCTGGCGCGGGGGACGCTCTCCGAGCTGCAGGGCCATTTTTCCGGGGACGTCCGCGGGGAGGCCGTGATCGTCGTCCGCGGCGCTCCCGAGCCGCCCCTCGAGGATCCTCGCCAGCTGGAAGAGGAGGTGCGGATGCGGTTGTCCCGGGGCGAGAGCCCGAGGTCGATCGCGGGCGCGCTGGCCGCCACGCATTCCAAGCGCGACGTCTACCAGCTGGCGTTGAAGCTCAAGGACTCCGGCGCGAGCTGACGATCAGAAACCCACCGCCAGGGTTCCCGACACGCCCCAGAAGAGGGACGGCTCCGCGCGCAGGCGGCGGCCCACCTGGTCGACGCGGAAGTCGTAGTTCGGGTTCTGGTCCGGCGCCGCGGCGCCCGTCCCTTGGGAGATGGTGATCGCTCCGTCGCCGTTCTTGTCCTCGCCGATGTCCTCGTGGGTGAGGAAATGCGCCGAGTCGATCCCCACGAGCCCGGCGATGCGGAACTGGAACCAGCGGGCGATGCGGCCGTAGAAGGCGAGCTGCCCCGTGCCGGTCAGGTACTCGTCGGCGTAGGTCAGCTTTCCCAGCATGTCGGTGACCTGCGTGTACCCGCGCGAGGGCCCGTGCCAGCGGAGCCCGGCGCGCAGGTCGAAGGAGAAGCGCCGCTGCCGCGGCCGGTCCTCCAGGGCGACGATCTCGCTGCCGAGCGTGAGTCCCGCTTCGTAGGGCGGCCGGTAGCCGGTCTCGCCCTTCCACGATCCGGCGCAGTTCGCCGGCGCCACGTCCGAGAGCAGCTCGGGGTGGTTGCAGTTGTCGTACGCCTTGCCCGAAGCGAACGGCGCGCTCGCCTCGACCTTCACGTAGGGCTCCATCGTCCGGAAGCGCTTCGAGAACGCGGTCCAGGCGGTGAGGACGTGCGCCTGCCTCTCCTCGGGGTGCGAGGTGCCGCCGATCACGTTGGTCGGATCGTCGACCTTGCCTCCGAGAGGAATGGTGTAGTCCAACCCCAGCACCCAGGTGGCGGCGGAGGGAGCGACAGGAAAGGAGCCGGGCTGCGGTTTCGACTGCCGGTCCTCGTTCACGGGGCTCCAGGCGACCCCGACCGTGGGATCGAAGAAGCCCTTCCGCTGGGTGCGGCCCGAGAGGATCCCGATCGGTTGCACCGTCGTGCAGCTCCCCGGCGCGCCGCAGCCGGAGATCGAGATGGTATTGCTGGCCAAGGTGCCGCCCGCGACCGGACCCCATTCCTGCTGGTCGCGCAAGGCGTACGTCGCGAAGACGTGCAGCTCCAGGTCGCGCCAGATGCCGGCGGCCAGACGGAGCTCGACGGCGTCCAGCGTCCGGATGTGCTGCAGTTCGTCGCCGAGCAGGATCCCGCGCGTAGGAGGCCTCGACGTCGATCTCGAAGGGCCGCCCCTCGTCGGGGGCGCCTGCGACGGTGGTGATCCGGGCCGCGATCAGCAGTGCAAGAAGGATCAATCCTCTCCCCGGAGCCCGAACTCCTTCATCTTCATCTGCAGGCTCTTCCGGGAGATTTTGAGCAACTTCGCGGTCCGCGTCACGTTTCCGTTCGTCACTTCCAGGCCCCGGACGATCAGATCGCGCTCGATGGCCTGGACCTGCTCCTTGACGATCTCCTTGAGGGGTCCGGGGGTGCTGGGCAGCCCAGAGGAGGCGGGAACGGCCTCGTCGTGGGCGGCGGGGCGGTTCCGCAGCGAGGGGGGGAGATCGACGGCCCGGATGACCGGCCGCTCGGCGAAGAGGATGGTCCGCTCGAGCACGTTCTCCAGCTCGCGGATGTTCCCCGGCCAGGAGTAGCCGGAGAGCGCCGCCAGGGCGTCGTCCTCGATGCGCTCCACGTTCTTCTTCAGGCGGGCGTTGTACTTCTGGCGGAAATGCTCGACCAGGAGCGGGATGTCGTCGCGCCGTTCGCGCAGCGGCGGAAGGTGCACGGGGACGACGTTGAGGCGGTAGTAGAGGTCCTCGCGAAACCGGCCGGCGGCGATCTCGCGGGTCAGATCGCGGGAGGTCGCCGCGATCAGGCGCACCTGGACCTTGGTGGTCTTCACTCCGCCCACCCGCTCGAACTCGCTCTCCTGGATGGCCCGCAGCAGCTTGACCTGCATCTCGATGGGGATCTCGCCGATCTCGTCGAGGAAGAGGGTGCCGCCGTCGGCCAGCTCGAACCGCCCCGGCTTGCTCTGCACCGCGCCGGTGAACGCCCCCTTCTCGAACCCGAACAGCTCCGCTTCCACCAGCTCCCGGGGGATCGCGGCGCAGTTGATCTTGATGAACGGACGGTCCCGGCGGGACGACTTCTCGTGCAAGGCGGTCGCCACCAGCTCCTTGCCGGTCCCGCTCTCGCCCTGGATCAGCACGGTGGAGGGAGCATCGGCCACCTTGGCGATGATCTGCTGGAGCTCGATCATCCGCTGGCCCCTGCCGACGATCTCGGTGAAGCGGCGGCCGGGCTCGTCGGGGATGACGTTCCGGGCGTTGAGATCGGATTGGCGCGCCGCCTTGGCGATGATCGACTTCAGCTCGGCGTGCTCGAAGGGCTTGGTGACGAAATCGAACGCGCCCGCCTTCATCGCCTCGACTGCGCTATCCACCCGGCCATGCGCTGTGACGACGATCACAGGTACGTCCGGGTGGGACACCACGACCTTGCGGAGGAGCGAGAGCCCGTCCATCTTGGGCATCACGAGATCGGTGACCACCACGTCAGCCCCGTCGCGATCGAGCGCAGCCAGAGCCTCCTCTCCATCGGAGGCGACCTGCACTTCGTATCCCTCGCGCTGCAATGTGGCCGCGAGGACCTTGCGGAGGCTCAGTTCATCGTCGACGACGAGCACTCGGTCTGCCATCTTCGTTGTGCGGGGCTATCACGCGGTATCGCACTGGCGCAACAAATGGAAATTTGCGGCGGGGGCCGCGGGTGACAGTCTAGGGACCGGAGGATCGGTGGCGA
>WNFP01002156.1_pt1 | contig 15626 bp, 8 predicted proteins | sample 5400201 | NCBI WGS metagenome assembly WNFP01 (sample SAMN13153355, study PRJNA577476) | soil metagenome | isolation source: 115 cm saprolite under Madrone tree | place: USA:California | collected 2016-06-14
CAAGTCATCTATCAGCTTTGGGGTTCGACGCGGCTGTCTGGGAGTTTTGGCCTTATCTCACCAGGGGAGCGAGCGTACATCTGCCTAGTGGCGTCGCCGTGAATGACCCGGAAGCAGTTCGCGACTGGCTTGTCTCGCAGGAGATCACCATTTGCTTCCTTGCGACTCCCCTCGCGGAGCGGCTGATGACCCTTGACTGGCCAACGAAAGCCAGCTTGCGCGTGATGCTCACAGGAGCCGATACCCTTCACCACTATCCACCGCGAAAGCTGCCGTTCCAGTTGGTGAATAATTATGGTCCCACGGAGTGCACGGTGGTGACCACGTCAGGAACTGTTCTTCCCAATGAACACGCGGACCGGCTGCCGTCAATTGGCAGTCCCATCGATAATATGGAGGTCTACATCCTGAATGAGGATATGCGGAAGGCTCCGACCGGGGAAGCTGGCGAAATCTATATTGGGGGTGCGGGTCTTGCACGCGGTTATCGCAACCGGCCCGACCTAACCGCGGAGAGATTTGTTCCGGACCCGTTCGACTCCGAACCAGGGGCGCGTTTGTTCCGGACAGGTGATTTGGGCCGTTATCTGCCAGACGGTCAGATCGCCTTTCTCGGTCGAGTTGATGAGCAAATTAAGATTCGCGGCTTCCGAATCGAACCGGCGGAAATAGTCAAAGTGCTCGACGAACACCCAGCCGTGCAAGCAAGCACTGTAGTGGCCCGAGAAGTGGAGCCGGGCGACAAGCGCCTCGTTGCATATTTCGTGCCTGCGGGGAAGACACAGCCAACACACACGGAACTGCGCAACTTCATTGCCGCTCGACTGCCGGCGTACATGATTCCGGCAACATTCGTGAAGCTACAAGACTTGCCTCTGAATCCGAGCGGTAAGGTGGACCGCGCCACACTCCCAGCGCCAAACTCCGAAAACACTCTGCACGATAGCAGCTTCATCGCACCCCGAACACCCATTGAGGAAAGAATAGCGGCTACGCTGGCATCGTTGCTCGACCTGGATCGAGTCAGCGTGGAAGGCAATTTTTTTCTGCTCGGTGGGCACTCTCTGCTCGGCACGCAGCTGATCGCAAGAATACGCGATACGTTTGGTGTTGAGCTCAGCCTGCGTAGCCTCTTCGACCTCCCGACGATTTCGAAGTTGTCGGAACACATTGAAATGCTCATCCTCGACAAGCTGCAAGCTATGAGCGAAGACGAGGCCCAGCTCCTTGCGAACGGAACCGCACCAGCAATCGCCGATCGACATCCGGAATGAGCCCGCACACTCAAACAGCCTTCGACCCAAGCCCGTCGGGCCGCACGCTGAGCCTGTATCAGCTGCTTGATCCCGAGGTCCTCGCCGATCCCTATCCTCTTTTCCATCAACTGAGGAGCGAGGATCCTGTCCATTGGGATCCGTTTCTGCACGCGTGGGTGGTCACGCGGTACAAGGATGTGGTGACGGTGCTTCACCACTACTCCGCTCAGCGCACTCCGACACCGGAGCAGCTCGCTGCGATGGGCTTGGCCTCGCTGAACCCCATCGCAGAAATCATGGTCAAGCAGATGCTTTTCCTGGACCCTCCCGCGCATGCTCGGTTGCGTGGCCTGGCATCGCAGGCGTTTACGCCTCAGCGAGTCGAAGTCCTGCGTTGGCATATCCGCGAGATCACCAATCGCTTGCTCGACAAAGTCCAGGCTAAAGGTCACATGGATGTGATTGCCGACCTGGCTGAGCCCTTGCCATGCATCGTAACCGCCGAGATGCTGGGTGTACCGGTGGACGATTACCAACAATTGAAGGCTTGGTCTCAAGATTTCGCTGAGATGCTCGGCAATTTCCAGCACAATCCAGAACACGCGTCCCGAATTCGTACAAGCGTTCTGGAAATGGCTGATTACTTCCGTTCCGCCATGCGCGAGCAGCGTCTCCATCCTCGTGAAGGTCTTGTAAGCTCGTTGATGAATGCGGAAATTCAGGGCGACCGGCTGAGCGACGAGGAAGTGATCGCAAACTGCATTGTGACCATGGTGGGGGGCCAGGAGACCACGACGAACCTGATTGGAAACGGCGTGCTCGCCCTGCTGCGGAATCCCCAGCAACTCGAAAGACTCCGCTGCAACCTTTCGCTGATCCCGTCGGCCGTAGAAGAGTTGCTGCGCTACGAAAGTCCCAGTCAGCATACTGCCCGGTTGGCTCCAGAAGACACTATTCTCGGTGGGAGGCGGATTCAGAAGCGCCAGGCGGTAATTGCGGTAATGGCCGCCGGAAATCGAGATCCAGAGAGATTTCCCGATCCCGACCGTTTAGACATCACCCGCGCTGACAACCGGCATCTTGCCTTCGGGTGGGCGGCACACTTCTGCTTTGGCGCGGCGCTGGCGCGCATCGAAGGTCAGGTTGCCTTTGAGCTGATGCTGCGCCGGATGCCTCATTGGACCCTCGAGGCCGGGCGATTGGTCTGGCGCTCCAATCTCGGATTGCGCGGTTTGACCAGCTTGCCGCTTCGGTTCGGCGATGCCGGCAATCACTCAGCTCCGCTGAGCCAAGAGGGGAGTTAATTTCATGGCAACGGGAAGCACCCTGTCCGAAGCCAAGCGCAAGCTGCTGCAGAGCTATGTTCACGGGGATAGAACGCCAGCGATCCTGGCCGCGCGCGGGATCAATCCCAGGCGCTCTGCTGAACCGGCCCCGCTTTCGCTATCTCAGGAACAGCTGCTTCTTCGCGAAAGGAGTACGCCAGACATTCCGCCGCTCTATAACGAATGCATAACTCTTCGAATGTCAGGCCCCCTCGATGTGCGTGTGTTGGAGCGAAGTCTTGCGGAAATCATTCGGCGACACGAGATCTGGCGGACGAGCTATGAAAACAGGAACGGCCGGATGGTACAGATCGTCCACCCTGCGCCGACCGAACTTCGGTTGCCTCTGATCGACCTGTGTGGGTTGCCCGCAGCCAGGCAGGAGATGGAAATCCAGCACGCCATTGGCGAAGCGGTTCGGCGACCCTTCGACTTAACAAATGGTCCCTTGTTACAAGCGAGATTGGTGACACTTAGGCCTTCCGAGCACCGGCTGTATCTCATTGCGCACCTGAGCATCGTGGACGGGGTCTCCGTTTATCAAGTTTTCCCGTCTGAATTGGCCGCTCTCTACAGCAGCTATACTTCGGCGCATCCGTCGCCGCTCTCCAGTCCAGCCATACAATTTGGAGACTACGCCAGTTGGCAAAGGCAGTGGCTGCAAGGAGAGGAACTTGAAAAGCAAGTGGCTTACTGGCGGAAGCAACTTGCAGGCGAAATCCCACCGCTTCGGTGGCCCGCGGAGCACTGCCGGCCGTGCAAGCAAACATTTTGCGGAGCGATTCGCTCCTTCGTTTTGTCCCCAGCCCTTAGCAAAGCGGTGAAGGAGCTGAGCCAGCGAGAGGCTGTCACTCTGTTTATGTCGCTTCTGGCAGCTTTTGTCGCCTTATTGCACTGCTACACAGAGCAGGACGAGATCGTGGTAGGTACACTCTCACCCGCAGGCCGCAAACGCTCCGAAGTCGCGAGACTGTTAGGTTATTTCCTAAATCCGGTAGCGTTGCGCTTCGATCTATCGAGCGATCCCACGTTTCGCGACCTGTTGCTCCAGGCGCAGAGACTGACTCTGGAAGCTATCTCAAATGACGACGTACCGATCGAATTTTTGGCACAGGAATTAAAACCAAAACCCGGTCCCTGCCACAATCCGTTTTTTAACGTGGCGATTTCACTCCAACCTCCGATGCCGCCGCTTGATTTGGAGTGGAACGTGACCTCAATGGACGTCGAGGGTAGTGGCAGTCCGTGGGATCTGTACATTGCTTTCATCGATGGCCCGAAGCAAATGATGTGCCGCGTGCAATATAACCCGAACCTGTTTGAAAGCGGAACGATATGCCGGATGCTGGGGTATTACCAGAGATTGTTTGAGAATATATGCGCGAAGCCCCTGAAGCGTCTCTCCGAACTGAATTTTCTTTTTGACCAGGATCCCTCGTAAGGCTTGCCCGAGAAAAGTTGAGTAACCCCGAGATACAGCTTGGATGGGTTGTCGGCCTCTGACACCGACTACCGTGAGCTCCCTGGAAGAGATCACATTTATGCCAACGCAAAGGTGACAGAGGCAGCCATCCATGAAGGGGAAAGCGACGCAGTGACTGACCATACCTCACTTTCTGAAGTGAAGCGCAAGCTTTTCCAAGAATACCTGCGCGGCGCAGTGGGAAAAGCGGGAGCGGAGCGGGCTCCGATCCGTCCTCGTCCACACGGGATACCGATACCTCTTTCTTTCGCTCAGCAGCAGATATGGCTTCACGGGCAAATGGCAAGTGACGTCCCATTCTATAACGAGACCATGACTGTGTATCGGCACGGGCCGCTGGATCTGACGACGCTGGAGCGGTGCTTGCTTGAAATTATTCGGCGGCATGAGATCTGGCGAACGACCTTTGAAGTTGTTGCTGGAGAACCCGTTCAAATTGTTCATCCAGCTCCTCGCATGATTCCTCTGCCTTTAGTGGATTTACGCAAGCTTCAAGAGCCAGAACGCGAGGCGGAAGCGATACGTTTGGCAACAGAAGATGCGCGGAGGCCATTCGACTTGAAAAATGGTCCCTTGGTACGCGCGTTGCTGATACGCATCGCCGATGAGCAATTTCGCCTTTACATGACAGTTCATCAAATCGTCTTTGATGCAGTAACCGCTTACCGTGTATTCCTTCCGGAACTGGCGACGCTCTACGAAGCCTTTGTGGCAGGCAAGCCCTCGCCACTGCCGGACCTTCCCCTTCAGTATGCGGACTTTGCCTATTGGCAGCGGAAAAGCTGCTCAGATTACACCGGCGCCGAACATCTGAGCTATTGGCGAGAGCAGTTTGCAGGTGAGATTTCTCCGCTTCAATGGCCCAACGACCGTCCGCGACCACCGATCGAAACGCATCGAGGTGCGGTTCAAAGATTCGCACTGCCTGCACACTTAGTCAGGAATCTCAGGCGTCTCAGCCAGCAGGAGGGCGTGTCAGTTTACATGACTTTGCTGGCTGGGTTTGTCGCCATGCTCCATCGCTTTACTGGCCAGCAAGAGATCATGGTGGGCAGTTTCACTGCCGGCCGCAACCAAGCTGAACTCGAGCCCCTGCTGGGCTATTTTGTAAATCCACTCACGCTGCGGGTCGACCTCTCAGGCAACCCCACGTTTCGAGAGTTGCTGTCGCGTGTCCGCGGGGTGGTTCTGGATGCCTTGGCTCACCAAGACGCTCCTTTCCCGCACGTCGTAAGAGAGCTTCGGCATAGGCCCGATCCTAGTCGAAATCCCCTGTTTCAGGTGGTCCTTTCTCAGCAACCTCAATTACCCAGCATGCCTTCTGGGTGGGATTTGGCGACGGAGGAAATCTGCAACGGTGGGTCGAAACTCGACTTAATGGTGGTGCTCGACGACCGTAAAGACGGCATCTTCGGCCCCATCACCTACAATCCGGATCTTTTCGACGACACCGCCATCAGGCGAATGGTCGGAAATTGGAAGACCTTGCTCACCGGCGCAGCCGGGGAGCCAGGAAGGTACTTTGCGGAATTGCCTATCTTAACTGACGAAGAGCGAAATCAGACCGTAGTCGAATGGAATGAAACGCGCGTGAATTACCCCAAAGAGCTCTGCCTGGCAACGCTCCTGGAGGCCCAGGTGGAGCGGACGCCGGATGCGACGGCGGTCGTCTACGAAGAGCAACGAATGAGCTATCGAGAGCTGAATGCTCGTGCCAATCAACTTGCACATTATCTTCGCAAGTTCGGAGTGGGCCCGGAGGTGTTGGTCGGCATTTGCATGGAACGCTCCGTCAAAATGATGGTAGCCCTGTTGGGCATTTTGAAAGCCGGCGGCGCCTATGTGCCGTTGGATCCTGCGTACCCTGAAGGGCGACTCGCCTTCATGATCAATGATTCCGGATTGCAAGTCTTGATTACCGACGAGCCATTCCGGAGCACTTTGAACCAGCGAGTTGAGAGGCTCGTCGGCATCGACAAAGATTGGCCATTAATTTCTCAGCAAAGCCGAGAAAATCCCGCGGCCGAGGTTGAGCCCGAGAATTTGGCGTATGTGATCTACACCTCGGGATCAACTGGTCGGCCGAAAGGGGTTCAGATTTGTCATCGTTCGCTCGTTAATTTACTCACATCCATGCGAGCACAGCCGGGACTTACCGAGAGGGATTGTCTCTTGGCCGTCACCACGATCTCATTCGATATCGCTGCTCTTGAGCTTTACCTGCCTTTGATAGTGGGCGCTCGTTGCGTGCTCGCGAGTCGCGAATCGTCGGGGGATGGGCAGCGCTTGTGGAGGATGCTGGACGATTGTGAAATTACGGCAATGCAAGCCACGCCGTCCACCTGGAAGCTGTTGCTTGAATCGGGATGGCCGGGGAAAGCAAGCTTGAAAATTGTAAGCGGCGGCGAGGCGATGTCCCGAGAATTGGCGCAGCAGTTGATTCTTAGGGCAGGCTCAGTCTGGAACATGTACGGCCCCACGGAAACTACTGTATGGTCCAGCCTCCACCAGGTCACGTCATCCGAAGGGCTTATTCCCATTGGCCGCCCGATCGCTAACACCCAAATGTACGTGCTTGACCGCAACATGCAGCCCGTGCCCGTTGGCGTGATTGGGGAGCTGTTCATCGGCGGCGACGGTCTGGCGCGCGGCTACCGAAATCGTTCCGAGTTGACCATTGAGAAATTCATCCCCAATCCTTTCGATTGCAAACCGGGTGCCCGCCTCTACAGAACGGGCGACATGGCCCGCTATCGAGCGGATGGCACCATTGAATGCCTGTGGCGGCTAGATGATCAGGTAAAGGTTCGTGGATTCCGAATTGAGTTGGGTGAGATCGAGTCCGTACTCCGCGAGCACCCCGGCATTCGCGATGTCTGCGTCGTCGTTCGCAAGGACCGTCCGGATGACCCGCGCTTGGTGGCTTACGTCGTGCCGCGGAGGGAAGAGTTCTCCTCCGAAGACTTACGCAACTTTGTGAAAGAGAAGGTGCCCAGTTACATGGTCCCCGTCTTGGTGGCATTGGAAAGGCTCCCTTTAACAGCCAATGGAAAGTTGGATCGGCACGCACTTCCGGCGCCCGATCAGGTTGACTTGAGCGACGACCATACTTCCCAAGGATTTCGCGAACCCATCGAAGAGTTGTTGGCGGGTATATGGACGAACGTTCTGACGGTGGAGCGGGTAAGCATCTACGACAACTTTTTTGATTTGGGAGGTCACTCTCTGTTGGCAACACAGGTGGTTGCTAGGCTGGAGAAGGAGCTAGGTTTGCGCATCAAGGCCAACGAACTCGCATTCCAAACTCTCGGGCAACTCGCAGCAAGTTGTAAGGAGCGCTTGCAGTGCCAATGAAGCCCGCTGAAAGGATAGTGCCGTTTTATTTCGGCCCGCCCGATAAACTCCTTTTCGCATGCTGTCATGAACCTGCACTCGACCGGCGCCGAAAGTGCGCAGTTGTCATTTGTCAACCGGTCGGACACGAATACATCAATTCTCACCGGGCCCTTCGGCAACTCGCATCGCGTCTGTGTTATGCCGGATTCACAGTTTTGCGGTTTGACTACTACGGCTGCGGCGATTCCATTGGCAGTGCGGAAGAAGGCAGAATTTTTCAATGGCTGGAGGACATCTCCACGGCGATTTCCGAAGTGCGGCACAGGACAGGTGCGGTTCAAGTCTGTGTTATAGGGCTTCGCTTGGGCGCAGCGCTGGCCACGATCGCTGCCAACAACCGAGCCGATGTCGAAAGTTTGGTTCTTTGGGACCCCGTGGTGAGCGGCAAGAGTTATCTCGACGAATTACTGCGTTTGCAAAGAGAAATGCTGCGGTTTCGTCCGAAACCAGGCAGCACACATGAACCCCTGGACTACGTGGACGTGCTCGGGTTTCCAGTGTCGCGCTTCCTTCAGGCCGAACTCAAAAATATGAACCTTTCGACCGTTGGGCGCGGTTCAGCAAGCAATATTCTTCTCATTCAAACAAATCAAACGGGCAACGAAGCCGACTTACGAGAAGATCTGAGCCAGATGCGCGGCCGCTTCGAGTATCAGCACTTGGATGCCGCTCAGATTTGGCTTCCAACTTCCGATGGAAGCTTGGTCGTACCCAGTCAGGTACTCCAATCAATCGTTTCGTGGACCAGCAGGATACACGCGTGAGAGAAGAGGCTGTTTTTTTCGGAGAAGTGAAATCCCTGATAGGGATCGTGACGGATCCTCAAAGCAGAAACGCGGATCACCCTAAGGCTGCCGTGATTTTACTAAACCCGGGAATCGTGCACCGGGTTGCCCCAGGTCGAGTCTACGTGAGAATGGCACGAGCGCTGGCTGCCATGGGCTTCGTAGCCCTTCGGTTTGACTTCTCTGGAATCGGAGATAGCCCGGTGCGCCATGACAATCTTCCATTCGAAAGAAGCGCCGTAAAGGAAACGCAAGATGCCATGCGCTTTTTGCAAACCACAAGAGGCATTGAACGTTTCATCTTGCTGGGCGGATGCTCTGGAGCCCGAGTTTCGCTCCAGACAGCCTGTTGTGACCCGCGAGTGGTTGGCGCATTCCTCATCAACCTACAGATGAGCGAAGATGACGATCAGAGTTCGGACCAGATTGGCCGCACCGCGGTTTTTTATTATTGGAATTTCGCCCTCTTTAATCTCAAGAGTTGGTCCAGGCTAGTCACAGGGAAGACCGATTACCCCAAGATCCTGCGAGCTCTGGGATTTCAGGCACGGAAGCAGTTGCCTTCCGCACGAAAAATGTCTCCCGAATCTATTAAGCTCGCCGCTAATTTGCGAACATTGGCCGAGCGCGGTGTTTGTGTGGCTTTCGTATTCGCGGAAAGCGATCCACGCCTACATGATCTAGGTGAAGGACTTGGCCGCGAACTCAGGCATTTACGCGCGCTGGGAAAAACAAGAGTGGAAATCATTCCGCGATCAGATCACACCTTCAGTTCTCTCCATGATCAGGACAAATTGCTTAAAAAGATCTGCGAGTTGATCGAGGCAATCACTCCAGCGGCATCGGAGGCAACAATCCATCGACGACAGGGTTGGCTGTCTCGCCTAGTTGAAGAAACCCTCCCCCAGCACGGTGGGAAATAACGCTTTCGAGAAAACACGAAGTACTTGAAGAATTGGAGCGAATCCCAATGAGTACGGGAGAGTCGACCCTCACAAAGACGCACCGACACCCTTCCATTTCGACGGCAGAAGAGCTCGCCGGCATCCCGATTATTGATCGTGAATCCGCCCGCAAAGCTCTCCCTGGAGCACCTCCGGCCGAAGAAACAAGCTTCTACGGTCAGTATCCCTGGTGCCTAAACGCCCTCCCAACCATCCGAGAAGTAGTACAGCACCTCTCCGAAGAATTGAATAAGCTTGAGCGGGTGCACGAGGGATGGCAGCAATCTGAGGTGATCACGAATATTTTCTTGCTCTCTTGCGCCATCACCGACGCAGTCGACGAGCATCTTGCCGGGAGCACGTATGACTTTTCGAAGATTAGCCAACTTCTATCCTTCGCTCGCCCCGGACTAAAGGCCCTAGAGAGCCTGCTCGAGGCCAGCAGCCGATTGCGTACTTTGTGGTTGTTTAGGTTGCATTGTTGGCGAGGGAGTTGGGCGGTTGCTGTGACTGAATTTCTGCGGCGCTCCTTGATCGCTGCGAGCTTCGACCGCACGATGCTCCTCCAACAGCGCGATCTATTAACCAGCTTCTTGCCTGGTGATTTTCCTGAATCATTGTCGAACTATCGCGCGAAAATCCCGGCGTTCTTCCGTTCGCGAGATTTTGCTCCTTCTGATTGCCTCGAACTGGGCCGGAAGTATATTGCGGCTTCATCTGAACCTGCGCGGCCTGCCATGGTCATAGGGCTGCGTACTGCGGGTTCGTTTCTGGCGCCCCTCCTGTGTGCCTATCTCAGCACCGCCTCTACAGAGACGGACTGGATCGCAGTTCGGCCAAGCAAGGGCCTGGCCGCGTGGGAGCGGGATGCGCTCCGACGAGCTGTCCAAAGAAAGGCACGTATCCTGATTGTGGACGAATCGGTCCACACAGGAACAACGGTTGCCAAAGCTATTCACCTCCTTCGCCAAGCAGGGTTCGCTGATGAAGACATCGTGATGCTCAATCCGGTCGAACCGGCCTTCCCCGACTGGAAAAACTCACAGACCTGGCGGTCTCTTTCAAAAATCACAGTGCTCACATTGGAACCGGCCGAACGCTACAAAGAACAACTGCTGGAGTCTGACGACGCAGTTGAAGCTAGGCTAAACGAATATTTTAAGTCTCGCGGTTACGTTGAAAGTCGCGTCCTGCCCAGCTCGAAGACACAGAAATTGAAATTGAATCAGCAGTGGCGAGAGCGCCCTCCGGAGCGAGTGGACGTCCGCCTCAAGCGGGTTTATGAAGTTCATCTGAAGGACTCCGCCGGTGCCCATGAAGTCCGTTACGTGCTGGCCAAAAGCGTTGGCTGGGGATGGCTGGGGTACCACGCCTTTCGAGCGGGGCAACTCCTAGCACAGTTCGTTCCGCCCATAATCGGATTGCGCGATGGGATCCTTTACACAGAATGGTTCCCCGAAGGGCAAGACGCGGCATCTATTGATTTGAATCGCGATGCATGGACCAAATCCCTGGCCGCATACGTTGCCGCTCGTGCGAAGAACTTGAGTTTAGAAACTGATCTCACCCCGGATTTGGCCCGCGAGGGTCGTCACAAGGGCTACGAGATATTGGCGAGCGTTCTGAGTCGCGCTTACAGCTCACGGATTGTCGCAGCTTTGAAGCGTCGCCGAATTCGACAGGAGCTCGCACAACAAAAGTGTCCGATGCCCATCCTGACTGACAGCAAAATGTCGCCCGAAGAATGGGTCGTCGGGGATTCCGGACTATTGAAGACCGATTTCGAACATCATGGCCAGGGGAAGAACGAGCTTGGCGTAACCGACCCAGCCTATGATCTGGCTGACGCCATTTTTCATTTTCAGCTTTCGGAGGAAGAATCAGCGCAGCTTGTCCGGCGTTACCTGCAAGAAAGTGGTGACAAGCACGTTGACAAGCGGTTGTTCCTTAACAAACTGCTGGTCGGCATGTGCGCACAGGATCGAGCCACACTCGGTATACAAAATCCTCGGCTGCTCGCTCGGCGGCAAGAGTTTCATCAGCAATATATTTCCTCTTGGAATTTTCTAGTTGGGGAAACAGTCCGCGAGTGCGGCAGGCTATGCCATCACGCTCGCGAGATTCACTGGCACACCCCGATCGTCGTAGCAGATATTGATGGCGTGCTGGACAGAATGGTCTTCGGGTTTCCTTCTACCACCGCTGCGGGCATCAAGGCTATCTCCTTGCTCCATGCCCACGGCTTTGCCATTGCCGCCAACACCGCCCGCACGCTGCGCGAAGTGAAGCAATATTGCCGCGCTTATGGCTTCGCCGGCGGCGTAGCCGAGTATGGAAGCGTCATTTGGGACGGCGTTACTGAGCAAGAGCGCGTGCTCGTCAGCGCCGAGTCCCTGCGGCAGTTCGAGCACGCGCAAAGTGCCCTTCGGCGAATTCCCGGCGTGTTTCTAAACGACGATTATCAATACTCGCTCCGGGCGTTTACCTATCAAGACGGTCGAACCAAACCACTCCCTCGTCTCCTGGTGCAGGATCTCTTAGTGAGCCTGAAGCTTGATCGACTGGAGATTCATCACACAGGTTTGGACACGGCTATCCTCGCCAAGGAGATTAACAAAGGCAGTGGTTTGCTCTCGCTTCTGTCTTTCGTAGGGCTGCCAGTAGATAACGTTTTGGCGATTGGGGACTCAGAGCCCGACTTAGCCATGTTCCGTGTTGCTAATCGGTCCTTCGCTCCAGGGAATACCTCTTGCCGCGGCGAGGCACGGTTGCTCGGCTGCTATGTCGCCAATCTTCCATACCAACCCGGACTACTGCAAATAGGCCGGAAAATCGTTCATCCCGAAGGTGGGACTTGCCATCGTTGCCGAGCTGTAGATGCAGATTGGCCCAAGGACAGAGATCTTTTCGTTTCGTTATTAAGTATTGCTGATGAAAAGCCCTTCTCACTGCTGCTGCGAAATTCGCCTGAGCTTTTCGCGCTGTCGGCTGTGTTCAAAAAGTAGTGCGCTCAGGAAACCGTAATGGAGCAAAGAGAAGGGGACTTTGCCAAGCTCACAGTTAGATCTTGGAACTAGTGCCAGCGGCAAACGAGAATCAGGGGCGCTGCCAGACTGTCTGTGACGTTGAACTATCCAGTCATCTCCGCGTTTTTTGTCGGCCGCACGATAGAGGAGAGTGAGTAGTGCTTCGCCGCATTCTTCCAGCAGCCAATGCGATTGTTATCGGACACATTACGGTGCGGCTGGGGTCGCTGATCCTGGTCCCTCTCTTCTTACGTTACTGGTCACCGATTTCGTATGGGGAGTATTTGGCGTTGTTCGCTGCAGTCGGCTATTTGGCCAGCCTTGATATCGGCATGCAATGGGCGGCGGTCAATCGGCTGACCCAAGCCTACGCCAGAAATGATTTGGATGAATACCGTAGAGTCCAGCACAGCTCCTTATTGTTTTACCTTATGGCTGCAGCAAGCGTTACCTTGCTCGTGGCAAGCCTCGTATGGCTCTTGCCCATCCCCCGCTGGATCGGACTCAGGGTGACAACGCCGACGACTGCGACACTGGTCATCATACTGCTCGCCGGTTATGTGATGTGGTCAATGCCCATGAGGCTGATCAGCGCGATCTACCAGACCATGGGCAATCTGGCGCGCTCGCAGTGGTTAGCAAACGCCCAACAGCTGCTGATCGTCCTCTTGTCAGCGTTGGCCTTGATCTTGGGTGGAGGAATGTTGGCCATCGCTTCACTGCAAATGCTGACGGTGGGGTTGGTGTCTCTCTTTGTGCTCTTCGACGTACACCGACGCTTCCCCGCATTGTTTCCAGGTATTACGGAAGCGAAGCTTTCGGCGCTGAAGGAGTTGGCCTCTCCGAGCCTCCTATTTGCCTTGCTCGTGGTCGGCAACCTAATCGCCTACCAAGGGAGCATTCTCCTGGTCTCCGCGGCTTTGGGCGGATTGGCAGTGGCTGTGCTTTCTGTCACAAAGGCCATGATCGACGTTGTCCGTCAGGGGCTATACAGCATCAATCTAGCCCTATGTCCGGATTTCGCCAGGATGGAAGCCCTCGGTGATTTCGAAAAACTCCGCGTGGTTCACCGCATCACGGTCGCGACAGTAGCTGCCGTTACTCTTGCAGTCGCCGCCAGCGTCTGGTATGAAGGCACGCTGATCATCACAGTGTGGACCCGTGGTCGCATTGAACCGGATGTAGTGTTGCTGCGTCTGTTCCTGATCTTGATGGCATTCCAGACGCCCTGGGCCGCGAGCTCAACAGTGGCAACGGCCACCAACCGGCATAAGGTCCAAGCAATCGGTTATTTTTTCTCTGCGATCGTGGGCCTTGGTTTCGCCGCAGCGTTGCTCCCGAGTTTGGGTCCTAGGGCGGTGCCCGTCGGACTGATCCTGGGCGAGGCAGTCGGCTGCTATCACTTCGTAATCAAGGCTACCTGCCGCATCATCGGCGAATCGTATGGCGCTTTCGCTCTGCGTTTCTGGTCGGGCTTCGCTGCAGTGTCCGCAGCAGTGCTGACCGCCGGCTGGGCGATCCACCACATGATGCCGGGACCGATGCTGGTGCGCTGGGCCGCCATGGGCTTGTCTACCGTGCTGCTGGCCGCCGCCTGCGCTTGGGTCGTGTGGTTGACTCCGGAAGATCGCGCGCTGTTACTGCCTAAGTTCCGTACTGTCTTGGGCGTCTCCGAAGTAAAGGTCTAGATCCTTTCTTGGTTTGCTTTGGCCCTGAAGGCATGCTGAGTTCGTGAGCTTCGTTTCATCGAGCTGGCCGGCGAAACCAATACGGGCATGCCATGACACATGGTGTCGACATTCGCGCATGCTCCGAACTGCGGGTCGGAGTGCACCGCTTTCAGTGCCGACGTTAAGACATAAAAAAGATAGTTGTTCAGGGGAAATCGCAATTCTCTTTCAGGTTTTTTCCTCTATCAAATTCAGGTGACCAACCGATTGATTCGCACCTGCGCCCGCTCTTAGAGTTGGCGCGGAGAAAGCCTCGGGCGTCCGGCTGGTTTGCCGCAAAGAACAGATTGGGTGATCGCTTCTTTGGTTGCTTTTGTGGCCGTGTAAGCATGACTTCGAAATTCATTCGCTTGGTGCTCCATGAATAAAAAATTAGAGAGGTTATCGTTGCTTGTGGCAGCGACCTCATTTTTCCTGTTAGCGTTTCCAAACCCTACGCTGGGGCAGACGCCGTTGTTCGGTCCCCAGACAGAGTATGTAGCCGCATCCAAGAATGGTCCTTCGGGCATCGCTGTCGGGGACTTCAACGGCGATGGCAAGGTGGATCTGGCGGTGGTCAACTTTGGGGATTGGAACATTTATGTGTTGTTAGGTAATGGCGATGGAACCTTCCAGCCTGCGCGAAGTGTGTATGTTGCGACCGGCGGCGGCTTTCCTTGGTATGTCGTCGCGGCCGATTTTAATGGCGATGGCAAGCTGGATCTGGCGGTTTCCAACTACCAGGACAACAGCCTCTCGGTGCTGCTCGGCAACGGCGATGGCACCTTCCAGGCGCCCCAGACCACTCCGGTGGGCACCAATCCTGCAAAAGTAGCCGTAGGCGACTTCAATGGCGACGGCAAGCCGGATCTGGTGGTCTCCAGTGTTGCTAACGGCACTGTGTCAGTGCTTCTGGGTAAGGGCGACGGCACCTTCCTACCGCCCCTTGTCACTCCTGCAGGCTCAGATCCTTGGTACTTCGCGGTTGGCGATTTCAACGGCGATGGCAAACTGGATTTGGCGGTGGCCGACTACGGTTGCCCCCTGGACTGCAACAGTTCCCCTTCCAATACTGTCACGGTGCTTCTGGGCAACGGCGACGGCACCTTCCTGCCGGGGGCGAACTTAACTGTGGGTAACGGTCCCGCAGATGTGGCCGTGGGCGACTTCAATGGCGACGGCAGACTGGACTTGGCAGTCACCAATTTGAATGACAACACCGTTTCCGTGCTTCTGGGCAACGGCAACGGCACCTTCCAAGCACCGCATACGTTCGCCGATCCCGGCATGACACATCCTTATTTTGTGGCTGTCGGCGATTTCAATCGCGATGGCAAACTGGATTTGGTCATTAGCAACGAACTCAATACCACAGTCTCTGTGCTGTTGGGCAACGGCGATGGCACCTTCCAGGCTGCCCAGGATTTCGCCGTAGATAATGATCCCGTGTCCGTGACCGTGAACGACTTCAATGGTGACGGTGCGCCCGATCTCGCGGTTGCCAACCTCCATGCCTTAAGTATTTCGGTGCTCTTAAACATCAACGGCGCCTCCGCTGTAGCTACGCCGACGTTCAGCCCGGGTGGCGGGACCTACACGGGATCAGTGACCGTGACCATCAGTGACTCCACCATCGGCGCGACGATCTACTACACGACCGATGGCAGCACGCCCACAACCTCGTCCCCGGTCTACAGCGGTG
>WNFP01002158.1_pt1 | contig 15624 bp, 9 predicted proteins | sample 5400201 | NCBI WGS metagenome assembly WNFP01 (sample SAMN13153355, study PRJNA577476) | soil metagenome | isolation source: 115 cm saprolite under Madrone tree | place: USA:California | collected 2016-06-14
GTGAAGAGTAGGTTCGTCGAGGAGCAAAAGCAGGGGTTGCTGCGCCAAAGCGCGCGCCAGGATGACGCGCTGCTTTTCTCCGCCGGAGATTTGATCCATCCAGCGGTCGCTCAGACCCGCAGCGCCGACCTGGGCGAGGGCATTTTTGGCGATCATCACGTCGCGTTCGGATTCAAAACGCAGGCTGCGTCCATGAGCATGGCGGCCTTGCAGAACGAATTCCCAAGCGCGCGCAGGGAAGAGCAGACGGCTCTCCTGCTGGACGACGGCGATGCGCTGGGCGCGGATTCGCGGCGCGAGGGTGTGGGTGACAAATCCGTTGAGCAGGATGCGCCCGGAAAGAGGAGGGAGCGCGCCGGCGATCAATTTCAACAAGGTGGATTTGCCGCTGGCATTAGGGCCGAGGATGGCCACGATTTCGCCGGGCCTGGCCTGAAAACTGGTCGCTTCCAGCGTGAAGAGCGGCGCTTGCGCCGGATTTGCAGAATAGGCATAACTGACCTGCTCAACGCTCAAGCGTATTTCGTTGGCCAAGCGGCCCACCTCAGCGAGATGTCGCGCGTGAGATGAACCGCCACTCATGCCATCCTCCGGCGCAGGAGGTAGATGAAAAGCGGGGCACCGGCAATGGCGGTGACCGCGCCGACGGCAAGCTCCGCTGGCGCGACGACGGTGCGCGCCAGGGTATCCGCGAACACCACTGCAATGGCGCCGCCGAGCGCCGCCGTAGGTAACAAGGTGCGGTGGTCCGAGCCGAAGAGGAGACGCATGGCATGAGGAACGATCAGGCCGACGTAGCCGATGGCGCCGCTCACCGAAACGGCCAACCCGGTCAGCAAAGACGCGGCAATATAGACGACCAGGCGAACACGCGGCACGTCCACGCCGAGATGCATCGCTTCTTTTTCTCCCGCGAGAAGCAAGTTCAAATCTCCGGCGGTGGTGTAAATCGCGCCCGTGGCCGCCAGGAAGCCGATGCCCAAAAACCAGTACACGCTCTTCTGCGGAGACGTGGAGAGATCACCCATGAGCCAGTACGCCAGGCCGCGGAGATTGCCGGTAAGGGTGTTCATTAGAAACATAATGATGGCCGAAAGGAAGGAGGCGGTGATGACGCCACCGAGAAGGAGTGTGCTGCTGTCGATCTGCCCCTGGCGGCGGCCGAGAAAATAAACCGCAGTGATGGTCGCGGCCGCTCCGAGAAAAGCGCCCAACGGAGTGAGCAACGCCGCAAACACGGGCAAAATGGTAAGGTGCGGTTCCGCGATGAGCGCGAGGATGGCGCCCAGCGCCGCTCCGCTGGAAACGCCAAGTACGTACGGATCCGCCAAGGGATTGCGAAGCAGCGCCTGAAAGCTGGTTCCGGCTACGGAGAGTGACGCACCGACAATGATGCCGAGAAGAATGCGCGGCAAGCGGATATTCACGATGATCAAGCCATAATCGCTGGAGATTCCGCTGCTCTGCCCGAAAACAACACGCAGCAAGTCGCGCCCCAACGCATAAAGCGAAACAGGCACGGCGCCAAACTTCAGGGCGAGGATCACGACAAAAAACAGGATCACCAAAAGGAGCAAACATTGGAGGAGGAGGCGATGGAACGTTAAGGGGCGCATGCGCCGCCTCCTGAAGTCCTTCCGTCGAGCTGCGGGTCACGAGGAGAAAGGTAATCATGCGAGGAAAGCTGCTGGTTGCCGGCCGGATTCTCTTTCTCCAGCTTTTGTCTGCCATTCTCCGGTTTTTCAACGAAGGCGTCCGGGTGAAGCTGGCGCGCAAGATCTTCGATTGCCGTGACGATGCGCGGGGCCGGCCGGTCCACGGCATCGCTGATCACCGCGTAACGGCGATTGCCTACAGCCTCCAAGATGCGCCACCCGGGAAATGTTGCCAGCATTTCGACCGTGGCAGGCATAGTCTCCGCATGCGATGCCGCGAAAACGAGAAACTCCGGCTGCTGGCGGGCGACTTCTTCAAGGCTGACCTGCGGCCAGCTTTGCTCGGAGTCTACGATGGAAACCGCACCGGCCCGGCGCAACGCGTCGGCGATAAATGTGTCCTTGCCGACGGAGATGAGCGGCTGGGTCCAGACGACGAAGAGAACGCGCTTCGCCCGCAGCGCAGCAACCCGCCGTTGCAGATCGGCGAGCCGGCGTTGCATGTCGCTGGCAATTGCCGCGCCCGCCTCGGGGACGCCAAGAACGCCGGCCAGTTTTTCCGAAGAAGTGATGATTTCATCCACGGTATGCGGGTCGGTTGCGTAGGATGATATTCCCAATTCCGCGAGCGCGCGAACGGTCTCGGTGCGGTTCAAGCTTTTGGTCACGAGAACGAGATCGGGATGCAGGGCCACGATCCGTTCCAGACTCGGGTTGATTGCGCCTCCTACTTTTGCTTTTTTCTCGGCATCCGGTGGGTAATCACAGTAGTCGGTGTCCCCAACGAGACGATCCTGCAATCCGAGCGCGTAAATGGTTTCGGTTAAACTCGGCGCCAGGGAAACGATGCGGCGAACCGGTTGAGGAACGCGCACGTTGCGGCCAACCTCATCGGTGACTTCCCGAAAGGCCGGGGCCCCGGAAGAGACCGTTGGGGCGCTTTGTGCGCGCGAAGGGGCCGCACAGGACAAGAAGGCAGCGAGGGCAGTGCAAGCTGCACTTCGGAGGCGCGGACAGGCTAGTATGTTCATGAATCTTCCCCGGCCAGAAATCCTCCGCAACAACAAAAAAGCCCCACGAGACACCCTGGGGCTTGCGGCATCGCTCTTTCTCGCGAAGAGTACGGCCCTCATAAGCGCGGGAGGGTGGCCTGGCTTACGGCATTTCAGCCGATCACAGTGGCGGGACCGCGGCCGATTCACACGGCCTTCCCCGCTTCCCGGGCCTACAAATTGAAATTTCAGTGTATGCGGCGGTCGCGGGTGTGTCAAATGCGCGCCTGCAAATACCCCCGCGGTTCAGCGATTCTTCCAGTTGGGCTTCCGTTTCTCGACCAGCGCGCGCAGACCTTCTTGCGAGTCTTCCAAACGATAAAGTTCATTCAAGAAAATATTCATCGAATGCTTGAGGCCATCGCGCAGAGATAGGCCCATGCCACCGAGAATCGCCTTTTTCGCCATCGTGAGCACGGGACCCGAATGACCGCTGATTCGGCCAACGAGATCCTCGACGGTTTTTTCCAATTGGGCTTCCGGCACGAGGCGATTCACCATGCCGAGTTCCAACGCGCGCTCTGCGGTCACGGCTTCGCCGGTCAGGACCAGTTCCAGCGCGATCTTGGGTCCGACGAGAAAGGGCAGAATCGTTGATGCGAGCGGCGGAAACACGCCGATGGTGATCTCCGGCTGGGCAAATCGCGCCTTTGGTGTGGCAATGACGAGATCGCCGAAAGCCGCCAGCTCCGCGCCGCCGCCAATCGCCGGTCCGTTCACGACACAGACGACCGGCTTGCCAACTTCGAGCATTCCTGCAAAGGCCGCATGAAATGCATCAAGCATCTGGAAGACGCGCTGGGAAGTGTATTCACCAATGTCGATCCCGCCACAAAAGACCTTGCAGGCAGAGTCGAGGACGATCAGTTTGACCTCATCGCGTTCACCAGCATGCGTGATTCCGTCGGCCAGCTCGCGCAACATGGCTTCATTGAGAAGATTGTGTTCAGGCCGGCTGAGGGTCATCCGCGCGACTCCACCGTCGATGCGCAGCTTCACGTGCTGAAACTGCTCTGGCCTGCGCCGTTCAGGTTGGCTTATGAATTCTTCGGCGTTGACAGGCTCAATCATTCCCGTTCTCCTGCGAATACGTTGAGTTGAAACCGTGAGAGAGTCGTTGAATCAGGTCAAATTTGATGCTAACACGGCTCACCGAAGCGTTCTGGACGAGACAATGGGTTGGTGCGCAAAAAGTTTGCATGGGTCTGGGCGGAATCCAACCGTAAGGGCGCAGAACCTATCAGAGGGACAGTTTTTCTTCAGCTTCCATGATTTTTTGTTGTGGATCTCAATGCAATGGTTATTCTGTGAGCTGCCTCAATGAAGAAGCGCCAGGTAAAGGCGAGATTCCCCACAAGAATGTCTAAACGCGACGTTACCTCCAGCGAACAAACGGCTGTGGCGGTTCGAATGTGGGACCTGCACGATGCCGATGGATTCCCAACGCAATCTTCCTGGAAGATGGCAGCGCGATTGCGGTTTGACGCGGATTGGCAAGGCAAGAGCGCAGATCCGGAAAGAGAGACAGAAGTGAGGCTCGTCTGGACTCCAGAATCGCTTTTTGTGCGATTTCGCGCAAAATATCATCGCATTACCGTTTTTCCTGACGCTGAGCCCAATGGCCGCCGCGATCAACTCTGGGACCGCGACGTCGTCGAAGTGTTTCTTCAGACCGACCCGTCAAATCCGCGGCGTTACAAAGAATTTGAAGTCAGCCCCAATGGATTTTGGATCGATCTCGACATCGCTCCAGGCGAGAAACGCGATTTGAAAAGTGGCTTGCAGCGCCGCGTGACGCTGGCCGAAGCTACGAAGACCTGGGTTGCGGAGCTTGCTCTACCCATGAGATGTCTTGTCGAGAGCTTCGATCCTGCGGCGACCTGGAGAGTGAATTTCTACCGGGTCGAAGGGCCTACCGAACCGCGGTTTTATTCCGCCTGGAGACCTACGCGAACGGCAGTGCCGAATTTCCATGTTCCGGAAGCGTTCGGCGAATTGGTCTTTGCCCCGTCTCCCTCGCCGCAGAGGTAGCGGATTTGCCGCAATACCGCGAAGAATCGATAGTGGCAACTCTCCTGGTTTTTCCTTATGCTTTCCCCGTGAATGGACGATCGCGGCAATTTTTCCATTTCGCGGCTGAACGTTTTCTCCGGCCCTTCTTCTTGCTGGTGTTCGTTGCTGCAGACCTTTGCGGTGGCTCGGTCCCGCATGCGAACCCACCGCAGAAGACGAGTGACTCTACTCCCGTCGTCACGAAAGTCGAACCTCCAAGCTGGTGGATAGGTCTGACGCATGAAGTCATGTTGCTGCTCTCCGGCCGCGACCTGGAAGCGACGCGCGCTTCCTGCAATCTGCCGACGCTCCACGTGTCACGCACGCAAGCGGCTGCCGGCGGGAACTATCTCTTCCTCTGGCTGAAAATCGGAGCAGACACGAAGCCGGGAACGGCTGTCTGCCGGATCACGACGCCAAAGGGAACGACAGCGTTCGAACTCCCCTTGGCCGCACGCACGCCCACGCTGGGCAAGTTTCAAGGGCTTTCACAGGATGACGTCATTTACCTCATCATGCCGGACCGCTTCGCGAACGGCGATCCCACAAATGACGAGCCGGCGGAAGCTCCGGGCTCGCACGATCGTTCGAAACCCCGCGCTTATCACGGAGGCGACCTGCTGGGAATCAAGAACCACTTGTCGTACCTGAAGGATCTAGGAGTGACGGCCCTGTGGCTCACGCCGATTGTGAAGAACGGAGCGGCACAGGATTATCACGGCTATGGCGCCGTTGACCTCTATGCCGTTGACCCACATCTCGGCGCCCTCAAGGATTACCAGGACCTGGTTGCTGCGGCGCATCAGCAGCACATGAAGATTTTTTTCGACGTTGTGCCGAACCACGTGGGTCCGAAGCATCCCTGGGTTTCGAATCCGCCGCTGCCCGATTGGTTCCACGGCACGTTGCAACATCACCTCGATTCTTTCTCGCCGTTGAAGGGCGCCTTCTACGGCAAACCGGGCGGTCAAACCCCTTCCAATGATCCATTCGAATCACTAACTGACCCTCATGCACCCGCGAGCATGAAGCGAAATCTCACGGAAGGCTGGTTCTTTGGGATTCTGCCAGACATGAATACGGAAAGCCCGATGGTCGCGCAGTATCTGCTGCAAGACAGCGTCTGGTGGGCGGAAATATCCGGACTGGACGGGTACCGTGTCGATACGTTTCCCTATATCGGCCGGAAGTTCTCGGCCAACTGGCACGCTGGATTGCGCAGGATCTATCCCAATCTGACGACGATTGGTGAAGTGTTTCATCCCGATCCGAGTGTGACGTCTTTTTTTGTAGGTGGAGTGCGCCGCGATGACGGCATCGATAGCGGACTTTCCACGGTCTTCGATTTTCCGATGTTCTCTACGATCCGTGACGTGTTGTTACGGAACGCGCCAGCCGGTCGCATCGCCGATGTCCTCAGACACGACACTCTGTATCTGCGACCCGATATGCTTGTGCCGTTCTTTGCGAATCATGACGTGCCGCGCTTCGCGAGCGCTGAAGGCAGCTCGCCTGCAAAGTTGAAGCTGGCTTTTGGACTCACGCTTACCCTGCGAGGGATCCCAGAGATTTACTACGGTGATGAGATCGGAATGCCCGGAGGAGGCGACCCAGACAATCGGCGTGATTTCCCGGGCGGCTGGTCCGGCGATTCAAACGACGCGTTCACGCAGGCCGGTCGGACCCGAGACCAGCAGGAGGTTTTCTCCTATGTTCAGGCGCTGCTGAGGCTTCGCCGCGAACATGCGGCGCTGCGCGCCGGACAGCTGTGGCATCTCGCATCTGATGAATCGTCTTACGTTTTTGTTCGTGAATCGGAGGAAGGACGCCTCGTCGTCGCGTTCAACAACGCCGCGCAGCAACGAGAGCTGCTCGTTCCGTTGAATAATACGCCCGCTCAAAGAGCGGCAGCTATCAGGCTTCTTTTCGGAGAGCCAAAGGTGGAACTGTCTGGAAACGAAATTCACTTAACGATGCCCGCGCAATCTCTCTCGATTTTTGCTCTGAATTAAACTAAGGCCGCCGTGACTTTTAGAATGTGAGGCGAACGCTCCAGTTTTTCACGGCATCCGACACGGTCAGCGTGACGGCGTGTGCCTGGCCGTCATAATGCCAGTCGTTGATGACCCCGTCGCCGACGCGCACCTCTGTCGGCGCAATCGCGGCGCCGAAGACAGTCACATCCGCACTTTTCCACCACGGCTGAAAAGCTCGCTTATCAACACTGCTCGTTACCGTCACGGAGCCTGCGGAAACTTTGCACGAGTAATTGACGTGCAGAATCTCGCCCTTCTGATAAGCAAATGTGTGCCCGTCATCCTGGTAGAGAGAGCCCCTGCAATCGTTACCGGGATAGACGCGCAACTGAAGAGAACCGTTTGGCATTTCACCTGTGTACTGGACAGCTGGCTGCATCGGCAGAATCGCCCCCGCGCGCACGTAAAGCGGCATCTCTTCGAGTCTTGGGTGCAGGCTGATCTTTTCTTTGTAGGCGTGCTTCTCGCTTGTCCAATAGTCATACCACTCGCCGGGCGGAAGAGAGATTTCTTCAGCGTCGATCATCTCCGTGGTTACCGGCGCGACAAACAAATCGCGGCCAAACAGGAAATCACGATTGTCGCCGTAGAATTCCGACGCCTGAGGATACTCAAGAAATACCGGCCGCATCAAAGGCAGACCCGTTCGTGTGGCTTCTTCGACCCCGGTATATAAGTAAGGCATCAACTGGTAGCGCAGCTCGATGAACTTCTTGCGAATCGCTTCGTGTTCAGGACCATGCACCCAGGGCTCCTGATCTGCGGTGCCTTTTGCGGTGTGGTCGCGATAAATGGGATTCAATGCGCCCACCTCAAACCAGCGCGTTAAGAGATCGGCGGTTGGAGAACCTGCAAATCCGCCGATATCATCCCCAATGAGCGGGAACCCGGAGATTCCCATACTCAAGAGCATGGGGGTGCTCATTCCCAGATGATTCCAAGTACTGCTGTTATCGCCCGTCCACGTAGCGGCATAGCGCTGGGCACCGGAATACGCGGCGCGGGTGAGCACGAAGGGCCGTTCCTCCGGCTGAAGTTTGCGCAAACCTTCATACGTCGCCCGGACATTCTCCATACCGAACACATTGTGGATGGCGCGATGGTCGCGGGCGGTGCCATCGTCAAGACGATGAACAGTATCGAGCGGCATGGTCTTGTCCGCGCGAAAGAAGATGGAAGGCTCGTTCATGTCGTTCCAAAAACCGGCGACTCCCATGCTCACGAAATCCTTGTACAGGCCACCCCACCAGTCCCGTGCGCGTGCGAGAGTGAAATCCGGAAACACGCTGTCGCCGGGCCACACCTTCCCGACGTAAACGGAGCCATCCGGATTCTTGACGAACACATCGTTCTTGATTCCGGAGTTGTACGGAGCGTAACCATGGTCTGGATTTTTCTTGATGTGCAGGTCGGTGATAAGAATTGTGTGGAAGCCCTGTGAGCGAAAATCCGAAATCATCTTCTCGAAAGCGGGGAAATACTCCCGGTTGATGGTGAAGGGGGCATAGTCCTGCTGATAGTCGATGTCGAAATAGATGGTATCGGCTGGAATCTTTTTCTCTCGAAAGGTTCTGACGATCTCGCGGGCACGCGATTCGGGATAGTAGGAGTAGCGACACTGCTGGTAACCGAGCGACCAGAGCGGAGGCAACGGCGAGCGTCCCGTGAGGGCTGTGTATTCTTCCACGATTTTTTTCGGTTCGGGCCCGGCCATGAAGTAGTAGTTCAGTTCACCGCCTTCCGCGCCAAACGAAAAGTAGTCCGCGGATTCCTTGCCGAAATCGAAAGTACTTCTGTAAGTGTTGTCGAAGAAAACCCCGTAGGCCGTGCCCTTGCGCAGTCCAATGAAGAATGGAATCGTCTTGTAGAGCGGGTCGGAGGACTCTTGCCAGCCGAACTCATCGGTGTTCCAGTTGGTGAAGGACCGGTTGCGGCGATTCATCGGGCCAGCTTTATCACCGAGGCCGTAGTAATTTTCGTCCGATGGCATCTTCTTCCAAACGTGGATCCCCTGGCCATTCCAGCCCATCGGCAAGCTTGATTCATCGGCAAGAAGTACATTTCCAGCCGCATCCTTGAAATCGATGAGCAGTGTTGGCTTCTGCGCCGTGGCAATCACGTTCCCAGCGGTGATTCGTATTTCCTTCTGGTTTTCTTCGATCTGAAGGGCGGGCGGCTGGGGCGATTCGATCACAGCCCAGGAAAAATCTTTGGGGAAAGTACCGTTGGGCGCGACACGCACGCGGAATATTCCATCGCGAAAAGCCGTGATACGCACCTTCGCTGATCCGGCGGCCAGCTCAACGCCGTCTTTCAATTTTTCGACGCGCTGCACTTTGCCCAGATGCTGCCAGCCCTGCGCAGCCGCAGTCCCGCATCCCAGAGCGACAGCTACTAGGTCAATTCCGACGCGTCCAATAAACCCAGCCATGAATCCTCCTGGGACTCGAGAAGCGGCAGAGAAAAGGATCTTGCACCATTCGGTTGTATCAAGCCGCGAGCCGCTCATCGAATTACATTACAAATGCTGCGGCGACACAACCTGCGGCCGCATTTTTTTCGTGCTTCTGCACGCGCCCGTTTTCTCAGGTCAGTCGAATTGAAAGATCTGTAAAATCTTGGGCGGGGCAAGCTCCCGAATCGGATCCTTGTTTCCCTGAGTGAAAGAATCCGGGTCACTTTAAATCACGCTCAATGAAGATCCTTGCGATTCGAATTGGCCGCCCATTTCCTTACCGTTTCCCGTTACCATGAAAGATGCAAGGCCCGCGAACTGACATGCCGATGCTCTCGCTGCAGAACATTTCGAAAGATTACCTGACGGATGGCCAGCGAGTGCCTGCGCTCAAGGGTCTCTCCTTGAATGTCGGGCGCGGTGAGTTTGTGGCGCTCGTGGGCCGCAGCGGTTGCGGAAAATCGACACTGCTGAATCTTGCCGGCGCCATGGATTTTCCGACATCCGGAACTGTTCTTCTCGACGGAGTAGCGACTTCCTCCCTGAAAGACACCGGCCTAACCCAATTGCGGCGCGAGAAGATTGGCTTCATCTTTCAGTCGTTTCAACTGCTGCACACGCTGACGGTTTTCGAAAACGTGGAATTGCCGCTGCTGCTCGCGGGAAAAACGAATCCACGCGAGGCGGCCCGGGAGCGCCTCGCGTGGGTCGGGCTCGACGGCCTCGGCGAGCGTTATGCTCACCAACTCTCGGGCGGCCAGATGCAGCGTGTCGCCATTGCGCGGGCGCTCATCCATTCGCCGGGTATCCTCCTCGCTGACGAGCCGACCGGCAATCTGGACACGACCACCGGCAACGTCATTCTTGAATTGCTCCGGCGTCTCACGCGCGAGCAAAACACCGCAAGTATCGTAGCGACCCACAGCCTCGAGGCGGCGTCGCTGGCGGACACCGTGGTCAAGTTGCGTGATGGAAAAATCGAACAGATTATCCGGCGCTGAAATGCATCTTTTTCTGCTCTTCTATCGATTGATGGTCCGCCCGCTCTTGCGCGAGCCCGCGCGGACCTTGCTGACGATCTCGGCTGTGGCCTTGGGAGTCGCGGTCGTCCTGGCCATCGATCTTGCCGGTGCTGCGGCCACGGGCTCTTTCCGCAGCTCGATGGAAACGCTTGTCGGCGACAGTGATCTGGAAGTCACAGCGCCGGGCGGAGTACCGGAGGGACTCGTTGGCACGCTGGCGACGCTTCCCTATCCGATGCGAGTATCGCCGCGCATCGAGGACTACGCGGTTATCGAGGATACAAAGAAATCGCTCTCTCTTATTGGGTTGGATCTTGTCGCGGAAGCCAGTACCCATGCGCAAAATGCTTCCAAATTTTGCGACCAGCTCCAAGCTCAATGGGCATCGAAACAAATGCTGGAGTACCTTGGAGACAACGACAGCGTCTGGGTGGGTTCGAGCCTCGGCTACAAGACTGGTGACCAAGTCCCGTTGCTTATCAACGATCAAATCCGCGAGTACACGGTGCGAGGCGTGTACTCCGATTCGAACGGCAACGAAGCCGCCATCGTAATGGACCTCTCCGCGGCTCAGCGTGCCCTGGCTCGCTATGGCCGCGTCGATCGCATCCTTCTCAAATTGCCGGAGAACTCAAGACTTGAGGATTGGAGGCAGCGTTTGCGCGCTGTGCTTCCCGCCGGAGTGGAAGTCCGTCCGCAAGGCGCAGGCACGGACGAGAATCGCCGCATGCTGGCGGCTTTTCGCTGGAACTTGCGCCTGCTGAGTTACATCTCACTCGTTGTCGGCGCTTTTCTCATCTACAACACGATTTCCGTCTCTGTCGTTCGCCGTCGCCCGGAGATTGGCATCGTGCGGGCCCTCGGCGCCAGCCGTGGCGTGATTCTCTTTGCATTCGTCGGCGAAGCCGTCTGCTTTGGGCTTGCCGGGGCTTTCATCGGACTTCCCCTCGGCCGTTTCATGGCGACCGGCGCCGTTCGATTGATGGCCAGCACAGTCGAATCTCTTTATGTCAGCAGCAGGCCAGGACCCATCGAGTTGAGCCCCACATCGGTTCTGCTGGCGTTGGCGATTGGTGTTGGAGTCGCGGTTGCCTCTGCGTACTCACCTGCTCGCGAGGCTTCCGAGGTCGCTCCGATTGAGGCGATGGCGCGGGGCCGTCGGGAATATGACGCGCGCGTTCGCAAGGGCCGCGATTTGTGGCTGGCTCTCATGCTCGGTCTGGCGGCAGCCGCAGCGTCCCGTGCTCCTGCCGTTGCCGGCAAACCGCTCTTCGGCTATCTCGCAGCCATTCTCTTGGTGGTGGCTTCCGCGCTGGCGATTCCTTTTTTTGTCGCGGTACTGACTTCGTTCTCCTCGAAACTCCTCGGCAGACTTTTCGGGGTGGAAGCCTTGCTCGCCTCGCGAAGCCTCGCGGCCTCGTTGCGCCGGACTTCCGTTCTCGTCGGTGCTCTCTCCACGGCCATCGCGATGATGACTTCAGTCGGCATCATGGTCGGGAGCTTTCGCCAAACGGTCTTGTTCTGGATGAGCGATCGTTTGCCCGCTGATCTCTATCTTCGCCCCGCGGGCGTCCCCGCTGCAGACCGCCATCCCACGATCTCTCTGGAACTGGCTCAGAAAATCGAGAAGTTGCCAGGTGTCGCGGCCGTTGATCGTCTGCGCGCCTACGAAATCAGCTATGAGGGCATGCCCGCCACGCTGGCATCCGTCGATTCTCAGGCGCTCCGCCGCTATCCTCGCTCCAATTTTTTCTCCGGGCGCCGAACCGATCAGGTTTTGGCTGAGTTGCGTGATTCGAACGCGATCATCGTCAGCGAGCCGTTCAGCTACAAGCACCACGTAAGGACGGGGGATTCCATTTCGCTTTCGCTTGGCGCCACGCAGGCAACTTTCCGGATTGCCGACGTTTACTATGATTATTCCAGCGAGCGCGGAAACATCGTCATGTCTCGCAGCACGATGCTGCGCTACCTGCCCGATCCCACGCCCTCCAATCTTGCGGTGTACGTCGCGCCAGCCGCGAATGTGGAAACAGTGCAGGCCGAAATTGAGCAGGCGGCCGCCGGACACCGTGTGCTCATGTTTTCGAACCGTGATCTGCGCGCCGAAGCCATCCGCGTCTTCGATCGGACCTTCGCCATCACTTACGCCCTGGAAGCGGTCGCGGTCATTGTCGCGGTCATGGGCATTGCGGGCGCGCTTCTGGCTCTGGTCATCGACCGCCGCCGGGAACTCGGCTTGCTTCGATTCCTTGGCGCGGCAACGAGGCAAGTTCGCAAACTGATTCTCGTCGAAGCCGGTTTGCTAGGACTTCTGGCCAATTTTGCCGGATTGCTCCTCGGCTTTGCGCTCTCGCTTATCCTTATCTTCGTCATCAATAAGCAATCATTTGGCTGGACGATTCGGTTTCACTTGCCGATGGAAGTTCTCCTTGCCGCGTTGACAGTTGTATATGCGGCCACCGTGCTTGCAGGTCTCTACCCGGCGCAGGTGGCGGTGCGGTTGAATGCGCTTGAGGTCATCCATGAGGAGTAGGGCGTGGTGCTTCGCCGCAACGCTGCTGATTCTGTCTCCGCTTGCTGCCCAATACCGTACGGCCCTCCCGGGATATCGTTACGAATTCCCCCGCGACCATTTCAATCATCCCGATTATCAGACCGAGTGGTGGTATTACACCGGAAACCTGAAGTCCGCTGACGGTCATCGGTATGGATTTGAACTCACTTTCTTCCGCCAGGCCGTCCGCCGCGATGCCGCGATGGCCACCGCCTGGGACCTGCGGGATCTCTACCTCGCGCATCTGGCGTTGAGCGACCTAGATGGCGGGAAGTTCTACCACACGGAGCGCGTCAACCGCTCCGGCCCAGGCATCGCCGCAGTGAGCGAATCCCTCGGCCGCGTCTGGAATGGCACTTGGCGGATTCAGTGGGAAGGCAGCAACCAAAGGCTGGTCGCGATCGACGTTCGCTTTCAACTGAACCTTACCTTGCGCTCAGAAAAACCGCCCGTCATTCACGGTGAAAATGGCGTCAGCCAGAAGGCGGACGGTCCGGGCCACGCGTCGCACTACATTTCTCTTACGCGCCTTGCGACCTTCGGCTCGATCGAACTGGGCGGCAAGAGCTTCGAAGTGAGCGGCACCAGCTGGATGGACCACGAGTTCTTTACTCACCAGCTTGAGCCCAATCAAGCGGGCTGGGATTGGCTGAGCCTCCAGCTCGCCGATCACACCGAGCTCATGCTCTTTCACATTCGCCGTGCGGAGGGTTCGATTGATCCGTACTCCGCCGGCACTTACGTGGACGCGCAGGGCAGGACGACGCACCTGCGCTCTGGTGATTTTACGCTGCAGCCTCTCGCTGAGACATGGACGAGTCCCGTCACTCACGCCGCGTACCCGATCCACTGGAAAATAGAGATTCCTAAATTGAGCATCGAACTCGATGCGAAAACTCTGCTGGATTCCCAAGAATTAACCGGCAATGGACTGTTCGCACCGAGCTACTGGGAAGGCGCTATCGTCCTCACCGGTCAGCGCAAAGGGCAACCGCTGGGAGGCGCAGGCTATCTGGAAATGACCGGCTACGATCGTCCTGTTCCGCTGATGCCGTGAAGTGGGCTTTTCCGGGCGATTCTATTCTGTCATCACCTGCGAATACGATCATGCTCACTCTCCCAAAGCGGTTACGGCTGCCTCAAGCGTTTCGGAACCCGAGAAGTTCTTCTGCCTGGTGATCAAATTGTCGTCGGATTGGACAGCCGCGCCAAAGACCGGGCTGAATCTAGTTCGCACCGATCTTTTGCAACTCGTCCTCAACCTTGCATGGCGTCCCGAACGCGATCGCGCTCTGCGCTAGTTCGATTAGCAGAGGGCAAGGTTCAGTTAATGCGGAAGTGTTTTGGCATTCGAAATGGCTCCCCGGGCTAGATTCGAACTAGCAACCCTTCGGTTAACAGCCAAAGTGGTTGAAATCCTAAATGCTTTATCGTGTGTCGCTTACCGGGAAACAGAACCGGTCTTCAGTCCCTCAGTTGGGCTACTTGGGCTACTAGTAATTGGCTCTGCATCGATCTAATCGCCCGCTGTGGCAGTTGTCCTGATTGTTCCGAAGAGCCTAAAGAAAAAGTGGCAGAAGTGCGGCGTTGGGAGGAATCGTGGCGGTTCGGGAAGGAACCGGGAAAACATCTATGAGGCAGGCGCTACCTTCAAGATCGTTCTTACGCAAACCAATCTCTTAGTCTTGACGGCCGTAAGCCGTCGCCTGAGACGAAGTTGAAAAGCACCGTTCGACATCGGGTCAATTCAGAAATCGTCATTCGGCACGTCGATCGCGAACCGGGTCGCGATCAATCATCTATTCGGGCACCGAGGCCCATGAGGACGACTTCGCTCTGTCCCGGCGCAAGGCCGGGACAGGCGGGCGGCTCAATCAGAAGGCTCAGCCATCTTTTGGAGAGCTAGCTTTCCCTCGGGCACGCCGCGCGTCTCGACCTCGGCGCCGGAACTCTTCGTAATCAATCTGGTCTCGCAACATACAAAACATTCGCAGGAGGAGCTTGCGAGCCACGGCAACAGCTGCGATGGATCCGTTTCTTTTCAGGGCGAGCTGATAGTAGAACCTGCGCAGATCAGGGTCGCCTTCGGGTCGCACCGCACTGCGTCCAGCTTCAATCAGCAGGAAACGCAGCAGCCGGTTGCCTTGCTTTGAGATGTGCCCGAATCGCACGGTGTCCCCGCTGGAGCGTTCGACGGGATCGAGACCACAGTAGGCAGCCACGCAGCGCGCGCGCCGAAAACGACTGAGAGGCTGCAGTGTGTGCGCAACCGCAAGCGCGGTCAACAAACCAACGCCAGGATGCGTCTGTAAGAGGCCTACGGCCTGATCATCGTGGCTACGGCGGTGAAGTTCGTTCTCCAACGCCTCGATCCGCGCGCTCAGTTCGTCCATCAATGGCAAAGAATGCTCGCGCCGTATGGCATCAGCCCCTGTGAGAGGCAAGTGTTCGAGCTGATGTCGCCAGAGGAGCGTGCGCATCCGCGAAGTACGAAGCACGCGGTTGCTGAGCATAACTGCCTGAAGTCCGTTCTTCAGCATGGTGCGCATTCCGACCAAGCGATGACGGTAGCGCAAGAGGCGCAACACCTCCTGGCTGGCAATGCTTGGAATGTGGATCGCAGGAAAATCTCCTCGTAGAAGAAGGTCGAGCAACAGCTCCGAATCACGCCGATCGTTCTTCTGTCGGCGTGCAGCAAACTGTCGAATGCGCAGGGCATCTCCAATCACCAGGCGATGTCCCGTTTCCTCCACCAGCCGGTGAAACCAACGAGCGTAGCCAGTGGCCTCCAATCC
>WNFP01002164.1_pt1 | contig 15614 bp, 18 predicted proteins | sample 5400201 | NCBI WGS metagenome assembly WNFP01 (sample SAMN13153355, study PRJNA577476) | soil metagenome | isolation source: 115 cm saprolite under Madrone tree | place: USA:California | collected 2016-06-14
GTTCATGATCAGCATCTTTCCGTTTCGAAGCCGCGTCTCCTTTCAAGAGGCGTTCGAAGGGCTTGAGCTGGGTGAAGGGAAACTTTCACGCCCAGTTCTGAGAGGGCCGGGCGGCCGCAAGGCCGCCTGGCTACTCGGTCATATGGAATTTGCCGCGAAAGGTTGTCGGTTCAAATGATGAGAACTCCACTCCACAGCCAATTGACTGTCCGGGTCGGGCGGCGTCAATGTCCCGATCGCTAGGGCTTAACGGACGGAGCAGCCGCAGGAGGAGCGGGAGCGGTGGAAGGTACATCGTTCTTGCCCCGCTCCAACATCTTGTGACCTTCTATTTTGCATTTGTATTCTTCGCCGTTGTCGCGGCTGATGTAGAGCCTCCTGTGCCGCAGGCACCGCTCTTCTTTTTGCCTCTTGGTCGGCCAAAAACCAGCCAGGTGGCGCTCGGCGTGGTCCCATCCGGCTGGGGTCACGACCGCCTGCCACGCCAAAGGCGCTTCCCGCAAATGCATTGCTAAAACCACCGATTTCTTCGGTGTTCCCTTACACTTGCCTATCCTATTTCTTCCATGGTAACTACTACTCGCTATCCGTACGGTACTTACTGGAGGCTGCTTTGCCAAACACCTTGGATCAAGTGCCCTTTGGAGGCGCCGAGTTTGCGGAGAACCCGGAACCCCGGTGCCCCTGCATCTTGCTCTTAGATACCTCTGGCTCGATGAAGGGTGAGCCGATAGCCCAGCTCAACGATGGGCTGGTCACATTCAAGGATGAGCTTTCGGCCGACGCGCTCGCGCAGAAACGCGTCGAGGTAGCACTCATCACTTTCGGCCCTGTTCAGGTCCACTCAGACTTTCAGACCGCCGACCTATTTAGGCCTCCACATCTTGAGACTACAGGCGACACTCCCATGGGTGCGGCCATACTTCAGGCCTTGGCTATCTTGGATCAGCGCAAACAAGCCTATAAATCCAACGGAATCTCCTATTATCGCCCGTGGATTTTCCTCGTCACGGATGGTGCGCCAACTGACGCCTGGAAGGAAGCTGCTAAGATGGTACACGCGGGCGAAGAGTCTAAGGCACTCTCTTTCTTCGCGGTCGGAGTCGAAGGCGCCAATTTTGAAACGCTCGAACAAATCGCCGTTCGCAAACCGTTAAAGCTGAAGGAACTCCGCTTCCGAGATCTCTTCATCTGGCTTTCTAACTCACTGAGCGCGGTGTCGCGTTCCAACGTGGACGAGCAGGTCCCTTTACAGAATCCCACCACGCCTGAAGGATGGGCTTCCGTATGAGCATGGGAGGCTGGCGCTATGTTGCCGCCTCCGTGATCGGAACTTCCCACGAAAAAGCGGGCGGCGCATGCCAGGACGCAAATGATTGCCAGATCTATGCGCTGCCTGCTGGAGAAAAGGTCCTGGCTGCAGCTGTGGCTGATGGAGCTGGGAGCGCCGTTTGCGGCGGTGCAGGTGCGGCAAGAACATGTCGCGCGTTGATCGGCCTCGTGCATGAACACTTGGATTCAGGCAGGACCGTCGAACAGGTCACCAAAGACACGGTCAGGCCTTGGATAACCACCATTCAAAATCTTCTGGAAGAAGAAGCCAAGGCGGTCTCCCGCGAACGCCGGGATTTCGCCTGTACAATCTTGGGTCTCATCGTCAGTGAGTCTTGCGCCGCCTGCCTTCAAGTCGGAGACGGCGTGATAGTCCTCGCAGATTCCGAGGAACACGCTTATGGACACGTCTTCTGGCCGGATAGGGGTGAGTATGCTAATACCACTCATTTCATAACAGAGGACGATGCCATCGAGCATCTTCAATTTGAATCCGTCAGGCGGCGGGTCGTGGAAGCGGCTCTTCTTACCGACGGATTGCAGACAATCGCACTCAACTACCAGCAACGAACCGCCCACGAGCCATTCTTCAAAGGATTGTTCGCACCGCTGCGGACCGCGGAAGAAGGCTGCTCTCGCGAACTTTCCGAGTCTCTTGCGGCCTTTCTCAATTCGCCGCGCGTGAATGAAAAAACGGACGACGACAAGACCCTGGTTCTTGCCAGTCGCACCGATTCAGATTTGGCGATACCGGCGGTTTAAGCAATGCCACCGACCGCACTCTTTGACGACCAGGGAAGACGCGTCGGCCTGGGCGCGGAACTCGGCCGCGGTGGCGAAGCCGCTGTTTATTCCGTCGAGGGTCAGCCCGGACTCGTCGCAAAAATCTATCACGAGCCACCCGGCGCGGAAAAAACGGAAAAGCTCTCGCAAATGGTCAAACTCCAGAGCGAGCGCTTGCTGGCCCTCTCGGCGTGGCCAGTCGGAACCTTATTCATCCCTCGCAACAGGTCAATGGCCGGCTTTCTGATGAAAAATGTCAGCCGCTTCAAGGACATTCACCTTCTTTACAATCCGAAAAGCCGGACTCGCGAGTTTCCCCCGAAAGCCAACTGGCGATTCTTGATTCACACAGCTTCGAACGTCGCCAGAGCGTTTGCCGCAGTCCACGACTATGGCCACGTAATTGGCGACGTCAACCAGAGCAACGTTCGCGTCTCCCCGGAAACGGCCATCGTGAGCCTTGTCGATTGCGATAGCTTTCAAATCTCCGCAAACGGAAAGGTCTATCCTTGCGAAGTCGGCGTCCCTTTGTACACTCCACCGGAATTGCAGGACAAGGAATTCAGGGAAGTAGTCCGAACGCCAAATCACGATAACTTTGGACTCGCTGTCCTCATCTTTCACCTGATGATCATGGGCCGTCACCCATTCGCGGGCAAGTTCCTCGGCCGGGGCGAAATGCCCATCGAGAAAGCGATCGCCGAACAACGCTTCGCCTTCGCCAGGGACGCACAGCGCACCCAAATGCTGCCCCCTCCTGCCTGCATCACACTCGCCCACCTGCCTCAAGAAATTGGCGACCTATTCATCAGCGCTTTCGGTCCGGACGGTGCTGGGGGCGGCAGGCCTGACGGCAGGCAGTGGATTGCTGAGTTGGATGCACTGGCCAGCCAGCTGATCGTCTGTTCCAACAACAAGGCACATCTCTTTTTCAATAGTCTCCCTTCTTGCCCCTGGTGCCAGATCGAGTCATCCGGAGTTCTCTTATTCGTCGACTACACAATCGTAGGAACCACCACCGGGTTCAGCGTCGAAGTGATCTGGTCCCGCATACTCGCCGTCCCAAGTCCCGGCGCGGGAAATATTCCCTCCCTCCTCAGCTACATTTCCTCTGTTGAGCCATCCTCGCGCGCCAAGGCCGCGGCGCGCAGAAAGCGCTACAAGATCGCCGCTGTAGTCGTAGGCGCAATTGTCGCTTTTGGATTCGTCGTGTTCTCTTCGGATGGGTTCGCGTACATGTACTTCCTCGGTATGGGTGTCCTTCTACTGAAGAAATTCTTCGATAGTGACGCCCCGGACGAGTTCGGTCGAGCCGCGAGAGCCGCCGAAGCCAGCCTCCGAAACCTTCAATACTCCTGGCAGCGCGAAGCTTCTGGCGAAGAGTTCTATGCCGAACTGGACAGGCTGAGGACTCTGACGGAAGAGTATCGAAAACTGCCCGAACAAAGGAAACAAAAGGTTCGCGAGCTCGAACGCGCGTTGTATGAAATTCAGCTGCGCCGCTACTTGGAGCAATTCGACATCGCCTCGGCAGATATTCCCCATATCAAAGAAGGGCGAAAAGCGATGCTCTCTGCATACGGGATAGAGGACGCTGCGGACGTCACGCGGTCAGCCCTCGAAACCGTTCCCGGCTTCGGGCATTTCCTGATCATACAGCTCATCACCTGGCGGCAATCTTTGGAGACCACATTTAAGTTCAACCCCAGCCGCGGCATCGACCCCGCCGACATTCAACGCGTGGACCACGAAATTGCCAAGCGGCGAGGCGAGATTGAAGCTCTTTTGTCCAAGGGTCCATCCGAGCTGGGCGACCTCCGCCGGCGGATTATCGCCGCCCGCGGCCGATTGCAGGATCAGCTGGAAACGGCATTGATGGATGTGGCGCAAGCCCAGGCCGACGAACGCGCCGCAGTCTAGCTACGCTAGCATTCCGCCAGCCCTACTTCCCGCCTCGTAATGTCGAGGAACAAGCCGCCACGGGGTTTTCGCTCGCAGGGGCTTGGAAGGGACTCCCCCAATTCCCGATTAGGCATAGGTTGTCGTACACGCGCCGTCGTCCTTCAGGGTCTTTAGCCGGTTCAGCGCGTTTATGCGTGCCACACACGCACACGGTTTTCTGCCCTTCAAAGCCTCCCTGCTCTGTCGAAGCAATGATGATATTCAGGCCTTCTCTCCCGAGAACCGTGGCCGAGTCCCGGCTACTGTTTTGGCAAGGACGGTTTTTTTTCGCTTGCTTCCCGTTTCTGCCCAGAGGCCACATAAATAAAAAATAATATGCCGAAGGCGAGGAATGAGAACAAGTTATTGCCCATTAGTATTTGGAATGTGAGTGGCCAACTGAGTTTTTGGTAAGGACAACAACGGTGGGAACGATCCATTTGTTCATTGGATACTGTCCACCACACTCTGGGCAAGCCGTCACGGAGAAACGGGCCGCGCAGTAGGGACAGACCGCTTCCGTTTGGAACGTGTCGAATGACTTCCTACATTGTCTGCAAATCCAATAGGCTCCCGCGGGTGGCGCCGCATTGCAGGACGGACAGGCGAGCGCGTCATAACGCTGCGATTCTGCCAAACGCGACAGTACCCGTGCTTGTCGCAGTCCTCTCCAGCAATTCATTAGCATTAACACGGAGACGATGCAAATCCAGACGGATTGCATCCATACAGATATGATTATGAGCCCAGCCACGCCGACGAACCCAACGGTCGTGGCCACCATCAAACTGCGAGCCCGTCCCACCACAAGCTTGAATTGGTCCCAATGTGCCTCAGCCCGAAGTTGTACGCAGCAATTGGACGCTACCTTGGCGGCGATCATCTGAATCAGCCTTTCTTGAGTTGTTATAGCTGTTGACAGATAATATCTATATATGTAGACTGCTTCGGTGAAGATTCCTCGAATATCTCCCCAAACACGTCGCGTGCTTGAACGGTTCGCCGAACGCCCGACCGCTTGGTGCTATGGTTATGAATTGAGCCGCGAAACGGGACTGAAGTCTGGCACGCTCTACCCGATTCTCATGCGCCTAGCCAAGTTCTCCTTGCTCGAAACCAAGTGGGTAACCACCGAAGACGGTGTCCCTCCGCGCCACACCTACCGCCTCACTCCAAAAGGGATTGAGCTGGTTCGCAGCTCCGTCGTAGCAGCTCCCACCTCGGCAAAAGTCCGCCGGCCCGCCTTCAGCGGAGGCCGCGCATGATGCCCGTCGCCTATTCCCGCCGCGTGGCCACTCTCCTCTTGCGCTTCGCGATTTGGATCGCGCCGCACGACACCCTCGACTGGGGCCACGGCATGCTCAGCGAGCTAGATCACGTGCGGGGGAGTTGGGCGGCCGTCATTTGGGCCATGGGCGGCACGGGAGTTCTCGCGAAGCACGCCGTGCTCGCCGTGATCCTTCCTGGCAGCTATCGCCGCATCGTTTCTTCCGCAGGAGAACTTTTCGCCAAGGAGGGTCCCATGCGCAAAACCACTCTCGCCGCCATCGTTGCATGCACCGTGGCGTCTCTCCTGTTTTTCCTAGCGCCAGTATTCCGCCGGGCCTTCCATGTTTCCCTCGCGCAGTGGCATGACGTCCTCCATATCCGCCGGCCGCTGGATTACCAAGAGTCAGATCCAGAACTGGAAGGTCTCGCGAGGAAGGCCGACCAAAATCATGACGCAGAGGGGCTGGCCGTTGCCGCCATGCGCCACTGGAACGAATCCGAAAGCGTGCGGCTGGCAGATGAAGCCGTTCATCTCGACCCGAAACTGACCTGGATTTACGCCGTCATTGCCGTGCAGCACTCAACGCTTTCCGAGACGGACCGCTGGGTCCCTGAGCTTGAGCAATGGGATTCTCAGAACGCACTTCCGCATTTCATCGTGGCCGAGAAGATTGACATCGATCAAGTGGTTCGCGAGAAGATTCCACATCGCGTGGAGGAACAACCACCCGCCTGGCAAAACGCCCTGGCGGCAGCATTTGGCTCCCCGAGGCTCAATAATTATCACGATCGGCTTAAGGAGCTTGATCGGCGTGTCCTGCTTCGTTACGGCCTCAACGACCCCTATCGAGTCATAGGGGAAGAATGCTGGTATGGCTTGCCTAGCTATACAGCCTGGGACTCTTCTCGCTATGCAAAATCCATTCTCGAGTCCGGCGAGATACTGGAAGTTCAAGGAAACCGGACAGGCGCCGTTGAAAAATATTGGGCCGTGGCCCGATTCGGCCAGATGATGGGTTCCGCGGGCGGATTCATGATGAGGCGAGTTGTTCGGGACGCCTACAAACAACTCGGAAAGTTGGCCGAAAAAGAGAGACACAACGAAGAAGCCACGTTTTATGCCTCCCTCGCGGCCCAGATTGATAATGCACAACAAGAAGAAACCATTTCTATCCAGAACAGATTTCGGGGTGGCGATGTATCGCGGTGGAACGCTTTCATAGCCAGGACTTCCGGGCTGATGATGCTTTTCTCCGGCGGGCTCTTGCTGACTTGCGCACTCACTGTCATCGGACGAGGCCGATCCCTGCGGTTAAGTTCGCTTCGGCCCGGTCGACTAAACCTCGGGCTTGGCCTGGGCGGAGCAATAGGATCGCTGCTCTCCAGTGCCATGCTCTACGTTAGCTACAGGCCTTACGCTGAAATCCTTCAGCGATTCATCCGCACAGGTGACGACAGTCGGATCGCCGAGCTCTCCGAATTTCTTGCGTACGCTCAAATCCCACTTGGCGCCGAGCAGTTCAAACACTTGGGAGATTTCGTGTTCTATTTCTGGGTCGGGGTTACCGGGCTGTGCATTCTCGCTCTTTTGCTCGCCGTCTTGCGCCACTTCCAGCACCGTGAGCGAGCCAACGCCACGATATAGCCCCAGTTCTGTGACCGACCATAGGATGCCGGTCGCAGCGGTTGCGTTTTCATCGCCCCAATCAACGCGATTATTTGCGGGACCGCAGGGGCCAGTATTGGCTGGATTTTTTCCGACCTATTATAATCGCAAATTCCGCAGTAGGACCAAAGGCAAAACCAAACCCGACATCCTGCTAGCCGAAGATGTGCGATAACGCGACTCGGTCGAGAGTTTCGCCACCGCTCGCGGACTTGTGCAGATTTTGAAGCAGTTCCAAAAGAGTGAGCCCGGGCCAATCAATCGGACGCTAGTTAAAGCGCCAATCGATAGACGAAGTAGAACCACAGCCCGTTCCACGCAGCGGCGACTATACGCGAGAATAGACGGACACGAGGCGTCGGCTCTCCGCTAGAAAAACCCCATGCGAAGGCGTTCGCGGTGTAGATGGTCTTCACTTCCATGACTGTCAGCTTAGGGACGTGGATTGGCTCTGTCAAAGCAATTGCCGCGAGAAGGAGAGGCCGCCCGTTCGTTGGGAAGACGGCTTTTTTCCAATGCACAACCCAACCCACAGAGTGCGATGTCTTGTACGACCTTACGCGTAGTTTGGCAGTCCCCTCGTGTCTTGTAAGTCGTTACAAAACCTAATGACTCTAGACTGTCACGGCAGAGGTCGCGACTTCGAGTCCCGTCGTCCCCGACATATTTTCCAATCACTTACAAGCCCTGCTCCCAACGGATCAGGGGATATGAGGGGACGAAAAGCGGCAAACGCGACTTCCCTGCCCCGACCTCGCAGTAAGCGCCGCCTATTGCGCCAGGTTCGGTTTCGGCAAGAAGCCCGCAGCCAGGATCGCATCGACCAATCGGTCTTGCGCATGACGCTTCGTCTTCGACGTCGCCTGCAGGTATTTGTTCGTGACGTGAAGGTTGGCATGTCCGTAGATAGTCGCGGATTGTGAGTTGGTGTTCTCCCATATCCGCAAGCATCGTGCCCACGGTGTGCCGGAAGGTGTGCCAACCCACGCCGTTGATGCCGATCTTCTGGAGCTCCGGCTGAATCAGTTTCCTACGAAGTTCTCGTTTTCGTAAGCGCGTCACTCATGCCTCAGGGCGACCATGGGGTCGACCTTGGCTGCGCGGCGAGCGGGGATGTAGCAGCCCAGCAAGACGACGGCGGCTAAGAGAATCGAGACGCCAAGAAAAGAAGCAGGGTCTGTCGGATTGATCTCGAATAACAAGCTCTGCAAGAAGCGCGTCAGCGCCAGTGCTCCCGCGATGCCCACAGCGAGGCCGAACCCCGCAAAGAGCATGCCTTCGTGGATCACCATGCGCAATACCTGCTCTGACTTGGCGCCGAGAGCCATGCGAATGCCGATTTCATGAGTGCGTTGCACCACCGTGCAAGAAATCACGCCGTAGATTCCCACGACCGCCAAAACGAGCGCCAGCAGGCCGAAGGATGCCAGCAGCAACGTTCGGAATCTCGGTTCAACGACTTGTTCGGCGACTACTTGGTCCATGGTCTTTACATCAGTGATCGGAGCGTTCCTGTCCAAGTCCCGGATCCGCTGGCGCACTGCAGTCAGGATCGCGAAAGGATCAATAGTGGTGCGCACAAGAAAGTTCATTCCGGACAGAAAGCTTGCCTGAGCGGCTGGTATGTAATATTCCGCCGCGGGTTTATCGAATAGGCTTAGGTCCCGGCTATCACGAACTTCGCCAACAATTTCCGCCCAGGCAGAATTGTCTTCCTTGTTTTCACGTTTGATTCGATGTCCCAGCGGCTTGCCGGAAAGGTATTCGCGCGCGAACATTTCATTGACGATCGCGACCTCCTGCGAACTGTGCCCATCGGTCTTGCCGAAGGCCCGCCCCGCAAGAATTGGAATGGCCATAGTTTGGAAGTAATCTGGGCTGACGAACCGAGATAATGTCAGCGTGCCGTGCTGAATCCCAACCAATGAGTGCTGACCTTCGATCCGCAGAGACAAAACGCCATCTGCGCCGTTAAGGGGTACAGAGGAAGCGAAAGCTGCGGACTGCACGCCTGGAATCGCTCCAATGCGATCAAGGATCTCCTGCATAGCAAGCTCACAGCTGGCGATTTGCTCTTTTTTCTGCGGATAGCACACGGATGAGCTGAAGTCGACGGAGAAGGAGAGGATGTGGTCGGTTCGAAATCCGGGCTTTATGCTCATCATGCTCTGGAAGCTGCGAGAAACAAGGGTAGCTCCAATCATGAGGATCACGGCTAGAGCTACCTCAACCACAACCAACATGCGGAGGAGTCGGTGCGAGCGCCCCAGTGAGAGTCCTGCCGACGCACAGCCTAGATTTCCGGGAATCGTCGCGACTGGCCTGTTTCCCGATAACTGCAGTGCCGGTGCAAGTCCAAAGAGGATGCCCGTGCACAGCGAGACTCCCAGAGCGAACACCAACACACTGGGTTCCACGCGCATATGATCGAGGTTCGGAGTGCCGGAGGGAGCGATGGCGCGCAGCGCCTGAATCCCCCACCTGGAGAAAATGACGGCGAGGCCGCCGCCGCAAAGCGAGAGCAGTATGCTCTCAACCAGGAGCTGACGGATGACGCGTACGCGAGTAGCCCCGAGCGCTTTCCGGATGGCCATCTCTTGCAGACGAGCATTGCTGCGCGCGAGCAGCAGCCCGCTTACGTTGGCGCAGGCGATCAGCAGCACAAAGCCTACCGCGCCCAGCAACACCATTAGACCGTCGCGGGTCTCATCGCTGGCCTGTTCGATCGGACTCACGGTCAAATCGGAATCCTGGAAGATTTTCGGGTGCTTAGTCGCGAACCACTTTCCCACGACTTTCAATTGGGCGTCGGCCTGCTGGACGGTAATGTTTGGCTTCAGCCTGGCCACCGCGTTAGTCGGAGACTGGTCCGTCTCGGGGATCCAAACTCCTAGCTCGTCCACACCGAAGCGAAACTGCGGAGGCATAACGCCGATCACTGTGTACGGCTCTTGGTCTAGAAAGATTTTCCGACCGAGGATTGCGGGATCGGTGCCGAAGACGGTGTGCCAAAGCGCGTAGCTAAGAACAACGAGCCTGGCAAGCTCTTGCTCGGAGTCGGAGGAAGGAATCGGGCGCCCTAGGAGGGGCGGCGTGCCAAAAACCGAAAAGAAATCGCCAGAAACTCTTGCTCCGCTCAACTTCTCCGGTTCGGCAGCGCCTGTGAGCGTGAAGTGGGTTTGCTTATACGTTCCCAACTGCCCAATCGCTGTAGATTTTGCCTGTATTTCCTTCCAGCCATCGAGAGAGAGCCCGCCGTAACCAATCACGCCCGCGGCGGCAAAGTGCTGGTGAACATCGATGCTTACAACCTGTGAGGGTTCAAGGTAGGGTGGAGGCCGGAGCAAAATAGCATTGATTGCGCTGAATATTGCCGTGTTGGCGCCGATACCGAGGGTGAGGGTTACAACGGCAACGGCGGTGAAGCCGCGGTTTTTGCTCAATTGTCTTAAGGCATAGCGAAGGTCTTGGAGCAAACCGGAAAGGATTCGCATCGTCCCCTCGATCACCTTATTCTGAAGTGGAAGACTGAGTACTGCAAGTTCGATCTGATGCGCCGGTGACGTCCGTCGCCGCCGGTTCGCGTACGTCGCCTCTTGTTGCGCTCGCGCTTTTGATTAGGAAGACGGCTTTTTTCCAACTCCCAACCTAACCCACAGAGTGTCCATGCCCAGCATGCCGATATGGGCCGCGTCTGAGTGTCGAGATCGAGGCATGCGGCTACCGTCCGTGCCGCCGCTTGAATTGGCACGAGAACCGCACCCAAGATCTCTTATTGCTGGCTTTTGCTGCCTCGTTTTTTTGTAACTACCGTCAAGTCAAATAGATATGGTGGAAGCGTGTGAGAGTCGAACTCAAACCATAGACTCCCAACTCACGGCGAATGATGACGTTGCAGCTTCCGCCAGGTTCCAATTGGACTCAATTGGAGTCAGAACGGTTCACTTTCCTGCGAAACTCTGCCTCATCCACTACGGATTGCTTCCCTGCTTTCTCTTAGGTCTTGCTTCTCGGACTGCGGAATTGCTGACTTGTGTCGGCGGCTCGCAAGTTTCCCAGCTTTCCGACGTGGGTTCGATTCCACCATCGCCCGCTCCATAGCTCACGATGATTCAATTGGCCTATACCTGGCTAGCACCCACCTGGTGCTGCCCCTGCGCTTCCGCTTCGAAGCAAGAGCGAGACCGCAAGGGAGAAAGCTGCCGTAGTCTCTCAATGGACCACTCTGACCCAGGCAAAACTCGGATCGTACTGTCGGCCAATCACCAGATTCTCCCCTTCGATACCCCAAAGCCTCCAGAACGTATTCTGCGTTACGATTTCCCTCTCTCGGTGCGAATTTAAGGTACCGGCTACAGGTAGCCACTTACCACTTGTTTTTCCGAGTTCCGCTTGCAACTCAAATAAACCGTGCACTTTGGTGTCATCAGCTTTCAACGCGTAAAGGCTCGCGTAGATGCGCCCGCTCTCGGTCACTCCCAATCCGGTAACCTTGCCGCTCGTGATGGGTGACATGTCCATCTTCCAGCGCTGCAGGGATTCCTTAGCCGCATCAACTTGCACAAATTCGTCGGTTTGATTCAGGTAGAGAGACACTATGTTCTTTCCACAATTTAGGTAGCTCCCCTGAGGACCACCTCCTCCAGCCGCTGCTTTCGTGCGAAGAGCAACCGAGTCTCGTGAAAGATAGCTGTGCAACAGGCCTGTTTCGAAACGGTACTGACGCAATAGAGAGTAGGAGCCGTCGTTCGCATTCTCTTTTTGTAGATCGCGTCCGAAAACCCACACCGTACCGTCAGGTTGTTCGCATCCGCGGGTCGGCAAGAGAGTCTCTGTCTTTGCTGCTGCGATGACATTTCCGTAGTCATCGGTCTTAGCCACAAAGCCAACGATACCTCCGTCGGTAGATGCATGGCCAGATGCCAAAACACCTCCGCCCTGGAGTGGTATTGCGTCGATCAAGAAAACCTCACGCACTTCGGGAAGCCAGATTCTTGCGTCCATCACATGTTTTCCGTCCCGGTCATACACTTCGACACTCAGCGATCCGGCAGTTCTGTTTCCTGTCAAGTGCGCGAGGCGGCCGTGATTCCAGTTCGGTTGCCTCCCGTTGGAAAGAGTTGCTTCGAGGTACGTCGCACTATGAAACGGCTCGGAAAGTCTGCCTGCGCTGGCGTCGGTATCATCGGCGTGAGGCAGTGTTTGTCCGGGTATGGCGGCGGGAAGGCACAAAAACACCGTCGCGGAGAGGCTGACGTTGAGGAGTGTTGGTCTTAGAGCCATGCGCGTGACAGCTTTTTGCACCAAAGCAATGGGCATAAGAATTAGACTCTCCGTCTAACATCTGCGTCAAGAAGATGGATACTGGACAGGTCGCTTGGGCGAAGGGAAAAACTCAAAGCCATTGGACCTTATCAGCTGCGCCACTCGACCAGCCTGCCCCGAGAGCAACTTCGCTGAGATTCTTTCCTCCAAGTAGCAAAGAAACCTTCTTGCCACAAGATGCTAGCTTAGCGGGCTGTGGTCCGCAAAAACTCCATTCGAGTGGTTTTCAACAAACATCAGTGGAGTACTGTTGTTGATGAGCCTCCGAGCATCGCGCAGAGTGGCAGCAGTCTGTCGATCAGGAGTCTGCCGCCGAGGCTCCGGAATCGGGTAGTGGTTCTGCTCAGAAGCCTCGACTGGAGCAGCGGGTTTCATCGCTGCTCGACGAGCAAATTGCTGAAGCTGGCGTGGGCGGGTGCCGATACCGTGAATCCCACATACCCGTCAGTGAACCTATGATCGTGCGCCGCTCCGACTTGCTGCCCGTCCACCAAAATCGTGATCTGATCGGCGATATCCTGCACAGCGAGTTGCGCTTCTGTCGGCGACGCCCGGTTGACGGTGGTCCACGGCACGATCGCTGATTCCGCAAAGGAATCGCCCTGAAACGTCATTGCCACAACCTCGAAGGCAAGCTTCTTCTTGTGTTCTTCGGCGGGGGGGCTGACCAGCAGCGCGTAATATCCCTTCTCGTTCATGCGAAAGACGAGGCCTGCGGCTGGACGGACTGGATGCGAGAATTGCCCATGAATATCCCAACGGGGCGGCCGTTCGAATACTGCTTTCATCGTCGCGGAGACGCGAAAATCGTGCCACGACAGCCCATACGCCGCGACGATATGGTCTCGATAATTGCCCACAATCGACGCTGAGCTACTCGATATCTCCCCCATCGGTATCATCGGCCGCGGAGTAATGCCCGCGCCCGTCCGCTCGAGAGTCGACAGTTCGTATCAGCTGAAAGCGTAATGCGAGTCGGGATGCTGTGGCCATCCACTGCGGCGGTCCAAAAAATCATCGCTATACACCATGCCACCCGGCCCGTCCGTTACGTGCGAGTCGTACGGATATGGATGAAACTTCGGCGAAACGGCGCACGTGCCTTCCACATAATGCACGAACTCCGCTGCATCCGGATTCGCTACAATGGGGCGGCTCGTAAGCACTCGCGCCCCACGCCGGTCCACGTTGACTTCGATCCTTCGCAATTTGCCTGAGGTTTTCGGCATGTAGTACGCGAGGGTGTACTCGCAAAGGGAATGCTGTGCATTGTAATGACCTGCAAGCAATGTTGGGTACGCAAGCCAACCATATCCAGGGAGGAAGCACGATAAGAGAGGCAATTGGGGGCAGCCACTTTTGTGGGGAAGTATCTTAAAAACTGACGATTGTGGCTCTCCGAAACTATTCTAGCTTGCGGCAACGCGGAGAAGGACTTCAGTTAGGATGCCTACCAGCAAACGTGGTCAGTGCCCGGTAACCGGACAACTTAAACCGATCCAAAACCACATGTCCGATTACGCGAACCAGGACTTAGCTCGTTCAGTCCTCGGTAATTGTGTTGATTTGAGCAGTCTTGCTTCGAATCAGCTGCTCCCACTCTGGATTGGAGATGGGCGCGATTATCCAGTCTTTGCAGGTTTTCTCGAACTCTCCTGTAACAAGAGCCGCGTGAACAAAGAACCAAAGAGCCTCTTCCAAAGACTCGCTTGAGTGCCATGTCGTCATGATGACGTTATCGCCTGATAGTGCGGAATTTATTCCCCGCGCAGCAACGTCAAAAAGATCATGAACTCTTTCGCAGTCTGGTCCCCATGTGCAAAGACAGGCTAGGCCTTTGGAAAGGAGCTTCTTCGCACTTTGTAGAATACTGTCATCGGCTACACCATTCGCATTCAGAGCGACAAAAAGTCCAAAGTTAGCACTGCTATGGGTGGTCTTGTCCGCGAGGGTTTCTATTGAATCTGCGGCGCACAGATAGAAAATCTTTTCGGGGAAGTCTTCATCAACCCGTGGACTTGCAGCCAGCCATTCCATGTTAGGTTTCAGTTTCAGAGTACCTAGGATGGAGAATATAAGCCAACTCTGGACCAGCGGGCTGCCATGTGCCTGGTAAACGCGGTGATCGGAAAAGTCAAAATGCTTCCAAAAACCACTTCCTCGGTAACCCGACTCTCCGGGAGTTGATCACATTTCCGTTTTCAACGGGAGCCGCGTGTTTTTATTTCGCAGGGTCCGGTGCTGCTGCGTTCAGTGCAATCTCAAGGTGGCAGTGCGGCGTCATCAACTCGACCCGCTTCTCTTGCTCCTCGACATATTGCCTGAGACGTTCGCGTTCAGTTTTGCCTTTTTGCGGTCCATACGCTTGCGGCTGTTGCATGGCCCGCAAGGTCGAGGTGTCCATTCCGAAGAATCCCCGTCCGGGTTTATCCATCGCCTCTAAGCGCCGCTTATTTAATTCTGTCAACACCACCGCGACCGGGTGATCGTTCGTGGAGTCTGCCAGAGCATTTCGTATCAACTCGTCTGCTTCCTTCATCTCCTTCAACGCCCCCTGCCGTTCCGCCAACGTTCGCTTGAAAGCATCCTTATCCTGTTCGTCGTATGTGCCATCGGTGTAGAAAACTACCCCGGCAATGATGTCCAGTTCAGAGGCGCTGTTGATTCCGTTGAGGGTCACGTCGCGCGTTTCGCCTGCGAGGAAGATGCCGGTGCCTGCGGGGAAGATCGCATTGGCGATGTTCTGCTGCTTTATGCTCTCCGAAGCTGCGGGGTCCTTCGCCATTTGGGTCGTGATTAGCCTGCCCAACATTTCCGACATGGTTTCGGACCGGCCATTCTCGTCCAGAGTCCCGTCTGGCTTCTTGTGCCGGATGATGATGGTGTAGCTGGTGATGTCTTTGCCCGAGTTATTGAGGGCGTGCAAAACAAGCACCTTCGGCTGCGCGTAGTAGTCCGACGTAATCGCCACCGGCACCGTCTGACCCCGCGCCGGGGAAGCTCCAAGCGAAAATGCGACGCACAACACTGCCAAAATTGTTGATTTCATGTTCGTCCTCCGATCTGCCTCGCAAATTCATGCACGTCAAACGCGAAGCGAGGGAACGGTCCGACCAATCCAGAGAGTATCAGGGCCATTTGGAATGGACAATCCGGAGCAAGTCCTTCCATGAGAAGGCCGGTGAGTGTCAAGGGTTTTCTTTCATTGTTTCTCTCTTTTTGTTTTTTGGTTCTTCATCTTTAATTCTTCTTTTTCCCAATTGTTCCCATTCAGCCAAGCCGCCTCTGTCGCCACCCT
>WNFP01011037.1_pt1 | contig 15613 bp, 9 predicted proteins | sample 5400201 | NCBI WGS metagenome assembly WNFP01 (sample SAMN13153355, study PRJNA577476) | soil metagenome | isolation source: 115 cm saprolite under Madrone tree | place: USA:California | collected 2016-06-14
GCCGAAGCCATTGAAATAGCCAATGACACGGAATTCGGGCTTATCGCCTACGTGAGCTCGGCGGACCCCGAAAGGGCAAACCGCGTGGCGCGCAAACTTGCTGCCGGCCGGGTCCTGATCAATACAATAGGCCACGATCCGTTCGCTCCCTTCGGCGGGTTCAAACAATCGGGAATTGGTCGGGAAGGCGGAATTTTCGGGCTGGAAGAGTACCTGGAACCCAAGGCGATAATCAGCTAACCAACCAACGTCCTGTAAGCAATGGTGCTTACAGGTGAAATACAGGGCGAGAGAAACAATGACCGTCCGCCGGTAAATACTGCTTGGTCATGCGTAGTACCATTTGGTCCGTAGTGCTGAAACGGGCTTAAAATCCGTGGTCAACAAATTGAGAAATCGATGGCAATCGCGAGTCCACTAAGAGTCCAATAAGCGTTCCTGTGGGTCTTCAAGTGCGGTAAAGTGCTATCCATGCCACTAAGTTCCGTTGAATCACAATAGGTCGCTTCTCTTTCACGGCGGCGACACGGGTTCGACTCCCGTACGGGACGCCAACATTCCTAAGCACGCAGGATTCGTCCGAGTACCCAGCCGCCTCCTAGGAAGGCGCCGAGGAAACGAACGTCGTGCGCCTCTTGGTTCGGGTTGGTCATCAGGTTAGTAGTTTCTCAAGAAGGCGAGTACAGTACTCACTTCAACTCTCCTTCTCCTGGATTCCCGAAGAACAGCGGAATAAGTATGAACGAGAAAAGTAGAACCCGCCTGATTCAGGCGGTGAGAAGCAAGGCGCGCTCGCGTTCAATCATCTCTCGCCCGCTGGCGATGCTTCTATGTTTTTCTTTCGTTGTGATGGGAATTATTTTTCTATCCGAGGGCAACTTTCGCGTCGGGGCCGCGCAAAGGCAACAAAACGGTGGAGCGAAGCTAAGTCTACCACTGATGAATCTTCACCGACTGGTTTCTTTTGGTCATGCGCCCGCGAAATCCGGCCCGTCCGAAGATCACATCTGGCATGAAAGAAAGAGGGTGGGTACCAGGAAAAGCGTTGCCGAGATCGGAGCCACGCCAAAGCTCTACCGAGCGCTGAGCCTTAATGAGATCGCACAAAAAGAAATGCTTCGCCATGCCCCAATGGAGTTCAGTAAAGCGACTGGACAGACTCAACTGATAATGTCGTTGCCAATGCCGAACGGGACACTTGCCCGATTTCGCATAGAGGAATCACCGGTAATGGCGCCTCGCCTCGCCGCGCTTTTTCCAAACATCAGAAGCTATCGGGGTCAGGGGCTAGACGATCCGACCGCTACGACTCGCTTCGATGTGACGCCCACGGGCTTTCACGCAATCGTGCTCTCCGCAAGCGGGACAGTAATGATTGAGCCGGCCGCGCGAGGACGATCCCGCCAGTATGTTAGTTATGATCAGCGTGATGCACCGAAAGAAGCGAACACATCTAGTTGCCTTCTTTTCGGCGCCGAGCAGTCAGTGGTCCAACAGCAAAGCAAACAGATCCAGCGCAGTAGTTATTCAACTCTGGTCGCCACGACCGGCACGACATTGCGAACCTACCGTCTGGCGCTAGCCGCGACCGCCGAGTACACGCAACAATACGGCGGCGGGACTGTTGCCGGCGCGCTCGGCGCCTTGACTACGACGATCAATGCCGTCGATGCCATTTACGAACGCGACCTCGCGATCCATTTAATGCTGGTTGATAACGAGACCTCAATCATCTTTACGAATGCGGCCACGGACGGATATACGAGCGACGACGCCACCGCGTTATTAAGTCAGAATCAAGTGGTCTTAGATCAGCGAATCGGTCCGGCTAACTACGACGTCGGCATGGTCCTTGATGGTCACGTCTATGCTTACCAGCCAGGTCATTTCATATTCCAGGGAGCTGGTCAGTTTCAAAGCGTCTGTGCCAACGGGCAAAAAGGCAAAGGCGTCTCAATATTCCGTTCCACTCAGCCCTCCACGATTACCGCCATCTATGTTCTCGCCCATGAGCTGGGTCATATGTTCGGGGCGCTGCACACGTTTAACGGCACCCTTGACGACTGTGGCCCCAGCCGTTTTGCTCAGGTTGCGTATGAACCGGGAAGTGGCTCGACCATTATGGCTTACCGAGGCGGCGTCCTACCCAACGGAACTTATTTTCCCCTTTGTGGCGCCGAGGAACTCTTTTCGAATGACACTTACTTCCATACCGCGAGTATCGAACAGATCGTCGATTACACCACGTTCGGCAACGGTAGTTCTTGCCCGTTGCTGACCAGTCCGGAAAATAATCCTCCAAACGTTGACGCCGGCATCGACTACACGATTCCCGCTAACACGCCGTTCGCTCTTACGGCGATTGCCAGTGATCAGGAAGGTGACGGCCTCACCTATTGCTGGGAAGAATATGATTTAGGATCGGCAGGACCGCCAGATACCGATAACGGCAACCGGCCAATCTTCCGTTCGTTCGCTCCGGCGCCAAGTCCCGCGCGAACGTTTCCGCAGTTAGCTGATATCTTGTCCGCCACTCCAACTTTCGGCGAATCACTACCGACTACGACTCGCACGATGAATTTTCGCGTTACCGTGCGTGACAATCATTCGGGCGGCGGTGGTGTCAACACCGGGACAACGCGAGTCAACGTAGTGTCGGGTAGTGGTCCGTTTGCGATCACGCAGCCCAGTTCTTCGACAACATGGGTAGCCAGCTCAACTCAAACAGTGACGTGGAATGTTGCTAACACCTCAGCGGCGCCGATCAATTGTCTAAGCGTGCGCATTCTGCTCTCTATTGATGGAGGGAACACCTTCCCCGTTATGCTCTCATCCAGCAGACCCAATAACGGCGCAGCGACCGTTATCATTCCCAACATGCCTACCTCAACCGCCCGAATCAAAATCGAAGCCGTCGACAACATCTTCTTTAACATCTCGCTGCCAAACTTCACAATTACCCCTAACAGCACGGCCGCGCCGACGCTGCTGACTGAAGGAAACACGAATCGAGCGATTGCATTAGACTCCGTGACATTCTTGCGCGATCCTTTCCCGCTGGCAACCATTAACAACTTCAGCCTGGATCAGCGCACGCGCATCACGCTTTTTGCCGTTGGTCTGGAACTGTTGCCCGGCGAAGACCTCTCCGTTGTTACTGCTCAAGCAGAAGACATTGGGAACAAAACATATCCGCTGAAAGTAGAGTATGTCAGTAAAGTTCCTGGCTTCGATTGGTTGACACAAGTGGTTATCAGATTGCCTGATGATTTCCTCAATGCAGGAGATTTTTTTGTAAGCGTCAGTTTGCGGGGCGCAGTCAGCAACAAAGTCGTCATCGGAATTCGATAGTTGCCATCTCGCGGATGAATCATTCCTCCATGCAGCGGCGATACGCAACGCGAGTCCATTAAGAGTCCAATAACAGTGCCTGTGAGTCTGTAAAGTGCGGTAGAGTGCTATCCATGCCGCTAAGTTCCGTTGAATTACAATAAGCGGCGACATGGGTTCGTCTTTCATACAGGACGCCAACTTCCTAAACATTCGGGAGCTGACCGGTTCCGGCCGCATGCCCAGACACGTCCACTCTAACGGGCCCAGGCAGCCCAGACACTCCAAAAACAAACCCTTATTCTTCGAAATTCTGATTTTGGAGAAATCGGCTTCTCGACTTCACGACTGCGCAGTATCATCACGTCGAATGAGATTAATGGACCAGGAGCACTCAGCTCAGGTCACTGCCGGTGCGAAGCTTGTACTGGGATTATCCCTGGCGCTTGCGCTCTTTCTCACCGCGTCAAGCGTCTCTGGCCAACAGCTGCCGGTGCGGACATACACAACTGCCGATGGATTGCCGCGTGACCTTGTCCTGCGCATCGTCCGCGATTCGCATGGTTTTCTCTGGTTCTGCACTGGCGACGGGCTGAGCCGATTCAACGGCTACGAGTTCACCACTTATGGCGTCGAACAAGGTCTGCCGCATCCGGTCATCAACGATCTGCTCGAAACTCGGCGCGGAGTCTATTGGGTAGCAACCAACGGCGGCGGGATAGCTCGCTTCAACCCGTCACCATCGCGGAATGAACAACCCCCAATCCGCAATCTATTCACTTCGTATCCCGTGGGTGATCAACCCACAAGCAATCGGGTGAACGTCTTGTTTGAGGACCGCGCGGGGCAGGTCTGGGCCGGCACCGACGGCGGTCTCTTTCGACTCGACGAGACGAATGGGCAGGCGAACTTTCGCCGCCTCTCGCTGAATCTGGCTGAACTGGATAGCCTGGTGGTCGTGCGAGCGTTGGCCGAGGACCGCGAAGGCAGTCTCTGGGTTGGCACCCAGGGGCTGGGGCTGGTGCGGTACTTGCCAGACGGCCGGACGGTTCGCTACGTGAATCAATCCTGGCCACTCGGCGACATCGTTGAGTCGCTAATGTTTGACCCTGAAGGCAGGCTGTGGGTCGCGCACCGCGGGGGTGGGGGACTGATCGTGTTCAAACCGGAAGGGGCTTCATCAATCGCTGCGGGAGATAAACTACTCACGCGGATGCTGGGCGGTTGTGCGCGCGGCGCTCGCTTGCCCGAACAAAGTGTCCGCCTGCCCTCGACCCCCGGCGAGAATTGCCGGTACACGACCGCCGATGGGCTGGCCAGCAATTTCGTTTTCGGTGGAATACATCAATCCCTTGATGGGCGAATCTGGATCGGTAACGATGGCGGACTGACCGTGTTTAGCGATGGGCGCTTCCGCAGCTACACCACCGCGCAGGGCCTTAGCAGTAGGTCAGTCTGGTCTGCAGTCGAGGACCGCGACGGCAATCTCTGGCTGGCAAGTGCAACTGGCGCCATGAAGATCACCTGGAGCGGCTTTACCAGTTTCGGCAAAGCTGATGGTCTAAGTAATGCCCCAGTCCTTTCTGTCTTTGAGAACCAGCGTGGAGAGGTCTGCGTGACCGGCCAGGAAGGCGAACCCTTTATCAATTGCTTTGACGGCCAACGATTCACTGCCGTGAGGCCCCAAGTGCCTCGCGAGATCAAAGGTTTCGGCTGGGGTGGGAACCAGATTACTTTTCAGGATCACGGCGGAGAGTGGTGGCTCCCCACCTTCTATGGGGTCTATCGCTTCCCGCGTGTAATGAGCTTGCAGCAACTGGCACACACACTCCCGAAGGCCGTCTATAACCAGACGCGTGGCGCACTACCCGGCAGCGACGTGTTCCGTTTGTTTGAAGACTCGCACGGTGATATCTGGATCAGCATTGCGGGGACGGTTCGAAACTCGGTTCGTTGGGAGCGAGCTACCGAGTCCTTTCACGTCCATTCTGAAGCAGATGGGCTGCCGCCCTCCAGCCCGCCGACCGCGTATCGCGAAGATGCCGCCGGGAATCTTTGGCTCGGGTTTTATGAAGGAGGCCTGGCACGTTATCGTGACGGACGCTTTCGCTTGTTCACCCAGTCCGACGGAATGCCGGCGGGGATTGTGCGGGCCTTATATCTCGATCACGCCGGCCGATTATGGGCTGCGACTGGTCAGGGCGGAGTCGTTCGTCTCGACGATCCGCAAGCAGATCGCCCGAGCTTCGTCGTCTACACGACTGCTAATGGTCTATCCAGCAACGGCGTGTCATGCATTACGGAGGATAACCTGGGACAAATGTACTTCGGCACGGCCCGGGGTCTGGACCAGTTCGATCTGCAGACCAAACGTGTCAGGCACTATACGAAGGCCGATGGATTGGCGAGCAACTCGGTCACGGTAGCTTTTCGTGATCGGCAGGGCGCGCTCTGGTTCGGCACCGAACTCGGGCTTTCGCGGCTGATTCCAAGGCCTGACACTCCTCAACAGCAGCCACCGATTTTGATCAGTGGGCTGCGTATCGCCGGCGATTCGCAGCCGATCTCGGCGCTGGGCGAAACCGAAGTGTCGGGACTCGTCCTCAATCCGACGCAGAATCAATTAAGCATCGACTTCGTCGGCCTGGGCTTCGCGGCCGGCGAGGGATTGAAATACCAATACAAGTTGGTCGGCGCCAACGAGGAGTGGAGCACACCCACCGATCAGCGCACGATCAATTATGCGAGCCTCTCACCGGGCAGGTATCGCTTCATGGTGCGGGCCGTGACGGCAGACGGCATGATCAGTCCGACGCCTGCGACTATTACGTTCGCCATTCTGCCGCCGCTTTGGCAACGCTGGTGGTTCATAACTCTGGCTTTGATCTTTACCGGACTATTTGCGGCCGTCCTGATCCGTAACCGCGTCGCGCGAATGATAGAGATTGAGCGCGTGCGGACGCGCATCGCCGCAGATCTGCACGATGATATTGGTTCGGGTCTCTCGCGCATCGCGATTCTGAGTGAAGTCGCGCGTCACCAGGTGGCCCCGGATGCGCCCGTTGGCAAGCCGCTTTCGGTAATCGCTGGCGCCTCGCGCGATCTGGTAGATTCGATGAGCGATATTGTCTGGGCCATCAACCCAAACAAAGATCAACTCCGGGCGAGCAGCGAGCTTTGAAAATTGGGGCGGATCTGCGGCGCCAGGTATTTCTGATCTTCAAGGAGGCCATTAACAATATCGCCCGTCACTCAGCCTGCACTGAGGCCGTGATCGAAATGCGGATCGAAAACAGATGGTTGATGATGAAAGTCGTGGACGATGGGCCCGGCTTCGACGCCACCCAGATAAGCGAGGGCCTGGGACTCGCAAGCATGCGGGCGCGCGCGCAGAGCCTCGGCGGCGAGCTGCAAGTGATCTCAAGCCATGGCAACGGCACACGTGTGCTGTTGAAAGTTCCCTGGACCGGCAAAGCCACTCCTCGAGATGAGCGGGTGCGTTAGAAGTTTTCTAAAACTTTGTGTGCGGCTCGAACTCGGGAATTTTTGGAGTCTTACGTCGCTTCCCCATCTGTTTAGACGGGGAATTCCATAGCGCTTTGGTGTAGGCTAACTGCCCGCCAACCGTTCGAATGGCAGCGGCCTGAGTAATGAGTATGCCCTCTGAAACCCAAACCACAGCGGTTCACCAGACAGCCTCGGCGCCGGCCGTCATCAAGGTGGCAATAGTCGAAGACCAGCGCGACATCCGTGAGGGTCTGGCGTCTCTGATCAAATTCACTGACGGTTACTATTGCACTGGTAGCTTTCGTTCGATGGAAGAAGCGCTGGACAAGATCCGATTTGAATTGCCCAACATCATGCTGGTGGATATCGGCCTGCCGGGAATGAGCGGACTCGAAGGTATTCGGCGGCTGAAGGAAAGTTGGCCGGAAATTCTATTGCTGATGCTCACGGTCTACGAAGATGATGAAATGATCTTCGATGCACTCTGCGCGGGAGCGTGCGGGTATTTGCTGAAGAAAACCCCGCCGGCGCGCTTGATCGAATGCTTGAACGAAGCGATGGGCGGCGGAGCGCCAATGTCACCCGAGGTCGCGCGCCGTGTGATTAAATTGTTTCGCCAGATCAGTCCTCCCGACAAGGCAGACTATCAACTTACCCCACACGAACTGCGGCTCTTGAAGCTACTCGTCGAAGGACACAACTATAAAACAGCAGCCACGGCCCAGGGCGTCAAAGTCACCACTATCGCGTTCCACATGCGCAACATCTACGAAAAACTTCAAGTCCACTCCAAATCAGAAGCTGTCTCGAAAGCGCTCCGCAATCGGCTTGTCTGAAGAAGCAAAGAACTAAAGACGAAGGACACGGCGCAAACGGCGGTCTTACTCTCCTTCGCTTTTCCGTCTTTGCCTTTTGCTCTTGACTCTTTCCCCCTTGGCTCTTAGCCCTTCGCCCTTTCATGTTCCTATCTATTCAGACGGTGACGACACCTCGCCGCAGGAGTATTCATTGCGCTGAAGAAACGACTGATCCCCCGGTCGAACTCAATTCAATTCACTAGAGGAGCAAAAATGGAAACTCTAACTAGGCGCTGGAAATTGATAGCGCTGGTTCCATTGGTGGCGGTGGCGATTCTCTCGATTGGAAACAGAACCGGAGCCGTGCCTGATCAGAACAAAGAGGTACGCGAGGCGGCAAATGAAGTGGGCCATGTCGTGGAGGGCGGGGTAACCCATGGTCAAACTCTCCGGTTCAGTGCCTTTCACTCGGCGGACGCCGGCTGTGCAACGCACGAGCAGATGCGGCTGACCGTCTTCGACAGCCAGGGCAACGTTGTCATGCAGCAGCTTTGGACGACTAGCCCGAACCAGACAGACTATTTCGACCTCAACGCTGACCAGCTTCCTCAATCGGCCTTCAACAACAATGGCAGAGCGGAACTCGTCGGGCTATTAACTCATCCCGGCGATGTCAATGCTGGTGGAATCCCTGGCGGTGGGTGCGTGGTCACAGGTGAAGTGTTCGACAACAACACTCGCCAGACATTGATTCACATCACCGGTACACCGATATCGGAATGTCGTAGAGCGAACTAAGTCCGGGCTGAACCGAATTCAATTTCGGAAACTACTTAAGGAGGAGTTGGAAATGAAAACCCTAAATACGCGTTGGAAATTAGTTGCGCTGATGCCATTGGTGGCCATTGCAATTCTTTCGGTCGGAAACAGAATAACCGCCGTGCCGGGCGCACACGGAGCGGCAAATGAGGGTGGAATCTGGATAGGGGCAGGCATCACCCAGGGACAAACTTTCAGATTCAATGTTACCCGCCTTGCCACTGTCGCACCGGGCCCTCCCGGTTCAAATCCCCATGCAGGAGATTGGAATTTGGAATTGAGAGTCTTCGACTCTCAGGGCAACCTACTGGCGACAAATACGTATGTGTTTCCGCAAAATCAAAACAACACCTCGATTCAATCCTCATTCTTCGCTCTGAGTGCGGATCAACTTCCCGCGTCAGCGTTTGATAACACTGGCCGGGCGCAGTTGACTGGAGTCGTTACGTCAATTGACCCGAACAACCCTAACAAGCCGCCAAATCCGACCTGTGGCTTCGTCGCCTCTGGAGAAATATTCAACAACCTCATTGGCGGGACAGTGGCTCACATTGCCGGCGTGCCGTTATCGAATTGTCGTTAAGTCACCATCTCAAGCCGAGCCGGATTCGAATGCGACGGCGGACGGGAAAATGAACATGAAGAGAATTCTCTTATCAATGTTGATTGGCGTCGGTTTGATGGTGATGCTTCAACTTCTGTCAGTAAGCGAAGCGGCGCGGCCACTGGAGGACTACCCGCTCGTCTGTCGCGGGGGCGGAAGTTTAGTGACCGGGATAGCTCCGGGTGAACGAAACATCGGCTTCACGTTCGTTCGCGTGATCTAGAGTTACTTTTTCAAGGCCGTTACCTCGCAGGAGAAAAAATCCCAGTGTTTCTCTCGCTTGGTGAGTGAAAGCGCGTTGCTTTTCGACCTCCATCAAAGAGGAGATTGCGATCCTGATCGGCGCTTAGAACGAGAGCCTTAGCCCTAACTGGATCTCGCGGCCTGGCGTGGCCGCTTCCGTGATCGTCCCAAACTGAGGAGTGTTTACAAAGCGGTTCGGCGTGCCGAGGTTTGTGTGGTTGAGTGCGTTGAACGCCTCCGCGCGAATCTGGAGTTTCATCTTTTCGGTGATCGCAACCTCGCGTTGCAAAGCAAGGTCGAGGGTTTGCCTGCCCGGACCATAGATCGTATTTCGTCCCACGTTGCCAAACGTGAAAGCCGCTGGCGTGGCAAATGCTGCGGTATTAAACCAACTAGCTGCCGTATGTGTTCCGGGACCGAAAACCGGCTGACCCGTGTAATTCGCACGAATCGGATTCTCACCGAGCAGAGTTCCGGCATTGGCCGTATCGCCGAACACCGAGATCGTAAAAGGAAATCCGCTTTGCACCTGAAGGATCGTCGAAAGCCGCCAATCCTTTGTAATCGTGTGAATAAAACCCGACTTATCCCACGACGGAAGATCGTAGACAGCACTCAGCGCAAACCGGTGGCGAATGTCACAGGCTAGACCTTTTTCCGCGCGCAGGTTGGTATTATCCTGTGGCGCCGCTGATTCAAACATGATCGAACGGAAATCAGGAGCATCGCTGAGATTCTTGGCAAATGTGTAGTTTGCAAGGAAGGTCCAGCCACGGCTGAAGCGTCGCCGAATGTTGACGTAGCCCGCGTCATACCAGCTTTGCGCCGAGTTCTCCAGGAGATTAATGCCACTGACTGGAAAAGTCGTATTGGCTATGGTGATGTCTGAAGGCAGAACCATTCCGGGCAGAAAACTCAAAGTCTTGAACGGCCGACGCGGCCCGATTGCCCCCGGCCCGGGAGCAGCGTTATTGATCAAATGGGATCTTTGCAGATGAAGTCCGTGCGACCCGAGATAACCCACCTCAAGAGTTGTTTCGGATCCCAAGCTCTTTTCGACTGAACCGCTCCACTGCTCGATGTATTGTGGCGGAGCGTTGATTTCAAAAGCGGCAAAGCTGACAGTGGTCGTGCCAAGTACGGCCGGCGCAAAATTGAAATGACTGGCCACAATGCCGGCGGCCGGAGTGAAGTTATCGCTTTGCTGTGTCTCGGGGAAAACGTAAGGGACATTGTGCCGCTGATTACACCAGGTATTCATGTCCACGGGCGTGAAGAAAATTCCAAAGGCTGCGTGAAAAACCAGGCCCAGCTTTGGAATATTTTGTGAGATGCCTGCCCGCGGAGCAAAATTCAGCTTGTTTGAATTGTTCAAACCCTCCGGGAAGCCCTGTTGTCCGCCGATGAAAACGAAAGGCACTCCGTCCTTAAAAACAAGATTGGTGTTCGCGTAACGAATGTCTTTGAGCGGACTCATGTATTCATAACGCAGCCCGAGTTGGATAGTTGTGTTGCGATTCAGTTGAAAGCTGTCCTGAACAAATGCATCGGCATACCACTGCCGCAATTGCATCTGGGGCACGCCCGCCTGTCTCTGCTTGACTGCCGGCAGGCCGAGCAGAAAACTCGCGAGCGCCGACCCCGTTCCATCGTTCGTCGCTGTCTGAGTAGTGAACCCATTAGTAAACTGATAGTAGCCTCGGTTCTGGAAGAACCCCCACATCGGCCAAATAAATTTGCGGAAGCTGCCGCCGAACTTGAGACTGTGCCGGCCCTTCTGCCAACTCAAAGTGTCGCGCGCTTCCAGAATCGTATCCCACGCATGCATCGGCGTGGCGATATACGTGTCGCCCATGCCCGAGTAACCCTGCACGTTGAACCATGGCGCACCGTAGGCGCCCTGACCGCCAAAGCCGACTCCGGTAATTCCGAGTTGAGAAACAATGTCGTTTGAGAAGCTGTTTTCGGAAGTGCGATGCATCGACAGGCGTGAGACTGTGATGTTCGCCATGTTGACGACATTAGGACTGATGATCCGATTCCATCCGACAGTGCCGTTTTGCGAGAGGTTGTTATGAATAGCGCCAAAGCCGGGGAGGTTCTGCGGCATAAAACCCTTTTCACTGCTAAATGAATAGCGCGCGAACAGGGTGTCGCCACGTTTGAAGTTTTGATCGAAACGGATCGTCGCTTGATCGGTTCGGTGGTGTTCATTGCGCACGTCGAGAAAGTTGTTACAGTCGGCGCCTGCCCCTACGACCAGCGGCACTCCCATCATCGTCATCCCGCAGCCATTCATCCCCATGTCCATATTAGGCCGGGGAACATACTGACTCAGGAACGCCAGGGCTTTCTTGTCGATCAGGTTCTGCGGAATAACGTTGCCGGGAAAGGGATCGCGAATCACCTGCGGATTGCCGGGACTGACCGGCTTGCTCGAATTAAAATTCGGATTTGGATGAGAGCTGAATGGGTTGTAAATGGTAGTGCCGCTCATGCTGAAATCACCATTGATCTCAGCCCCGGTCGGCACTGTATCAATCATCGTATCGGCTTGGGTTAACCGCAGACCCTCATAGTTCGCGAAGAAAAACGCCTTGTTCCGAATGATCGGACCGCCCAGCGAGCCGCCAAAATTATTTCTCACCAAATGATCCGCCGAGTCCATCTGATTAAAAGCGCGCGCATCGAACACGTTGTTGCGCAGAAACTCGTAAGCAGTTCCGTGAAATTGGTTCGTCCCGGTGCGCGTGACGATATTGATTTGGCCGCCACCGGCGCCGCCCATCTCAGCCGTGTAACTTCCCGTCTGTACTTTGAATTCCTGGACCGTGTCGGGCGAAGGACTCAGGTTGAGCGTATTGAAAGTCGGATCGGTGTTGGTGGCGCCGTCCAGCAGGAAATAATTCGCGTTCGGTCTATTGCCGCCGATGCTGACGGCCGAACGCTGACCCGGGCGCCAGTATAGCGGACTCATGTCACCCGTCTGCGCCCCATGACTTTCGTGTGCACCCGGTACGGTCAGCACCAGGTCGATCAACATCCGGCCATTTAGCGGCAGGTTGCGAATTGAAGTGGGCTCGACCACTTCACCCACACTCGCGTCTGTAGTTCGCAGCACGTTCACAGTTTGAGTTTCGACTCGCACGGTAGTGCTCAGCGAAGAGAGCGCTAAGTCCACATCAAGGGTCGTTGCCTGGCCGACTTCTAAACGTACCGACTGATTGAAGAGCGCGAATCCCGGCGCCTGCACGCTGACCTTATACTGATCGGGCAGCAAACCCGTGATTTGAAATATGCCCTGCTCGTTACTTACGACCTGGCGAACCGCATGCGTGCTGTCCGCGGTAAGCTGGACTGCAGCGCCGGGAATGGCATGATGCTGCGGATCATAGACCGTACCACTCAGACTCGCATAGTTACTTTGCGCAATCACAGTGAATGTGATCGAAGACAGCAGGAGGGCGGCTCCGGCAAGCATAAACAGCGGGCACGTTCGTTTGACTCTGGTTGAGTGCCGGACGAAAGTAAGACTCATGTTCTCTTTGCCTCGAGTTAACCAAAAGGTCGAAGGGGAGCCGACCGATTAAAGAGAAAACCTGCACCCGTATTTCTGGTAGATGAATTGAAACCCGGTCCCGCGTTCGCCTGTATGAATCAGTAGGTCGCTAAGCTGTGCAACAAGTTAGGTAGGATTACAGCCCACTGATCCAAACGAACCCCGAGACCGGGTAGATGGTGATTACGGAAAGGAAAGTAACACGAGGTCTTCCCGGTGTCATTAGCCCAGCGATGGGTTTTCATCTACAACTTTAGTTGGAGGGGGGCAGGAGACGAGCCACAGATTTACACGGATAAACGCTGATCAGAACATATGCGAGCGCCCAGTTTGTTCGCGTCTTCCGATAATGATCTGTGTCATCCGTGTTTATCTATGGCGGGTTCCTTGTTGGCTAGCACGCGACTAGCGCAGGTGTACGAGGCCGCGCTGCAAAGCAGTAGTTGCCGCCTGCGTGCGATCATTTACACCCAGCTTGCTGAGGATGCTGTTGATGTGACTCTTGACCGTTGCTTCGGATATGTTCAGCCGGTTGGCAATTGCTTTGTTGCTATGGCCCGCCACGATCTGCTCGAGCACTTCGACCTCGCGTCCCGTGAGATCGGAACTGCCCATTCTCTCTGCCAGCCGCTCCGCCACCTGGGTCGGAATCCGGCGCGACCCTCCGTGCACCTTCCGGATCGCATCTTCCAATTCCTCGAAGAACATGTCCTTCAGCAGGTAACCCTGAGCTCCGGCCTGCAACGAACGGTAAATATCTTCATCGCCGTCAAAGGTGGTAAGATGGCCATGATCGCTTCCACGCCGCCCAATTCCGGCATCCGTAAATCCATCAAGGTTACATCCGGCCGATGAAGACGATAGAGATCTATTGCCTGCCGACCGTTGGTGCCTTCGGCCACGACAGTCATATCGGAAACGGTGTTGATAAGAGCGACGAAACCCTGACGGACCACGGCCTGGTCATCAATCACCATGATCTTGATTGTTCTGTCACTCATTCGTCAGTTTCGATTATCCTTCAGTTTTGTCGTTGTTGCTTTAACTCCCTCTCCCTTTTGGGAGAAGGTTGGGGTGAGGGCTTACCGCCGAGTCCACCCGATTGATAGTTTTTGTCTTTGAATGCCAGTCGCCAGGCACGAAGCACAAATCAGAAAATTGATTCCCTCTCGCAAACCCTCATCCCCGGCCCTTCTCCCTCTGGGAGACGGGAGAACAGCGAAAGGCCAACAGACTTCTCCCCGGCTTTGTTACAAACACCTCAGCTATCGATCGGCACGTCCACCATGACTTCCGTGCCTTCATTTGCGGAGCTATTAATTTTCAGGGTTCCCCCGATCTGCTCCGCGCGTTCTCGCATGCCGATCAGACCGAAATGATTCGCCTCGCCACTCGGCGAGACTTGATAAGCAAACCCGACACCGTCATCGCCCACACTTAGTTGTACGCGCTTCGCATCAAATTTCAAATTGATAAGAATGTTCCGGGCTTGCGCATGCCGCACGGCATTGTTGATGGCTTCCTGTCCGATGCGCAGCAGATTGCCTTCAATCAGACCGCTGAGCGGGCGGAAGGTCCCGCTGACCTCGACTGTCGCCTGGACTGTAGTCTGGGCCGTTAGTCGTCGTGCCGTATCGCTCAAAGCTGCCGGCAAATCGTTTTTATCCAGAGCCTGCGACCGCAGATCCCAAACATAGCGGCGGGCTTCGGCAATTCCGTGACGCACCAAAAGTCTAACTCGATCCAGATGAGTCTTCGCCACCTCAGCAGAGGCCGGCATGGTTCGGGCGACTACTTCAAGCTGCACCGAAATGCCCAGCATCTCCTGGGCCAGATTGTCGTGAATCTCGCGCGCGATACGATTTCGCTCAGCCAGGACCGCGGCAAATTGCGCCTCGACCTGCTTCAGACGATAGCGATATAGTTGCCAGACGAGAAACGCCAGGGCAAAGATGACGAGCGCATAGAACCAAAACGTTTGATAGAAGTGCGGCCGCAGGTAAAGTTCGAAAGTTGCACCGCCCGGACTCCACAAGCCGTCATTATTGGACGCAATCACGCGGAACCGATAACGGCCCGGCCGCAGATTTGTATAGTAGGCAACGCGCCGCGTGCCGCCATCGACCCAGTCACTATCAAATCCTTCGAGCTTGTACTTGAACCTGACTTTTTCCGGCGCCACGAAACTAAGCGCTGTGTAATAGAAATCAAAACGACTCTTGCCTGGGGACAACTCGATAGACTGAGCCGGCGTCATCGACTCATCATCAACGCGGATCTGCTCGATGGCCACGGGCGGTGGTTGATCGTTGGGCTTGATCTTTTCGGGATCGATCATTGCCACCCCCTTAATGGTTGCCAGCCAGAGTTTCCCGTCCGCGCTGCGCCATCCGGCCGGGTGTCCGCCACCGCTGCATTCGCGCGTGATCATTCCGTCGGCCGTCCCGTAAAGCACGGGCGTGATCCAACCTGCTTTGCCGTTGGCAAGGTCATCCAACTCGCTCTTGCTAAGCCGGAAAATCCCTTTGTTGGAGCTAAGCCAAAGTGCGTTTTGCCGATCTTCGAGGATGCTGTAGACGACGTCGTCGGGCAGTCCGTTGCGCGTCGTGAAGGAAACAAACTTTCCCTGCTTCAAACGGTTCAGTCCGCCGCCGCTGGTACCAATCCAAAGCGACCCTTCGGCGTCTTCGTGAAGTGAGATCACCAGGTTACTCGAAAGCCCGTCTCTCGTCGTATAGGTTGTGAACTTCTCGT
>WNFP01008299.1_pt1 | contig 15612 bp, 13 predicted proteins | sample 5400201 | NCBI WGS metagenome assembly WNFP01 (sample SAMN13153355, study PRJNA577476) | soil metagenome | isolation source: 115 cm saprolite under Madrone tree | place: USA:California | collected 2016-06-14
GCCACGCGCAACGTTGTTCGTGCAGGCGTGACCTGATTATCTGGCAAAATCGTCTGCGGGCCCGGTGGAGCATTTTCCAGCGGGCCCGCTTTATTTTTGCCGATGCGTCGTTCTTGTTGATCGACGGAACTTCGCTCATCGCTCTCTTTCTGTCGCGGCCGCCTGCACCTGCCATGCGCGCGAGAACCTGGCAGAAGCCAGATTCTCGCCGGTAAGCGTGCTTTCACCCACTGTAGTTCCTCTTACCCGCTGTGCGGTTCGCGTTCTTCGGCGAAGCTCTCCGCCATGAACGCGCGCTTGCCGGTAGTGGTGGGCGGTTCGCCGATTTGCGTTCGCTGGATGCGATTTTCGATTGATATAAACCAGGCAGGTTTCGCGTATAGTTAGGAGGAGAAGCACGAGCGGCGGGTTTCCCCCCGGCCTCTACCCGAAACTGAAAACTGACGGATGACCTGCTCGACGTTACATCTGGATGTGTAAGCGCGAAGCGGTTAACACTCGAAGAGGAGCATCTCTCTACCCATGCCGGCCGCGGACCTAGCATCCCTGAAAATCCACGATACCCATCGCTCCCGCGGAGGCGGCGGAAAGTTCTGGGGCTTCTTCGCGGCTGGCCTTGGCCTGCTCTTGCTCGTCGCGGGCGGGGTGTTTGCGTTGAAGAATCGCGCGCCGGTAGTAGAAGTTGCAGTGGCGCGTCCGGCGGGAGATCCGGCGCAGCAGACGCTGCTGAACGCAAGCGGCTATGTGACACCAAGACGGCGGGCAACGGTGGCGGCGAAAATCACCGGTCGCGTTACCGGCGTGTTCTTTGATGAAGGCAATCGCGTGAAGGAGGGGCAGCTGCTTGCGACCCTGGACGACTCGGACGTGAAGCGCGCGCTGGAATCATCAGTGGCCGACCGCGACTCATCAAAAGCGGCGATTCAGGATTATGAAGTGCAGCTACGGTATGCGGAAATCCAACTGCACCGTGCGGCGGAATTGAAAGCGGCAAACGTTCAAAGTCAGGACCAACTGGATAACGCGCAAACCGGGGCGGACAGCCTGCGCGCGAAAATTGCGCTAGCCAAGCAACAAGTGTCTGGGGCGAATGCAAGAATTCAGGTCGCACAGCAGGCGGTGGACAACTGCACGATCCGCGCGCCATTTGCCGGAATCATCGTTTCCAAGGATGCGCAGGTCGGTGAAATGGTGTCGCCGGTTTCGGCGGGTGGTGGATTTACGCGGACGGGCATCGCCACCATCGTTGATATGAATTCGAACGAAGTGGAAGTGGATGTGAACGAGGCTTACATCGCGCGCGTGCAGTCGGGCCAACGCGTTACTTCGACGCTGGACGCGTATCCCGATTGGCAGATTCCTTCGCATGTTCGCACCGTGATTCCCACAGCAGACCGGCAAAAGGCTACCGTGAAGGTGCGCATCTCGTTCGATAAGTTGGATCCACGGATTCTGCCGGACATGGGCGTAAAAGTTGCGTTCATGGGCGAAGACGATGCCAAGAAAAAAAGCGCGGCGAAGAATGCAGCTCCGCTGCCGACGGCGATTGTCCCAAAATCGGCGGTGCGGACCGAGAGCGGAAAATCATACGTTTTCCTTGTAAAGGATACAAAAATCGAGCGTCGGGGCGTGGCTGTCGGAAACGATCGCGGCTCGGATGTAGAGATCATGACGGGCGTGAACTCGGGCGACTCATTGGTCGCTCGCGGCCCGGACAATTTGCAGGACGGCGAAACAGTAAGAATCAACCAATAGGAGTGGCGCATGATTCGCGTGGACAATAACGGCAGTTCTTCAGCCCTGATTCAAGTGCGTGGCGTGAATAAAACATATCGTCGCGGCGGAGAAAATATTCAGGTACTGCAAGGTCTAAATCTGGATGTGGATAAGGGCGACTTCGTGGCGTTTATGGGACCGAGCGGCTCCGGCAAGACGACGCTGTTGAATTTGCTGGGCGGGCTGGACGTACCCACTTCAGGACACATCTCGGTGGATGGCGACGAAATCACCCATATGTCCGCCAGCAAGTTGACGCAGTGGCGGGCGCGGCACGTAGGCTTTATTTTTCAGATGTATAACCTGATCCCGGTGCTCACCGCGTTCCAGAACGTGGAGCTGCCGTTACTGCTGACGAAACTGTCGAAGGCACAACGCAAGCAGCACGTGGAAACCGCGCTGTCGGTCGTAGGGCTTGCTGACCGGATGAAGCATTATCCGCGGCAGCTCTCTGGAGGACAGGAGCAGCGCGTGACCATTGCGCGCGCCATCGTGTCCGATCCGACCTTTTTGCTGTGTGACGAGCCCACCGGCGACCTGGACCGCAAGAGCGCCACGGAAATTATGGAGTTGATTGAAGAGCTGGTGGCGAAGCATGGAAAGACCGTCTTGATGGTGACGCACGACCCAGTGGTCGCGGATCGCGCGCACACTACTTTGCACCTGGAAAAAGGTGTGCTGGTCGAAGGCGGAAAGCTTCCGCAGAATGCGATGGCAGGAGGTGTGGCATGAAGTACGCCAGGCTGATTCTTGCAAATCTGTTCCGCAAAAAAGTGCGGCTGATCCTGACGATCGGGTCGTTTGCCGTAGCGCTGTTTCTCTTTGCATTCCTTGCTGTAGTGAAGGACGCGTTCGGCCGCGGCGCGGACGTTGCTGGCGCAGACCGATTGGTGATCATCAACCGGACTTCCATCATCAATCCGATTCCTCTTTCCTATCGTGACAAGATCCTGCGTATTCCCGGCGTGAAAAACGTCACGCACAACAACTGGTTCGGTGGAATTTATCAGGACGAAAAGAACTTCTTTCCGCAATTCGTAATTGATCCGGAAAACCAGCGCCAGGTCTTTCCTGAACTGCTCGTACCGGACGATCAATGGAGTGCTTTTTTAAAGGATCGCCAAGGGGCAATCGTAGGTGCGCGAACGGCGGAGCGTTTTCACTGGAAAATCGGCGATCGCATTCCCATCAAGTCAATCATCGCTGACACCGGCACATGGGAATTCAATATAGACGGCATCTATCATGGCAAGCGCCCTCAGGACGATGAAACGCAATTCTGGTTTCAGTGGAACTATTTTGAAGAAAAAGTGCCAGAGCGGTTTAAGGGAAACGTGGGCTGGTACGTGCTTCGACTGAACAGTACCGATGACGCAGTTCGCGTAGCGAAAACGATTGACGAGGAATTCGCCAATTCTCCCTATGAGACGCGGACCCAGACTGAGTCCGCCTTCGCGGCAAGCTGGGTCAAGCAATTCGGCAACATTCAATTCCTGATCGTATCGATTGGTATCGTAGTGTTCTTCACGCTGCTGTTGGTCACCGGCAACACTATGGCGATATCTGTCCGGGAGAGAACCTCCGAATTGGCGGTGTTTAAAGCCATCGGATTCTCCGATCGCGCGGTCTTGTTTCTTGTGCTTGCCGAGTCGCTGGTGATCGCCCTAATCGGCGGTGTTCTAGGACTGTTACTGGCCTTGCTCGCGGTCCCGGCACTTGCCAAGGCCCTTAACGGCTTGCTTCCCACTTTGATCCTGGCACCGACGGTGCTTTTGCTCGGTCTGGTAGTCGCCATCGCCGTTGGTATCGTTAGCGGACTCCTGCCCGGCTTCAATGCCATGCGCATGCGCGTTGTAAACGCGCTGCGGAGGGTCTGACCGTGGCAATCCCGTTGATTTATAACCTGCGAAGTGTTCGCGCCCGGTGGACATCCACCATCGTCGCCGTGCTCGGTATCGCTGGCACGGTTGGCGTTTTTGTGGCCATGTTGTCGCTCGCGCATGGATTCAAGGCCACTCTGGTGGCTTCCGGTTCAGCGGACAATGCGCTGGTAATGCGTGCCGGCTCTCCCACGGAAATGATGGGAGGCGTCACCCTTGATTCGGTGAAAGTCATTGCTGACGCTCCAGGAATAGCGCGCAACGCCAATGGTCCGCTGCTGACGCAAGAGGTGGTCGGAGTCATTCCCATTCCGCTGATCAGCACCGGAACCGACGCCAACGTGCAGGTGCGCGGTGTCTCTTCCAACGTTCTGGATATCCGAAAATTCACCAAGATCGCTCAGGGCAGGATGTTTGCTCCCGGTGTTTCCGAACTGATTGTTGGCAAGAATGCTTCGAGGACCTACTCCGGCCTGACACTCAACAATGTGGTGAATTTTGCCGGAGGCCGCTGGACGGTGGTTGGGATCTTTGACGCTGGCGGCTCGGCGTTCGACTCCGAAGTATGGTGTGATTCGCACGTGCTGAACGAAATTCTCAAGCGGCCGGCGAATATCTTCCAGTCCGTAACCGTCCATCTGCAATCGCCGGATTCGTTTCAGACGCTTAAGGATTCGCTGACGACCGACCCTCGGCTGAACGTGGATGTGACCCGCGAAATCGATTATTACGCCAAGCAATCTACTACCATGACGAAACTCATTACTGTGCTCGGCGGCCTGGTTGCGGCAATTATGGCGATCGGCGCTGTGTTCGGAGCTCTGAACACCATGTATTCGGCGGTATCCGAGCGCGGGCGAGAAATCGCTACCATGCGGGCAGTCGGTTTCCGAGGTACCTCGGTGGTATTTTCGTTCCTGCTGGAGGCGCTGCTGATCGCCTTTATCGGCGGTCTGCTCGGTTGTGTGGCCGTTTTGCCGCTGAACGGGTTCACGACAAGCACCATGAACTTCCAGACCTTTTCAAACCTGGCATTCGCTTTCAAGATCACGCCAGCGCTTCTGATGGAAGGCGTTATCTTTGCCTTGGTGATGGGAGTTGTTGGTGGTTTGTTGCCGGCTGTCCGGGCGGCGGCGATGCCGGTCGCGACGGCTCTGCGTTCTCTGTGACATCCTCCCCTCCCTGAAGGAGGAGCTTCTCAAGCAACAGGGGCTAACTGCCCGGCTGTATCCCCGCCCTGAAGGGCGAGGTTTTACGCCCCCCACGGATAACCGCTGTCTACGAGCTTAAAAAATCAAGCCGATTTCGGCAAAACCGGGATGACCTAGCTAAGCTAGGCGGAAAAGAAACAGAGCCAATCGCTTGCTCAGGGCGACCGGCTCTGTTTTCCTGATTCTGTTGTAACTTGTCACCGGCAGGCTGCAGGAGTACAGCCCGCCGGTGGCTTCTCCCTACTAACAAATCCGAGACCTTAAATGTTACCGGGCAGTGGCTGAACCGGCGCGCCGAACTGCGCGCTTGGCCACTTCTTCCGCTCCATCGATCGTGGCCATAGCGCTGCTGCGGGCCAAAGCTTCCATCGAATTTACCCCGCGCTTGACGGTCAACACTGCTGGATGCTCACTGCTTGCCAGGCTCTCGACGGCAAATGCCCAGCCCTGGTGAAGCATATAGAGGGCACCCAACACCAAGGCGACAGCGCCGAATCCCAGAACGAACAGGGCAAATGCCGCCAGAAGTTCCCGGACGAAATAAAGCTGCATTGCCAAAACGACTCCCAGGAACCACCACATCCATTTGCGGTTGCTGTCCTTGGTCTTCATCTGTCCTCTATTCTTGGGCCCGATGGTCGCTTTTCGGGGCTGGTTCTTTGTTGCGCCTATGCCCGATGGTTAGATGCGGGAACTGCACCAACGTTCGGTCCCGTTCCCTTTACCTGTACCATTAGACAGCAGGTCGGAAGCCGCGGCTATGGTACAGACGGCACATTTTGGGGGTCAAACGAGTCTCCTAGTACCCAGGCGTTTCATTTTGATTCATCGTAACTACATAAAAATACAATAGTTAGTCGCGACCAAATCAAAGGCTTGTACTTTACCAGGGCTTCGCTGTACTTCCTGTGGAAAACCCTGTCCGTTCGTACAGGTTTGGACACACAAATCGGGAACCGAGGAGGGCGCAAACGCGACATTTTTGCCTACTTTTCGTCTAGGCGCGTCGCGAATTGGAGCGGCTTCCGGTCTCCAATTGGGGTTGTGCGCTCCTAATCCCTGTGCTCTAATCTCGCCAGTTTCTACCGGTATGGGTATCCTCATATTTATTGCGATTGCGGCCTGTATCGCAGGGCCAATCCTGGCAATCATGGCCTTGGTCGCGGTGCGTCGCATCGAAGGTGAATCGCTTCATCTCCAGATCCCTCAACTGACGTCACGGATTTACACACTTGAGAAGCGGATACTGGCGCTCGAACTTGCAATAGGTCGAGGTGCCACGACTGAAGGTGTGGCGGACGCCGTCAAGCCGGGGACCATCCCGCGTCAGGAAAACCTGGCCGATACAGTCCGAGTCAAGGGTCCGCTGTCTGTTCCGGCGGGAGCCGAAACGACGGCGCCACCGCCCGCGCCGGTCACCAGGGGGCACGCCACCGTTGTGCCAGAAACATTGCCGGCGCTGCAGGCGGCGGGCACCTCCTCCAGCCCTGTAATTGGCGCTGCTTATGATGCGAAGAGTGGGGCTCCAGTCGATCTGGAAAATCGCATCGCCGGAAACTGGTTCAACCGGATCGGGATCGTCGCGATATTGATTGCGATCTCCTCCGGCCTGAAGTGGGCGTTTGACAACAACGTGATCGGACCCTCTGGACGCGTTGCAATCGGGGTGTTGCTAGGCGCCTTGATGCTGCCCTGGAGCCAGTGGCTGCTCGCAAAGGGTTACAGTTATTTTTCCGAAGGCATCGCTGGACTGGGCGAGGCAACGCTGTTTCTTTCGGTGTGGGCGGGCTGCCAATACTACACGCTGTACAGCCGGGACGTCGGCTTTGCGGCCATGATCGTAATTACTGCCGTGATGGCAGCGGTGGCCATCGGACGCAATTCACAACGCATCGCGGTGCTGTCGCTGCTGGGCGGGTTATTGACGCCCATTCTGGCCAGCAGCGGAAAGGATCAGCAGGTCGTCCTATTTGGCTACCTTATCTTGCTGGGAGCTGGCGCGCTGGCGATGGCGTCGAAAAAAGACTGGAAATCGCTGGCGCCAATGGCGTTTATCGGAACGCAGATTTATTTCTGGGGATGGTACGGAGAATTCTTTCACCGCACTTCGCCGCTGGAACGAACCGTAGTATTCGCCACACTGTTCTTCTTTTTGTATGCCGCATTACCGATCGCCAAAGCCGTGCGCGCGCTTGGTCCCGCAGAGCTCGATATTGCCATGGTCCTGCTGAACGCTTTCGCGTACTCCGGCGCGCTCTTTATTTTGCTGTGGCCTGCTGACAAGTGGCCGCTGACGCTGCTGTTTCTTGCTCTCGCAGCCGGGCACGTTGCCATCGCGCGGCTGATCCCAGCGGGTTCTGATAATCCATCGGCGATGGCTCGATTGTTGTATGCAGGACTGGCGCTGACATTCTTGACGCTGGCTGTTCCGATTCGCCTGGAAGGAAAATGGATCACGCTTAGTTTCTCCGTGGAAGGCGCGATTCTGGTGTGGACGGGATTCCGCGCTGCCAGCAATTTCCTTCGGCAGTCTGGCTACATCCTGCTGGGGATTTCCGCGCTTAGACTGCTGATCTTGCCTCCAGAGGCGATCAATGTGTACGCGTTAATTGCGTTGTCCTGGGAATTCTGGGATTACTTTGGAAAAGCCGGCACCGGCATGGATATCGCGTTGGCGCAACATGTTGCGCTGTCTGTTTTGTGGACGTTGTATGCCACGGTGCTCCTATTTTTGGGTGTACAGAACAAGTCGGCGCTGCTGCGCTGGCAGAGCCTGAGTTTGTTCGGCCTGGTGGTGGGCAAAGTATTTTTGTATGACCTCTCGTTTCTGGATAGAGGCTACCGAATCTTGTCTTTCTTTGTTCTGGGCGCGGTGCTGCTGGGAGTTTCTTTTTCCTACACGCGGAAAGTGGCACGCGAGCGCGGGAATTTATGATGCGGCGAATCATATCGTCAGTGCTATTGACCAGCGTCATCGGCTTCCTAACGCTATCGGCTGAGCTGCCCGACAAATGGCGCTCCTGGCGCTATTCACGTGCGCTGCAAACGTCACAGACAGACGTTGACGGCCCGGCAGAAGTGCTCCTGCCCTGGGAAATGTACGCCCACTGCCGGCCAGACTGTGAAGACGTGCGGATCGTGAATTCCAGCGGCGAAGGTGTATCTTACGTCGCGGAGGGGAGACCTGTGCCGAGGAATGCGGAAGCGCACGCGGCACGCGTCATCGAGAACAGTTTCGTCAGAGGCCAATACACGCAAGTCATCGGCGATCTCGGCCAGACCCATCCTAACTACGATCGCGTAAAGTTGGAGACGAACCGGCCGGACTTCATCGTCTGGGCGGAAGTGGCGCTGAGCGACGACGCGAAAACGTGGCGCGTGGTGGAGGCGCACGCGCCGATCGCGCGGTTTCGTTCGCGCGCGGTGGATGGAACGCAGACCATTCCTTTTCAGGGACTGAGTTCGCGTTACATTCGTGTGCGCATCGCTGATCCATCCGCGCAATTTCCGGTGAGCGGAATCAGCGTCTTGCACGAGGAATCGCCCCAGGCAGCCCAGACTAGAGAAGTTGCGGTGGCGTTTAGCCAGGAAAAATCGACTGATCCCACGGAAAGTAGTTGGAGAACGACGCTTGGATCGTTGAATCAACCGATCTCAGAGTTGGAGATTGCAACTGATACTCCTGAATTTTATCGCGCCGTCCGCATCAGCGGAAGCAGTGATGGTCAGGAATGGTCGTATTGGGGCTCCGGCGTGGTCTACCGCTATCCGCAAGGCAAGCAGATGAGAGAGCTGCTTCGCATCGATTTTCCCGAGGCCACAGGGAACAAATTGCTGCGAGTGGAAGTCATCAATGGCAACGATGAGGCCCTCGCGAATCTGCATCTGGCGCTGATGGCGGTTCCGCGCACGCTGGCATTTAAGCAGGTCGCGGGACAACGATACCGGCTGATCTACGGCAACGAGAAAGCGCTGAGACCACAATACGATCTGGGACACTATCTCGATTCCGGACCGACCAAACCCGTTTACAGAATTCTGGCTCTCGGGCCGGAAGAGGAAACTGCCAATTACAGGGATCCGCGACCATTCACGGAGCGGCATCCGGAACTGCTGTGGAGCGCGCTGGGAGCGGCCATATTATTGATCGGATTGACAGCGATCAAAGCGCTGAGTTCCACCAGCAATCCTGTGCCACGCACTTAGCAGCTGGAAGGAAATCGTTCAGGATTTGAAGCGGGGAAAAAAAACGGTTTCAATTGCCTTTTAGGGCGTAGCCCACATCGAAGGGCAGTTTGCCATCCACGCGCAGAACTTTTACTGAACTGTTGATGGAATAGACGTCCACGATCCCAACCGCTCCCGGAGTCGTATCCACGGCATGCAACAAATCATCGTCCGAATCGACAACTATCACCGTCAGGCGTGTTTCGTTCAACTTGGCGATGGCGATTCTGGCTTCCGAAGCGCCGCCGCCGAAGAGCTTCTGCAACGCGACGCGCATTTCCGGCAGATCAGGATTTTTCAACACCATCACGAAGTTCTTTCCATCCGGCCAGGCTTTCGCAGAACCTTTACAGTATTTGACCAGCTCCGCGAGCGGCACGTCGGCGAGTTTGCTGCCCGCCGATGCCACTACCGCCATATTCTTGATTGCTGGAACTGCGGGCGTGCAGACAACGGCGAACAAGATCGCGGTGCATGCAAAGCGCAATGATTTTAGCGAAGACAGTTTAAACATACCCACGTCACCTTTCGAGCAGGCTCCTTGCAGTATCGGCGGCTGCGGCGGCAGCAGCAAGTATCCAGTAGGAACAAATCAAATGTGTTGCCAATAAATTACTCCGGGTAACCAGGCAGCACACCTGTACCAGCGGCCAGTTACGAGGGCGCGCGCGGAGCGATAGTTTTACCTTGCAAGAAAATTCAGGCGCAGCCCGCGCGTCGGCGTAAATTGCCGTGGAGTACATCACATGAATCGGTTTTTCTTGAAGTCTGCTGTCCTGCTAATGGCAACTTTTTTGTCGGCAACCGCGTGGGCACATCCGCAGCAATCTGCGAGCGTCGCGGACTCAGAGCTAAAGTCCCCGGCCGTGCCTGCTCTTTCTTCCGCGCCAGTCGCCGGGCACGTTTTCGCATTCCCCGTTGCTACCAAATCAGTTGAGGCACAAAAGCTGGTCGAAGTGGCGCTCGACCAATACGAAAATGTGCTGCTCGACGATTCCGCGGCGAGCGCCCGCAAGGCCACGGAAAAGGATCCGCACTTCGCACTTGCCTATGCCGTGTGGTCCTTCGCAGCTCGGCGCAATCAACCAAACCCGCAAGCAACGCAGAAGGCCGAACAGCTGGCGGTAAACGCACTGCCCGAAGAGCGCTTGCTGGTAAATTTCCTCACCGCCGTTCAGAAGGACGACATGCTGCCGGCAATCAGTTCGATGAACGATCTTCTGGCGCGTTTCCCAAAAGATCGTCATGCGCTCTATTTGACGGCCGAGTGGCTTTATTTCCAGCAAGACTACGATCGTTCCGTGAAATTGATGGAGCAAATCATCGAGCTGGACAGCAATTTTGCGCCAGCTTTCAATATGCTCGGTTACGCGAAGGTCGAAACGGGCGATCCGGATCCTGTAAAGGCGCTGGCGTACGTGAAGCGCTACGCAGAGTTGGAACCCGGCCAGCCGAATCCAGAAGATTCCATCGGTGAAGTTTCCCGTTTTATTGGCGCCGACCAGGAATCGCTCGCACATTACGTCGCGGCGCTTAAAATCACGCCGACGTTCATCACCTCGCAAATCGGGCTCGGTGACACTTATACGTTGATGGGCAATTTTGCGAATGCCGATGCGGAATACCGCAAAGCGCTGGCAATCGCCACGAACAACCGGGATCGTCTTCATGTCGAGTATCAGCAGGCACTTTTGCTTTTCTGGCAGGGAAAAAACGCAGAAGGACTAGAGAAACTTTCTGCCCTGGAGCAAAAAGCCCACGCGCTCCACGAGCCTTATGCTGAGTTTGAGGTTCAGGAAGCGCACGCGCTTCTTCTGCCCACTTCGAACGAACGGCTGCAGAAGTTGCGCGAAGTAGAGAAAGCTTATCGCTCCCCAGTTACAGGCATGATCGAGTCGGACCGCAATCCGTCGTTGGCGGCAATCTGGCGCGACGAAGTTCGTATCCTCGCAGAGCAAAATCAAGTGGACAAAGCACACCAGGTCGTGCAAAAACTGGAAAAGCTTGCAGCCAAATCACGCGACCTGATTGTTGAAAACTGCTATGAATCCGCTCGCGGTTACGTCTTTTTTGCGCAGAAGGATTATTCCAGCGCTTCTGACGAACTCTCGACCGATCCCCATTCGCCCCTTGCCACTAAATTGCTCGTTCTGACCCGCAAAAAGTCCGGCGATGTAAAAAATGCTGAAGCCGCGAAACTGCACTTAAAGTTCCAGCGCGCCCCTACCGTGGAGTGGTATCTGGCTAGTCGTGCGGACACCTTCGCAGACAACTGACCCTTACCCCTGACACAAATCGCGCTGGCTTGCCTACCCCCGGGCAGCCGGCGCGATTTGCTTTTATGAAGTTTGCACTCACACCACGGACGGCAACTCCGCCCATCAGGTTCTCTTCAATAACCGCGAGATCCACACTAAAATCACAGCTCCGACGAAGGCCACGATAATGCTGCCGATCATCCCCTCTCCGGACCAGATGCCGAGCATTCCGAACAGCCATCCTCCCACGATGCCGCCGAGGATGCCGAGAACGATATCCATTACGATGCCGTAGCCGCCGCCCTTCATGACTTTGCCGGCCAGCCACCCTGCTATCAGTCCAACGATGATCCAGAAAAGCAATCCGTGCATTTCAGCCTCCTCATAGGAGATGGACAGCGCGCGGTCCGCTCCGGTTTTAGAAGATTCCCTTGCCGAACGTCAACCGTAATCCCGTAGAGAGCAGGAAATCATTGCCCTTCAGTCCGAGCGGCGGATTGGAAATATAGCGATCGCTGACCGTAACCTGCCATCCCAGCCAGGACTTCAGTCGGGTGGCAGCATTTGCGTCCAGAGTGATGCGATAGTCCCCGACAGAGCTCAGATTGGGAAAGAACGTAAGCTGCTCGCTCAATGTGGTGCGAGGTCCCAACTTTGTGCTCAGCGATTCGCCGGCTACGATTTCCGCGCTGTGACGACTTTGCGATGGTTCCAGTAGAAGTACCGGAGGGGGCGCGGGATTCGCAGTGGTGTAGGAAGCAAAATATTCTTGATTGAAGCTGGCGCCGCCAAATACATCAAACTGCGCGTTCTTGGTCATGATGATATGGGAGCCGAGACCGCCGCCGAGAACGTTACGCAGGTCCAGGTTTTGCAGGGCGTCTTCGTCAAAATCGGTGAAGCCGAAGGCGTAAAGCTTCGCTCTCAGGTTGAAGTCGTCGCGGACTCCGCCATGAATTGCATTTGCAGTGGTAAGCGCCGGAGTCTCATTACTATCTCTGGAATATACTTGAGTGTAATAGAACGTTAATTTGTTCTTCGGCACCACGCGTGCAGCCTTACCTGCAATGGTCAGCGCCGAAGTGGAAGAGTTACCCTCCGTCAAGCTCAGTCCCAGGTCGAACATCCCGCTCCAGTAATCACGCAGGCGGGGATGCTGCAGGCGATCGATTTCCGCTTGTTGCGCATCGTTGCGAATCGCTTTCACCGCGTCGTGCGTGGCGGATACCGTGCCGGCATCTTTCGTAGCAATCTCCAGGGTACCCGCGCTCGTGGTTACGGTCCCCGCCACGAAACGCCCATCCGAAAGCGTGATGTGCAGAGGCTGCGACGACACAATGGCTGTGACAGCTTCCCACTTGATCGTAACGTCGCCAGCTAAATCCGTCTTGATCAACAGCGTTTTGGCATCGTCGTCTGACTTGACGATGGCACCGGATAACCTGTCTCCATTCTTTAAAGTAACTTGGTCCGCGCGGGACGACCTTGAAAGCAGTGACAGCGAGAGCATCGTCAAGACCAGCTTTCGACGCATTTCAATCTCCTTACCTGGAAAAACTCGGGAATTAGTCCAAGACGCGGGCAAGACCGAGAGGACCCGGGCTGAGGACTAAAATTCTACTCGAAGCACACACAACTTCCTACGAAATCTCGCTCCGCCGGAAACGCGAGATTCTTCGTCGAAATGCATATACTAGGTGTTCGACAAGAAAGGAATTTCATGCTTCTGTGGCTGCAAAGAAAATCGTTGCATACGGCGTTGTTCATTTTCGCGGGAGTGGCCATGGGTTGCGCAAACGCGCCCGCGCCGAAGGACGCAACGACAACGCCGGCTCGAAAACCCGCGATCGTTTTTATGACCGATTTCGGCACGGCGAACGACGCAGTCGCCATCTGCCGCGCGGTGATTGTCGGTATCGCGCCGGACGTGCGCATCATGGACATCACGCACCAGGTGACGCCGTTTCAAATCGAAGAAGCCTCGCGTTTCCTGTACGACGTGACGCCCTACTATCCGGCAGGTACAGTTTTTCTCGTAGTGGTGGATCCGGGAGTCGGGACTTCCCGCAAAGCGGTGATCGTTAAGTCCAAAAAAGGACAATTTTTTGTGGTCCCGGACAATGGCCTGGTCAGCGCCGTGATCGATCGGGATGGATTCGAAGGCGCGCGGGAAATTACCAATCAACATTGGATGATCCAGGCCGCTATATCTTCCACCTTCCACGGGCGCGACATTTTTTCTCCCGCGGCAGCGCACCTCGCGGAAGGCTGGGACTACACCATTGCCGGGCCGGAAGTTCCGCAACTGGTTCGGCTCATGGCAAAAACGCCGAAGGTAGATGGCAAGGGAGTCACCGGCGAAATTATCGGTCTCGATGATCCATACGGATCGCTGATCACCGACGTGTCCAAAGAAGACTTGGAGTCTATAGGCTATTCGCTGGATGACAAGGTCATCGTCCAGATCAACAAGAGACCGGTAACGCTGCCCTACGTGAAGACTTTCATGAACGTTGCGGTAGGCGCGTCGTTGCTCTACATCGATTCTCGCGGCCGCCTCGGGATCGCCGTGAATCAGGGAAATTATTCCAAGAAGTTTTCCATCGAGCCTCCAGCAACTCTTTTCATTCCGAGAAAAAACAACGCAGCGCATCATAATTGACGACCCGCGCCCCGATTTGCGTTTTCCAGCGCAACGGCCAACAATAAGCAAGAGTCTTCGATACGAGGCAATCTATGCCAGAAGCCGTAATCGTTTCCGCAGTCCGCACGCCGGTGGGGCGCGCTTATAAAGGCACGCTACGCGCCACTCGGCCCGATGATCTGGCGGCGCTGGTGATCAGCGAAGCCATCGCGCGCGTGCCCGGTTTGGCGGCCGGCGAAGTGGACGACGTAATTCTGGGTTGTGCAATGCCGGAAGGCGAACAAGGAATGAACGTGGCGCGCATCGCCGCCTTGCGAGCGGGTTTGCCAGTCGAGACTTCCGCCATGACCATCAACCGGTTTTGTTCTTCGGGATTGCAGGCCATCGCGCTGGCAGCAGACCGCGTGCGCGGCGGCGGTGCGGAAGTCATAGTGGCCGGCGGCACCGAATCCATGTCCATGGTGCCTATGGGCGGGAATAAAATTTCGCCAAATCCCTGGCTAGTAGATCACTATCCCGACGCTTATATCAATATGGGCCTGGGGACCGAGAATATCGCGCGCAAGTTTGCAATTTCACGGGAGCAGGCGGATCAATTTGCCATGGCTTCCCATCAGAAAGCGATTGCAGCGATCGCCGCCGGAAAATTCAAAGAGGAAACCTTGCCTGTCGAAGTAAAAAACACTTTTCTGCCCGCGAATGGAAACGGTCGTGCGAATGGCAAGGCGCAAAAGCCGTCCACGCAAACCGTTTCTTTTGATACCGATGAGTTGCCGCGCGCAGACACTTCGCTGGAGATTCTTGCCAAACTCAAACCAGCGTTTCATATCCAGGGTTCTGTGACCGCTGGAAACAGTTCGCCGATGAGCGATGGGGCAGCTGCCGTTGTGGTAATGAGCGATGCGCGCGCCAAAGCTTTGGGCATTAAGCCGCTCGCGCGGTTTGTGGCCTACGCTACGGCTGGCTGTCTGCCAGAGGAATTCGGCATCGGCCCGGTGAACGCAATTCCCAAGGCGCTAAAACTTGCGGGACTAACGCTCGCAGATATTTCAGTAATCGAATTGAACGAGGCATTCGCCGCTCAGTCACTGGCGGTAATTAAACAAGCCGGACTTGACGCAAGCAAAGTGAACCCCAATGGCGGCGCTATCGCCCTCGGTCATCCGCTCGGCTGCACCGGCGCAAAACTTACTGCCAGTATCCTGCGCGAACTGCAGCGCCGCAATGCCCGCTACGGAATGGTCACCATGTGCATCGGCGGAGGAATGGGCGCCGCCGGAATCATCGAACGCCTGTCGTGACGGGCCCCGTGGTCCGCCATTTTCAGTTTCACTGTCCCATTGGGCGCCCGCGCAGGTTCGACGGAGTTGCCGGTTCGGCCTCCATCATCAACTTCAGCCGCGTAAGATCTTCTTCCAGTTTCTTTCGCGTTGCGTAGGTAAGAATTGGCTCGATCATCTGATCGCCAAAACTTTGGAAGTTTGACTGCGACGTGAAGACCAGGCGCGTGTAATCCCCACTGGGGAACAGCTTGAAATCCGCGGTTGCGACGTAGCCACCGCTGGATTCGTCGGTCGGCTTCACCGCCAATTCAAGTTCTTGATTCGGAATTGCTC
>WNFP01002166.1_pt1 | contig 15610 bp, 14 predicted proteins | sample 5400201 | NCBI WGS metagenome assembly WNFP01 (sample SAMN13153355, study PRJNA577476) | soil metagenome | isolation source: 115 cm saprolite under Madrone tree | place: USA:California | collected 2016-06-14
GCGTACGCGCTGAGCGTCATCATCCAAATTCCATCGCTACAGTTCGCATCAAAATCGCCAGGGCGCTGCTCAAACAGTTGCCGTGTTGCCCATTTTGCTGCGGAAGACGCTTGTGATTATTTATAACATAGTAATAGTCAAACGTATTCCAATCCCCACAATCGCCTTCCGGTTGTCTTTGCTTGCGTTTTTTTGCAGTGCGGCAGCCCAGCCGCCGCTTTTCCGCGGCAATCTCACGCCACTTCACTATCTCTAGTTCTCCCCCCGCGCCACTGCTATCTCTTTCGCACTACCCTCTTTCCTTTCCCGCTCCTTCCCCTCACAATTCCAAGAAGCCTCCCCAGCTTGACGGCGCGCGAATTTTCTCTTGCGCATTTAGCCTGAATTTTGTTTCGCTATCAACATTCTGCCGCACGCGAGCCCGCGCGCGGACCGGCGGTGCACGATGTCAGCAACATCGCAACATCTTCTTGGCCAGCTCGCGGACGGCCGTTTCCCGCTCCGCAAACTTCTCGGCGTCTCGCAAAATTCCGCTGTCTTCCTGACCACCATCGAACCGCAACAGGCCGGCGATCCCGCGCCCGATGCCGCCATAAAATTAATTCCCGAAGATCCCGCCACCTCCGACCTGCAACTCGAACACTGGCGCGCCGCCGCTGCTCTTTCTCATCCCGGACTTCTTCGCATCCACCATTTCGGCAGCTGCACCATCGACGGCTCGCGCTGCCTGTATGTCGTCAGCGAACGCGCTGACGAGGATCTCGGCCAGCTTCTGCCACGTCGCGCGCTCACGCCTGAGGAAACCAACGGCATGCTCGCCGCCGTCCTCCCCACGCTCGATTTCCTCCACGAAAGTGGTTTCGTCCACGCCGGACTCAAGCCTTCCAACATTCACGCCACCGGCGATAACGTAAAACTTTCCGCCGACCGCATCGTTCCCGCTGGCGAATCCGCTTCCACCCGGCCTCTAGCCGCTCCTTTTGCCGCTCCCGAATCCGTACTTTTTCCCGCGTCCGACATGTGGTCCCTCGGCGTCTCCATCTGCGAAACGCTAACCAAAATTTTGCCGCAGCAACGTCCATCCGGGCGCTTCGTACTTCCCGAACTCCCCGCTCCCTACGAAGAAATCGTCCGCAGCGCTCTTGTTGAAGACGTCACGCTGCGCATTACCCTCGATCAGGTTCGCTCGCTGCTTGATCCCTCCTTTGTCGCAAAACGCCGAGCCACACCCACCGTCAACGAACCCGCCGCTGCTCACGCCGAGCCCTTCCCCGTGGAGTCGCCATATATTCGTCCACCCGGTTCGCAGAACTCGCCCGAGGCCTTGATCGCAGCGGTTGAGTCGCCTTCCGCCGCATCCCCGTCCCTGCACTCTCGCGCCACGCAACGCCCACCGCTTCCAGAAATCGATCCGCTGGCCGTGCCGCTTTCCGCGGTTGCTCCCAACGCCTCTCGCAACGTGGCGCCGCAACCCTCACGCGCTGCGATTCCCGTCGCGTCGCTCCCGCAAGTCAACGCCACCATCGGCAACCCGCGCCGCGTGATCTCTCCCAATCCGCCACCTCGCTCCAGCAAACTTTTTCTCGTCAGCGCAGCCGCCGCTGTCATCCTGGCGATCATCTTCGTGCCGCGCCTGATTCTTCGTTCGTCCAAATCCTCCGCGCCCAATTCCATCAACAACGCCTCTTCTCCAGTCAGCAAAAACTCAGCCGCGCCATCCAGCACTAACCCATCGCCGTCTGCAAATTCCGCAAACGCTGCAAATTCGCAAGCGAACTCCGCGCCAGCTTCGCGCAAAAATGATGTCGACCTAAATCCCCCGGTCGTCAACTCGCCCGCAGTAAGCTCACCGGCGACAAATTCTGCTTCGCCTTCTCCAAATTCAAATTCGCGCACGAACAAGAACGATCCCTCCGCAAAATCTGAATCAGTTAGTCCGTCGGCTTCCTCGCGCAACCCAGCTCCGCCTGCGCCAGCTCCTCCTTCCGCCGGAGTAGTAACTCACGCTCCGTCAAACGTAAATCCCGCTGCTCCCTCCATCCAGCGCAAAGTCCTTCCCGTAGTTTCCGAAAAAGCCCGCTCCACCATTCGCGGCAGCGTGCGCATCAACGTCCGCGTGCAACTCAATCCCGACGGCACCGTCTCCTCCGCCGAACTAGCCGGCCCCGCTCCGAGCCGATTCTTCGCCGACCTGTCCCTAAAAGCCGCCCGCCAATGGCAATTCGCCGCGCCATCTTCGTCTCCGTCCGAAGCGTTACCTTCTTCCACCGTTGTCCGCTTCGATTTCACCCGAACCGCCACCTCCGCCTACCTCCCCTGAACTCTTAATCTTCATTCCGTCTTTTTGTGCTCTGTGCCTGTTTCCGCCGGGTCAAGGCGCTTCCGTAGTGAATCCCGGCTCCTACCGCTTACGCAACGTCGAAACGAGACGCGTCAAATGCGCATCCCGAAGCAATGCTATGCTTGCCTGCAAAAATTCAAGGACCCTCAGTGACCTATCCCAACCATTTGCCGGTTACTCTCCTCCGATGATCATCCGCCTCGACGAGGTCTCCAAATATTTCGGATCTTTCTGCGCGCTTGAAAATTTCACGCTGACCGTCGAGCCGGGCCAAATCGTCGCAGTACTCGGCTCCAACGGCGCTGGCAAAACCACTCTGCTCTGCGCGCTTTCCGGGATCGTTGCGCCCACTCAGGGTTCAATTTTTTACGACGATCAACTTTTTCATCGCGGCCGCATTGACCTTCGGCGCCGCATTCTTTTCCTGCCGGATCATCCCGCGCTCTTTGCGCGCACCAGCCTGCTTCGTCATATTTCCATGTGTGTTCGCCTGTACGACATTCCCATGCCAGCTGAAGATCGCGTCGTCGAAATTCTTCACCGCCTGGACCTGCTGCCTGTAGCTGCGGCGCCGGCTTCCACGCTCTCGCGCGGCCAACTTTACAAGGGCGCGCTCGCTGCCCTGCTGCTCATCGACCCGGAACTATGGATTCTCGATGAGCCGCTTGCTTCCGGCATGGACCCCGGCGGCATCGCCTATTTCAAGCAGCAGGCGCGCGAAGCGGCAAAACGCGGGCGCATCGTTGTTTACACCACACAACTGCTGGAAATTGCGGAAAAATTCTCGGACCGCGTCTGCATCATTGACCACGGTCGTCTGCAACTCTTCAGCCGGCTTGCCGAGCTCGGTGAAACCTCGGCTTCTCAGTCCTTGGAACAAATCTTCCTTCGCCTGCGCGAGTCGGCGGGACCACGTTGAAGGTCTACGATCGCGCTTATGAACGTCGCCTCCGTCGCGCCGTCGCGGAACGCCTACGCTCTTCACCGGAATTGCGCGGCCTGGCCCACAGGCGCGCCGGCGATCGTCGTCTACTTGAGCATCCTGCGATCGTTTTGCCGATCTTGCTTCTCTTCCTCGCTGCTTCGGTCCAAATACGCTCCGCACAAAGCGAATCCACGCCTCTCGTGCTCCTGCCGCTGTCCCTGTATGCCGTTTATTTTGTTGTGTCTCGCTCCATCATCCTTCGCTCGCAGTTCATTTCGTCACCGCAACGCTACTTATTTCTCCTCTATCCTTTTTCTGAATCCGACTATTTTCAATGGGTCTTGCGGCCGTTTTTATTTCGCTCGCTGCTCTTGTGGCTGCTGTCTGCGGCGATGTTTGCGGCCCTTCTCGCCGGTTGGGCGGGCGCTAGGTTGCTTCAGGTCCTGGCTTTCGCAACACTGCACTGGTTTCTGGCCTTACTCTTTATTTTTTTCCTCGCCCGATTCGTGCCACGCATTCCAAAGTGGCTTCCGGTCATTCTGCGCTTCGCTTTCGCGATTCCACTCTTTGTGCGTCCAGCACAGTTGGCTTTTTTGGTGCATTTGCAATGGCTCACGCCATTCGGCTGGATCGATTATTTCGCGGCCAACTTCGCGCGCGTCCCGTGGGCCTGGTTCTGGCTCGCGACGATGACCGCGGCCGGGGCGGCCGCGGCGATGATCGCTTTCTGGGCTTTTCGCAGGGCATTTCTGCCCGCTGAGCACGCTTCCTCCTCTTCGGTCTCGATCAGCGACGCCGCTTCCGACCGTTTACCGGGTCAACTTCATGAAGCCGGCATCGAAATGATCGACGAGAAAGCGGAAACGAAGGACAACCACGATGCCGCGGCGAACGAACTGCCTGCCGCACCTGAATCTCTTGCGGTCCAGGGAAATCATGTGCGAGCGGGCACCGTAACCCAGTCTCAACAACTTCGTCGGCACTACTGGGGTGCGCGTATCGAAAATTATGTGCGAGGCGGCGACGCGCTCGCCTCTTGGGATTGGTCCTTGGCGCCCTGGTTCGAACGGCTCGCGGTGTTTGCCCTCACTGCGCGCGAACGCAACATCCTCGAATTTCTCCTCGGTGGCGTCACCCCTGATTGGGGCGGCAGTTGGCGCGCTTCCGTGATCGCCGCCGCGGCCAGCGCGGCTTGTGCCATTCTTCCGCCCGAACCCTCGTTTATTCTGGTCTTCGCCGGCCTTGGCATTTCAGCATTCATCGGACTTCCGCTCATAGCCGGGGAGTGGACGGCGCTTTTGCCGTATCGGATTACTTCTCAACGCTCGCCAATTTATTCCTGTTTTCCCTTGGACTATCGCGAAACGTTTCGCGTGATCGCAAAAATCAATCTCTTCCGCATACTCGCGTGGCTGCCGTTCTGTGTTTTCTTGAGCGCGCTGCTCGGTTCCATTTTGGCTTCCGCCCCTTGGCGCGGCGCGCTGATCGGCGCGAATCTAGCGTTATGCATTGCTGCCAGTCAGCCAGCGTTCGTCGCCGCTCAATTTTCGATGCAGACCAACGATACGCAGGGATTTCGGCCGTCCACGATCCTGTTTATCGTGCTCGTTCCGCTCGTGGCCATAGCATGCTTTGCCGCTATCGTCACCCTGGTTTCCTGGCCGGGGCCGATCGCTCTGTTGGCGCCTGTTATCGTCTCCTTTTTCTCGTTCACCGGTTGGGCTATCTACGGTCGCTATTATGCCCGCGGACGGTTCGACCTTCTTCGCACTCCAAAGTCCTAGAGTCTGTTGCCTGCCGACCATTTTAAGCTCGACGGTCACTGCCCTTCAGCCTGAAAAACACGGCTTCCGCACTTGCTCCTGCCCGCCTTTGGCCTGCGCTTCAATCCTTCATTTCTTGAGGTAAGCAATTTCGGACGTATAATCGCGCGGATGGCCGATTCTCCTCTACCCTTTGGGATTGACCGATCTCTCCTACGCTTGGACAGCCAGGGTCCTTATTTGTGCCTGCACTTCATCATGGTCTTCGTTCGCGATCAGGAACGAAGCCTCCGATTCTACGTCGACCAGTTGGGCTTCTGGGTAGTGGTGGACCAGCGCTTCGAACGTGGCGGCCGCTGGATTGAGATTGCACCTCCTGACGGCAACGCCAGCCTCTCCTTGGCCCAGGCGGCACCCGACTCCGACGCATATAAACTGATCGGGTAGGATACCCGGATCTACTTTATCACCGAGGATGTCAAAGCAAAGTTCAACGAATGGAGCAGTCGTGGAGTGCGCTTTCACTTCCCACCGCAGAAACCGGAATGGGGAGGAATCTTCACACGCTTTGAAGATGTGGACGGAAACTCGTTCGGCCTCGCTGGCTTCGACGAACTGACACTTAGCGTTGAATCACAACGCCGCGCCATCGCCCAAAAGCTTGAATCCGAACGCCGCGCCGCGCGCGAACTGGAAATCGCGCGTCAGGTGCAGGCCAGGCTCTTTCCGCAAAGAATGCCACCGGCTCGCACCCTGGAATACACAGGCGCTTGTCTTCAGGCCCGGCAGGTTGGGGAGACTACTACGATTTCCTGGACCTCGGCCAGAACCGGCTGGGCCGCGTCATTGGCGATATCGCAGGCAAGGGAATCGCAGGAGCTCTGCTGATGGCCAATCTGCAGGCGAACCTGCGCAGCCAGTGCGCGATTGCCGCCGAGCAGCCGCAACGCTTCTTGCGATCGGTGAATCAACTGTTTTACGAAAATACCGCCGACGGCGACTACGCAACATTTTTCTTCGCTGAATATGATGATCAGACCCGGCGCTTGCGCTACGCGAACTGCGGACATCTTGCCGCCCTTCTGCTCCGGCGCGATGACACTTTAGAACGGCTTGCCTCCATCGCGACCGTTCTCGGTCTGTTTGACGATTGGGATTGCACGATGGAGGAGCGGCAGCTATTTCCCGGAGATACGCTCGTTCTCTATACCGACGGCATGACGGAAGCATTCAATGATTGCGGAGAGGAATTCGGACTGCAGCGCCTGATCGAAGCGCTACTGCGGCATCGCGGAGAGTCTTTACGGGCCTTGATTGCATCACTCCTCGACGAAGTTCGGCAGTTCAACCCTGGCGAACAGCAAGATGATATCACCCTGATCGTTGCCAAAATTCTCGGAGACCTCGTACCGGTCTGAATGGGGAACCTGTCGGCGGGCAGCTAAATCTGTCCAGGGGATAAGTCCATCTAATTCGTTCGCGCCGCGCTTGCGAAACCCTTTATTTTCAACCGCCCACGCCAATCGGCGCGCCACCTTCTTGCAATCTATTATTGTTCCTATATATTTAATTATTTATATCGTACTCTTTTCGTGCCATCATTGTGCGTAAAAGTCGCGCCTCAGCTGGTTTCTCCGATCCTGGCATACCGTCCGGCTGAACCCTCACTTCTCGCCATCACTCGCTCCTCATTGGCCACTTTTCTGTGTTACCTTTCCCCTTGGCCTCGCCGCCAAACGCACATGCCACCCACCAGAGTTCAGATCTACGGGCAGACCTATTCCATCGCAGGCGATCTCGATCCCGCCTACGTGCAGAAACTGGCCGCCTATGTGGATGAAAAAATGCGCGCCATCTCGGACGCTACCAGCACCGTGGACACCCAGAAAGCCGCGGTCCTCGCCGCTCTCGCCATTGCCGACGAGCTGCACAGCGGCCTGCGCGAACGCGGCGAACAGGAAGAACTGCTGCGCGAACAAGCCGAACGCTGCCTCACCCTCGTCGAACGCGCCCTCAAACAAACCGCTTAGTTTAGCGCGACGGGATTGTCTGGACGGATTTTCCCACGGCGAATTCTTTCGCCATCCTTCCGCCAGAGCGGTGAATTTGCCTTCAATCGCAGCGATCACTTCAGTGGTCTGTTGCTTATCGAGAAGCGGCAGCAAGCAAACATATACTGCGAGCTAGGTTCCATGCAGATCCTCACTACCGCGGCGGCAAGAAACTCGACAACACTTCTTCAACGGGGTAGCCGTCTTCACTGGCTCCAATCGGTTGGAGTGCGATCCCAGCGATGCTTTTGCAGTTCCGCATGCAGCGCGCCGGGCAGCGGGCCTTTGTCGCTGGCGGCAATATTCGCCTCGACGTTGCGCATTTTTCGCATGCCGGGAATGATGGTGCTCACATCGCGATTGTTCAAAATAAATCGCAGCGCCATTTCCGGCATCGAGGAGCCGGAAGGAATTAAATGTTTCAACGCGTCGGCATGTTCCACGCTGCTGCGCAAATTTTCCGGAACGAAATATGTACTGCGCCAGTCTTCTTTCGGCCACTTGCTTTCGAGCGTCAAGGCTCCGGTCAGCGAACCTTCATCAAACGGAACGCGCGCAATCACCGCGACATCTTTTTCGCGGCACGCTGGAAATAATTCGTCCTCCGGATTCTGGTCGAAAATGTTGTAGATCACCTGCACCGCATCCACCAGACCGGATTTCACCGCGCGGATTCCGTTCCACGGTTCCCAGCGATTCAAGCTGATGCCTACGGCACCTACTTTTCCGCTCTCGCGCAATTTTTCGATCGTGTGTAGCGTGCGCTGATCCTCGAGCCATTTGTCTTCCCAGGTGTGATACTGAATTAAATCCAGCGCGTCAGTTCCAACGTTGCGCAGACTTTTTTCCACATACTCGAAAACATATTCCGGCGGATACGATTGCTCCAGAGTAAATTCCCGCTTGGATGGCCACTGGCGATTTTTCGGAGGAACTTTTGTCGCGACATATAATTTTTGGGACGGATTTGCGCGCAGTGCTTTCCCCAACAGCTCTTCGCTGCGGCCATCTCCGTACGCCCACGCCGTATCAAAAAAGTTGCATCCCAGATCGATGGCCCGCTGCAACGACGCCAGCGATTCGACGTCCTGCGAACCTGTCCAGCCCGCCATGCCCCACATGCCATATCCAATTTCGCTGACCTGCCAGTTCGTACGTCCAAATCGCCTGAATTTCATTGCTTGTCTCCCAGCCATTCATTTGTGCGTGGACATTATCACTCAGGGTTTGTAAGTACAAACCGCGAAACCCGATATGCGCGGAATGCGCCGCGCGCGCGTGACTGTTGCGCTGCAACTGTACGTTGGTACAGGCGGCTGTAAATCCTGTTGCTGTTAGCATCGGAATAAAGCTGCAGCGCAACAGTCAGGAGAAATTCTCGCATGAAGCGCGGAAATATAATTTCAGCCGCAGTTGTGTTTGGTTTCTGTGCGGCGCCGAATTTCGCGCAGCAACATGCTACGCAGTCCTTGGCCACGCCGTCGGTTTCTAAAGCCAACAGCTCCAAAGCAAACCCGGAACAAATGCGCCTGACCACCAAGTCGGAACACGCGCGGGAACTTTTTGGTCAAGCCATTGTTTTGAGCGGGAACTACCGGTTGGATGAATGTCTGAATAGTTTGCGGGCGGCGGTGGGCGAAGATGCAACCTTTGCAGCCGGGTGGAGTTTGCTGGCGTACTTCGCAACCGATGCGCATGAAGCCGCGGAGGCGTTGACGCACGCGCAAAGCCTGGTGGGAAAAACTTCGCCGAGTGAAATGCTTTTTGTGCGCTGGGTGGCCGCGCTGAAGCATAACGATCAGATCGCGGCGATTTCCAATCTGAACGATTTAACGAAGCGCGAATCCGGCGACAAATTAATTCTGTATCTCGCCGGGCGATGGTTTGTGGATCAGCGAGATCAGCAAAAGGCGGTTCCCCTTTTTGAAAAGGTTCTGGTGCTCGACCCGGAGTTCACTCCGGTTTTGAATCGGCTGGGGTACGCCTACGCGGCCATGGGCGATATGGCGCGTGCGGAAACCTTGATGCAGCGTTATGTGGCGGCGATGCCGACCGATGCGAATCCGGAAGACTCGTACGGAGATATTCTATTCAAGGCCGGCAGATTCAATGAAGCGCGCGCACACTTTGAAGCGGCGCTGAAAAAGGATCCGTCGTTTGGACCGTCCCAACACGAGTTGGGTGATGTGTTCGCGATGTTGGGCAATCAGGATGCGGCGCGCGAGGCCTATCACAAATCCGCGCTGGTTGCGGCAAATCCGCGGCGCAGCCTGGAATACCGGTCGTCAATCGCATTGAGTTACGTTCGCGACAACTTGTACGGATTCGCCGACCGGGAATACTCGGCACTGGTGGCGGAAGCGAAAGCGCAAAAGTACACAGACCTGCAAGCCGGTTTTCACGAGGCAATGGCGCTATATCAAAGCGACGATCTTGCAGCGATGAAACACCTGGATGCAGCGGAAGATGCGATTCGCAACGATGAAGACTTGGCAACGGTTACGCGCGACGAGCATATGGCGGTGATTCGCCGCTGGCGCGGAGTGCGCTCGATACATGCGGGAAATCCGGCGATGGCTGATGTGTGTATTCGAGTGATGCAGCAAAGGTATGACTCAACAGAAAACGAATTCATCGGCGATCAATTGCACGCATTGCGCGGCGCGTGGCTTGTTGAGCAGAAAAAGTTTAGCGAAGCGATTCCTGAACTTGAGCAGGCAACCGACGATGCATTTTCGCTGGAGCTGCTGGCGCATGCAAAACGCGAATCGGGCGACGGAGCCGGCGCCGACGCAGCCCTACACCGACTTCTAGCGATACACGCCTCGACGATGGAGGCCGTGCTTGCCGTGCAACCAGCACGCGAAAAACGGACCGCGATGACGTCGAAGTAAAGACGAAAAGCGCCAGGTACGGAAAGCCATCCAGAGTGACGTGAGAAAGCTCGCTGCAGCACCACTCCAGCCAGTCCCGCTCGTCTTGCTTGTCGTGCAGAACGCGAAATGGGCTGGGATGAAATCCTGTCAGCGAGACGATGGCGCCCACCCAAAGCTTGGCGGTAATCACCCCCACTGGACGTAGGAAACGCCAGCGACCGTGTGATAACCCTCGTCCTGAGTCCAGCTATCGAGCCGGGTGGCGATTGCGGAGCGCAGAATCGCGCCGCCAATCAAAAGCAAAACAAGAAACAGGAACAGTCGCGCGCCGAGGGAAACACCTCGACTCGAGTCCGGTAAATCGGGCGCAGAAGGCATTGAAGTCCTTGCAAGCAAGAGGGGCCCGGGAGCCCGAGATTGGCGGGAGTTTATCACCCATAACCTCTGCTATAAGTAAGGGACATCGGCCGCCGCCCGTGAAGCAGTCGCCGAGACCATCCCTTGACTATTCCTTGAGCTTTAGTTTGCCGGCGGATTTTTGTTCTTCGAGGAAGGATTTGAGTTCTTGGGAGGCGCCGAGCAGGCGGATCCATTGTTCGTAATAGAGAGTGACGGGGAAACGTCCGAGGCCATAGACGCTGACACCGCCTTTTTCGCCGACACGAAAATCGAGAGCACCGCTCTTTTTTGAGCCGAGTTGTTTTTGTGCTTGTTCGAGTTGGGCTTTTAATTCTTCGTAGGTTGGTTCTGACATTTCGATCCTCCGCGGACTGTGCCAGGAATGAATTTAACACAGAGGGCACCGAGATAAGAGCGCAGAGGGCACGGAGAACAGAGATCGCAGCGTTGGCCTGAATAGGGAACAACGTCTAACGGAAAAAGCACCGGTCTAAAGACTGGCCACTACGAAGACCGCGCAACTTGGCGCAGGAAAATAAGCATCAGCTAGTCGAACTAGCGGGATAAAGCCGCCGCTTCTTGGCGAGTTTTTTGAACAAGATTAGACTTGCAGGCGGTCGCCTTCGCGGGCGGCTACTTCGTACAGGACGGGATTGAGGAAGAATCCGAGGACGAGACGAGAGATGAGGCCGGCGACGACGACGATGGCGAATGGTTTTTGCGTGTCGCTGCCTACACCGGTAGACATGGCGGCGGGAAGAAGGCCGAGGCAGGCCACGAGAGCGGTCATCATGATCGGGCGGAGGCGGAGGAGCGAAGCTTCGCGTGTGGCCTGGCGAATGGTGTGGCCTTCAAGGCGCAGCTTGTTGATATAGCTGACGAGGATGACGGCGGTCTGCACCGAGACGCCGAGCAACGCGAGGAGTCCGAGAAAACTGGAAACGCTGAGGGGAGTGTGCGTGAGTTTGAGGGCGATGAGCGCACCAACAGGTTCCGTGAGCACGACACCCAAGGCGATAGAAATGGGGAATTTCAGGTTGCCGTACAGGGCAAAGAGAATCATGAAAATCAGAAATACGGCGAGCGGTCCGATGATGTACAGCTGCGATTTTGCCTCCAGGAGCTCGCTATATTCTCCGCCCCATTCCATGCGGTAGCCTTCGGGCAGGCTTACATTTTTGGCGATGTTCCGCTGCCCTTGCCTGACGATGCCTTCGAGGTTGCGGCCTTCGACGGAAAACTGAATGCCGATATAGCGCGAATTATTCTCGCGATAGATGAAGGATGCGCCGGAGGCTTCGCGGATGGTGGCGAGTTCCGAGAGCGGAATTTGCTGCCCCGCGGGTGCGGGAACGAGCAGATTGCCGATGTCATGGGCGTTCGCACGGAATTGCGGTTCCATTCGAACCACCATGTCGAAAAGTTTTTCGCCTTGAATGACCTGAGTGGCGGTTTGCCCGCCGACGGCGGCCTGGATGACGGCTTCCACATCGGAGACGTTGATGCCGTACCGCGCGATTTTCTGGCGGTCGGCGTCGATGATGAGACTGGGCTGGCCGAGTTCGCGGACTACAGTTAATTCCTTGAAGCCAGCCGTGTGATCGAGAATGTTGCGCATTTCGACGGCTTTCTTTTCGAGAACATCGAGGTCGGGACCAAAAACTTTTACGGCGAGGGCAGATTTGAGGCCGGTGAGGGCTTCGTCCACGGCGTCCTCGGCGGGTTGCGTGTAATTGAAGATTACACCGGGATAGGATTCGAGTTTGCGCTGAATGTCTTTTTCGAGTTCCTGCTTGTTGCGAATCGAAGATTGGCTCCAGGCTTTATCGTCGTAAGGCTTGAGGCCTACATAAAATTCACAATTGAAAAATCCCGTGGGGTCGGTGCCGTCATCGGGGCGCCCGAGTTCAGAGCCGACGACGGTGACCATCTTATATTCGTTGAGAATTTTGCGGATTTCGGGCGCGAACTTGGCGGCTTCTTCAAAAGAAATGGTGTAGGGCATGGTGGCGCGAACCCAGAGCGCCCCTTCATCGAGATGCGGCAGAAATTCGCCACCAATAAAAGGAATAAGCAGAAGCGTAGAAGCAAAGATCAACGCGGTCACCAAGATGGTGGCTTTCGGATGATCGAGGCACCATTCGAGACGGCTGGAGTACCAATCGCGAATGCCGTTGAAGATACGGTTTTCTTTTTCCTTTACGCCTTTGCGAAACCAATAGGAAGCGAGCACCGGAACCAAAGTAAGAGTGATAACGAGCGCACCGATGAGGGCGAAGGCCATGGTGTCGGCCATGGGATGAAAAAGTTTTCCGGCAGGTCCGCTGAGCGCGTAGATCGGCAGGTACCCGGCGATGATGACCGCGACGGAATAAAAGATGGGACGGTCAACATCGCGGGCGGCGTGCAGCAAGACTTCGTGCAGACTGTATTCCTGACCGTGACGCTCGCTGAGTTCGCGGTAAATGTTTTCGACCATAACGATAGTGCCATCAATGATGATTCCGAAATCGATGGCGCCGATGGAAAGAAGATTGGCAGCTTCGCCGGTGAGGTGGAGGAAGATGAACGCAAAGAGCAGCGCGAGCGGGATGGTGAGTGCAGTGATGACCGCAGCGCGAACACTGACCAGGAAAAAGATTAAAACGATCAAAACTAAAATCATTCCGCGAAGGAGATTCCCTTCAACGGTGCCGGTGGTAACGCGGACCAGATCGCTGCGGTCATAATAAGGGCGGACGCGAACGTCGCGCGGCAGGAGATTTTTATTAATTTCCTCGGTTTTTCGCTCGACAGCCTGAAGAACGTTTTGAGTTTGTTCGCCGCGGCGCATGAGAATGACGCCTTCGACAGCGTCATCGTTATTTTTGGTTTTGTCCTGGAAGCCAAAGATGCCCAGGCGCGGCGCGTGGCCGATTTCAACGTGACCAATGTCGCGGATGCGTACGGGAGCGCCATTGTTGCTGGCGACGACGATTTCGCCGATGTCGTCGGTGGATTTAACGAGGCCGAGGCCGCGCACGTAATAAAACTGACCGCCCTGTGAATAAAAGCCGCCGCCGGTATTGGCGTTGTTGGACTGAAGGGCGTTGACGACCTGCACGACGGGAATGTGAAAACTGTAGAGGCGGCCGGGATCGAGCAGGACGTGATACTGCATGGTGGGACCGCCGAAGCCGGAATCGTCGGCTACGCCAGGAACGCTGCGATAGGCGCGCTCGATAATCCAGTCTTCGAAAGTATGCAGTTCCTGCGGAGAACGGTCGGGACTTTCAATCACGTAGCGATAGACAAGACCGCTTGGGCTGAAGAGCGGCGCCATGCTGGGAGTAACGCCAGAAGGAAGAGTGGCGTCACTGAGACGCTGGAAAACGACTTGGCGCGCGAAATATGGATCGACACCTTCGTCAAAAGTCAGGCGAACATCGGAAAGGCCATAGAGAGAGATGGAGCGCATGACCTGAAGACGCGGCGTGCCATTCATGGCGAGTTCGAGGGGCAGGGTGGCGAGGCGCTCGACTTCTTCAGCGGCGTGACCGGGCCACTGCGTCACCAGCTCGACCATGGGCGGAGAAAGATCGGGATAAGCATCTACGGGCATCTGCCGGAACGACCAGATGCCGGCGATCACCACAAGAACGGTGACCATGAGAACGAGAAAGCGCTGGCGAAGCGCAAAATGGATGATGCGATGGATCATCGCTGGATACCGTGAGCTCCCTTGAATGCCTAGTGCTGCAACGAATTCATGAACTGCAGGAATAGGCTTCCGTTAGCGGCCACGCGTTCGCCTTCCTTGACGCCGGTTTTGAGCTGAACGCGGCCGTGATTGGATTGGCCAAGCGTGACCTGGCGACGTGCGAATTCGGTGGAGGCAGTCAGGACGTAGACGAAAGGCTCGTTTTCGCTGTCGCGCAGAACGGCATCGTCAGGAACGGTGAGGACGTTCTGCAGAGGGGCGGCGCGGACGGTGGCGGCGACGTACATGTCTTTCTTCAATTTTTTGGCGGGATTTTGGGTGACGATACGGGCCGCCAGAGTGCGCGTGGTGGCGTCGAGAGCGGGGGCAATGTAAGAAATCTTTCCGCGAAAAGTTTCCGGGTAGGTGTCGGTGGAAATCTCGACGTCCTGCCCTTGATGCACGAACGCGAGATCGCTTTGGAAGACGTTAACGAGTACCCAGACGGTGCTGGTGTCTGAAATGGTGAAACACTGCGTGGCTCCGGCTTGCAGAAGCTGGCCGGGACCGACGAGGCGCTCGACGATTTCACCGCCGACGGGCGCAATCACGGGAATTTCCGCGGTGGATCGTGTGGGATTTTTGGCGACAGACTCGGGATCCTTCAAGCCGAGAGCGCGTAGGGCGTCGGAGGAAGATTCGAGGTCGGCATGAGCTTGCTCATGCGTGGATTCTGCCTGCTGCAAGTCAGCTTCCGCGATGGCGCCGTGAGCGAAAAGATCCTTGGCGCGAGGGAAGAGCTTGTCAGATAGTTCGTAAGCGTCGCGGGCTTTGATATACGCGGAGCGAGCGACGGAATAGTCCGGACTGGTGACAAGGAGAAGCGGCTGGCCTCGCTGAACTATCTGTCCGGGAGCGGCGAGAATTTCGTGAACGGGTCCACCGATGGGAGAAAAGACAGGGGAGGTTTGAAAGGCGTTATAGGCGACAGCGCCGCTGAGACGAAGCGTGCGGGGCAGATTTTCCTTTTGCACCGGCACAACCTGGACATGTGCCATCTGCTCCTGCGTGATTTGAAACGTTTGCGCGGTGTCGGCTTTACGCTCGCTGGCGGTGTAGGACGTCATTTTGGATTCCGACTCACTCGCACCGCCGCCGCAACCCGAGCAGGCAAATGCAAGGAGGGGACTCGCGATCAATAAGAGAGAAGGAAAGAATGGCCGGGTACGATTGTGTGTGGTGGATGTAGTCATGGAAGGTTCCTGGTGCCAACGGCCTGGCGCAACTGTTCGAGAGCGAGCATGTAGTTGGCGAGGGACTGGCGGTAGGCGAGCTGGTTGGCGCGGTAGGTGCGCTCCGCATCGAGAAAATCGAGGAGGCTTGCGGCGCCGCGGCGATAGGCGTACTCGCTGATGTCGCGGGACTTCTTGGCTTGGTCAACGTAGCCGCCGCGATAAAGCTGAATGATCTGGTCGCTGGTGCGGAGATTTTCGTAGGCGTCCACGACATCGGTGGAAACTTGCTGCGTGGTTTCGCTGAACTGCTGCTGGGCCTGGGTGATGGCGTAGCCGGTGCG
>WNFP01002167.1_pt1 | contig 15608 bp, 14 predicted proteins | sample 5400201 | NCBI WGS metagenome assembly WNFP01 (sample SAMN13153355, study PRJNA577476) | soil metagenome | isolation source: 115 cm saprolite under Madrone tree | place: USA:California | collected 2016-06-14
TTCCGATTGAGGGACTTCTTAAGCTCGAAGTCGAGGGTTACTCGGGTGATTTTGCCGCCAGACAGGGTAATGTTCTCGGCTTCTTTTTGGTAGAGCTGGTAGATGGCCGCATCGTGTTCCGTTTCCCGCGTCTTCACAAAGCCGTGATAAAAGACCTGGTTCTCGTCCGCACCTTGCCCGTTCCGGGCAAGGAGAACTCGCTGTCCTTCGGGAGTGAGAGTCAGGTAGACGGCGCGGTCCGGCTGGCTGATGGAGCGCCGGACGAGTTTCTGGCGGAGAAGGTTGTTGACCTCTTCAAGCGACTGTTTCTCGTCTCCGGCGTAGCGGACACCGGTCAGATCGCTGAGCGCGATGGTCCGAAATATGCCAATATCGGCCATCGTTTTCGTCTGGGACTCAGTTACTTCGTAGCTCCGCTCCGGGACCTCGTCCCGACTGCTTGGGCTACGGGACCCGGGGGACAGCCGTTGAGACCGTGAGCTTCGGGTGTGAGGGGAATCGGCCTGGTCGGAACCGTTTCTGCCGACAGCGGGGTTGTCAGTCCGCGGAGAATCCGGCTCGCGTTCGTCGTCGATACTGAAATCGCGGGACATTAGCTCAACTCCTCGCGGTGCAGATGGGGCGGCATCGGCGTGCGTCCGGCGTTCAGTTCGCGGTCGAAGTGGGCCAGTTTGCGCCCCGTGTCTTTCAGGAAGAACCGGCGCGCAAAGGTGAACATTGCGCCTGCGAGGTTCACAAACAAGACGGATTCAGGGACTCAGTCCGCATGTCGGGAAGAACGGGATTGACCGGGACTGGAAAGGAGTCCGTGCATCTCCAATGGTTTCTGTCGTTTACAGGCAGCGTTAATTTATTTTGTTTACATAGTTAATTCTGTCGCGCTACCCTGTTACTGTTGTCTCAGGTCCACAGCTCGCACCGTGGATCAATTTTCCGAACCATCGTCCAGCCGTAAGGCGGGTGAGGTTCACAGGAGAACGAATGACACACCTGACGGTCGAAGAGCGCAACCTCTGCGCATCACAATTCCTCCAAAGCCAACTAACTTCTCGTGAACGCGTCCTCGTGGCGGCATACTCGCTCGGATACTCGCCAAGCCGGGTCGCGAAAGCACTCGAAGTGTCGGCGCCTGCGGTAACGCAGATGGCCCGACGCATCGAGACAAAAGCACATCGCTTCTGGCGGCAGTAAACCCGGTGGGATGCGGCCCCCACCGCATCCTCCTTTTTCAAGGCGCATGTCAAATTCAAAATTCAAAGGAGATACGAAAATGGCCACGAAGACCGCTGTTGCAACCGAAGTTCCGCTAATTCAGGTAGACAAGGCGCTGATGTCGCTGCGCGCTTCCAACTTCGATACGCCCGCCGCTGTTGGCGAGCCTGTCGATAACGCGATTCAAGCAGGTGCAAACAACATCAAAATTCGTCTGATCGAAGGCGAACGCACGACGGGTGATGGGAAAAAGCAGAAGAAAACTCCGGTCGTCGAACAGATTGCGATCTCTGACGATGGAAGTGGCTTAGAACCCCATGTGTTGAAGCAGGCATTGGTTCTCGGACACTCCACACGTTACAACGATCGTGCGGGAATGGGACGTTTCGGTGTGGGCGCAACTTTGGCGGGGATCAGCCAGGCCAAGCGCTTGGAGATGTTCAGCCGAAACACTCCGTCCGGTGATTTTCTGTACTCGTACATTGATCTTGACGAGATCACCAGCGGCGACCAGAAGGTCATGCCAGAACCAAGTCCTGCCACAATCCCACAGCAGTTTCTTGACATGCTCCCGAGCGGAACTGGGACATTGGTGGTGTGGTCGAAGTGTGATCGCCTAGTGCAGGGAGACGACGGAACCGTCATCGACCTTAGCTCGGTCAAGAATGAATTGCTGAACTGGCTGTCCAGAACCTTCCGTTATTTCATCGACGGCGGAGTTCACATTCAGCTAAACGATATTGTTGTGGAAGCGCACGACCCGTTGTACCAGATGACCATTCCAAGATTTGCCACAGACGAAAAGGCAGAGCCTTTGCTTGACGAAATACTGGAGTGGAGACTACCTAACAACAAAGTCTCGCCAGTGAAGATCAAAATGACGCTCCTACCAGAATCGTGGCGTCTGAATCCCGGACGCGGAGGTAGCACATTCGCTCGTGAAAGACGGATTCCGGACAACGAAGGCATTTCTATTCTCCGTGCGAAGCGTGAGATTTTCTACGGTACTCTTCCGAGGTTCTATCCTTCCGCCGTGGAAAAGGCTATTGATCGTTGGTTTGGATTGGAGATTTCGTTTGAGCCCGAGCTGGACGAATTCTTCCGGGTTAAGAACGTGAAGAAGGGCGCGGAGCCGGTTGAGGGTCTGCGTGATGCTTTGAAGAAGCGGGTTGAGGCCGCCATCAAGCTTGCGCGGAAGCATGTGCAAACCACGTATCAGGAAACGGAAAACAAAGAGAAGACGGATCAGAAAGTCCACGACGCAGCGGAGCAAATTGGGGCAGAGGCTGAAAAAACTGCTCCGAAGGCGCGGTCTGGAGCCGGGGTCACCGAGCAGGAACGCGAAACTCGGATCGACGAAATCGCAACAGAAGCTGCTGCGGCTGAGCCAACAGATGGTGCGGCTCCGCCCCGAGCAGCAGAGGAAATCAAGGCCCGCGTAAAACAACTGCCGTTTTCCATTGTCGATACACAGTGGCCTGGAAAGGATTTCATCCACATCGAGCACCTGGGCAGTAACATCATTGTGAAGCTCAACAACAAGCATCCGTTCTTTACAAAGATTTACTCCCCTGTGCTCAAGGCCGCTGGCTTGATGGCACCACAAACCGAGGAGGGCAAGGCAGCACCGCAACTGACCGAGGAGGAACTTCAAAGCACCGCTCGTCTCCTTCACGTAGGTCTTGACCTGCTGATAATGGCCTACGCCAAGGCAGAAAGCATGGATCAAGATCCTGACGAAACCTACGGGAACCTGCGCACTCAGTGGGGCATGTTCTTGTATAACCTGATCCAGAACTTGCCGGCAGCAGAGAATTAACCAACAAGTTGGATGCGTGGTCGGTCGAGCACTGATCCCGCTAAGTGTCGGCGGTCTATCTGCTGGGCGACGGGAAATATCCAGCAGATAGTCTCGCCGTTCAGTATCCCCTTTGGAGGTCTGAGATGAAGGACGAATCTTACTATATCGAGAAGTTCACGCACTTGCGGCGTGACGAAATACCTGGGCGCTGGACCGGCAGCACAACAAATAAAGCCCCACATAAGCCCCTGCTTCTGATCGCAGTGGCTGATGCGTACGTGGATCAGCCGATCAGGAGCAACTTTGTTGGATTGAACGATAGCCTCGAAAAACATTTCGAGAAATACTGGTCATTCATCTTCAACGGTAAGCGACAAAGCACCATTGCTCTGCCGTTCTATCACTTGAAGAGCGAAGACTTCTGGCAACTCAATCCGGCTAATGCCGAGGTTCCGGCATCCTGTCGCAAGTCATGTTCTGCTCTCAGAGCCGTTGTGAATGGTGCATCGGTCGACGATGAACTTCATGTCCTCTTGTCGAAACCCAAATGGGCGAACCACCTGCGGTCGGTGTTAATCACCACGTATTTTGCTCCTAACCTCCATCGGGAATTCTTCAGGACGATCTAAATCGCATGAGCAGTTGCCAATTACAGTTGAGGGAGAGATCCTTGTGCGCACTTGGGCCAACGACGCTATGGCAGGACGCTCAGAGGCAGGGGTAACGACATTACTCGCGGCTAGCCGCGCTTCTGATTCCCATGAGCTCGAATTTGTGGCCTCTGTCGGGTTCTATGCTTTCTGGCAACTCGTCGTTTGGGCAGCGTGTGACGCTCGTGGGCGGTCGAGTTTGTTGGAACTCGCGTCAGCATGGAGGAAGGACAGTCACTCGGCGATGAAGGAACAATTGACCCGACATCTCCTCCGTAAAGCCCAATCAGTAGCCGAGGTCACCGGAGAAAGCAACCTGGTTGAGTTCTGCCAACAGTTCTTGCTAATTGTCACAGCCGACCAGTGGACACCAATCCACTAGCAGGCATCTTTATGAAAAGAAAAGTTTTCCGAAGAGGCTTTTCGCTTTATAATCTGTGTCATTACACTTCATTACACATGACAAGAAGGCCATCTTCTCGAAAGCGCCTGGTCAACAGGGCCGGGATTCCGTTCCAAGTCTATTTCACTCCAGATCAAATGTCCCAGATGCGACGCTTTTCGAAGGAACGCTCTTTGCCTCTAGCCACGATCGTGCGCACCGCCGTGGAACAACTTCTTAGAAAATGGCGCAATGATGAGCTTAATCTTCCCTTGGGGTTCGACAGATGAAGCAATCAGATGACTCGGCAACCCGCGCAACAGGTGTCCTAGCCTTCTCGGGACACGAAACCTTCACACTGCGCCACGGTTGGTTGGCAAAAGCTGTTGATGCCATTGAAAAGGGTGGCGAAGCGTTCGCTAGCGAGAATGCGATGACCGAACTTGGCGTCGGGAAGAACATGGTTCGATCCATACGACATTGGGCACTGGCCACGGGCATGTTGAACGAGAGGCCCGGCACTCGTGGCGCGAACCTGTACGTTACGGAACTGGGCAAACTTATTTTCGATGAGCAGTCTGGTCTCGACCGCTTTAACGAAGACCCGAGCACTCTCTGGCTAATACATTGGAAATTAGCCACCAACGAACGCAGGAGCACAACTTGGAATTGGGCTTTCAATTTAATGAGTTCGATAGACTTCAGTCGTGACGGCCTTCAAGATTTGCTGCAATCCGAACTTCGCAGACGAAATGTGGTCGGCCCAAGTGAGGGTTCTCTGAAGCGGGATGTTGACTGTTTCATTCGCTCCTATGTCCGAGAATCGACCATGCGAGTTTCCGAGGACGCTCTTGAATGCCCGCTTGCGGACATATCGCTCATCCAAGGCTCCGCCGACCGAATGCTGTACACGTTTAATCGCGGTCCGCAGCCGTCACTGAGCGATGCGATTTTTGCCTATGCGCTACTCGAATATTGGGCTTTGATACATCCCAATCAGGAGACTATGGCTTTCTCGGAACTGGCTTTCGGTTCTGGAAGTCCCGGTGTCGTGTTCAAGCTTGATGAGCTGAGCCTCATCACGCGGCTAGAACGTTTGCATGATCTGACCCGTGGTGAACTTACCTATGCTGACACGGCGGGTCTCCGACAGGTCTACAGCAAAGGGAAACGAGATCCTTTGGGGTTGCTCAAGCAGCATTATGGCAGCACAAGCCCAACTGGAGTGGCCGCATGAAACTTTCTGGGTACGTTACAGTCTCTCCGCGATTTTCACGGTCGATAAATCTCGAACGTGATCTGCTCAGCGATGTTGCAGTTAACGGCTATGTTCTCACTGCGACGGGCCTCGATTGCATTAGCCAGATCGCGAACGCGCTGGACAAACCATCGACGGGCACCGCGTGGACCCTCACTGGCCCTTACGGTACCGGGAAGTCCGCGTTCGCACTTTACCTGACGCGGTTGCTGGCGAAAAGGGATGAGGGTATCCAGGCGCGAAAGCTTCTCCAGGAAGCAGCTCCCGAGCTTTATGGAAGGCTATTCAGTCGGAAGGCTGCCGTGCAGGAGGGCTTCTGCTCCATTGTGGTATCCGCGACGAGCGACAGCCTCACAAAGTCTTTGCTCAGTTCGGCTATCCGTGATGTGGGCAGATTGGGCGGCAGACGAAAGCTAAAATCGGTCAAAGAGTTGGAGCGGCTGGAGAGAAAAGGGGAGAAGGTAACGTCGAAAGCGGTTGTTCAGGGATTCGGTGGTGTGATTCTTGAACTTCGAAGGCTCAACCTCGCCACCGGCGTAGTCCTGATTGTCGATGAATTGGGGAAGGCACTGGAACATGCAGCGCGAAATTCTGGCGACATATTTGTGTTGCAAGAACTCGCGGAATTGGCTGCGTCATATCAAATTCCAGGATTGCTTCTGATTACTCTTCTGCATCAGTCATTCGAGCAATACGCGGCTGGACTTCGCGCGTCAGCACGTAACGAATGGGCCAAAGTTCAAGGTCGTTTCGCTGATATCGCATTTCAAGACCCGCCTGAGCAAGTGTTACACGTGCTTGCTAAGGCGATTCAGCAACGTCCTGATCCTGTATTAGGCAAGATTCGCTCGACAGCATCTTCCATCGCGGCCAAGATGTACGAGGTGGGGGCTGCACCGAAGGGCTTTTCAAAGAAAGCCTTTATAAGTTTGGCAGCCGCGCTTGCGCCGATTCACCCGGTCACGGCTCTGTGTCTGACTCGGCTCTGTCGCAAGTTTGGGCAGAACCAACGGTCACTATTTGCGTTCCTTCTCTCTCGTGAGCCGAACGGTTTCATGGGTTTTCTGGAAGAAGGAAAACCTGCTGAATTGTTTGGCCCAGCAAGGCTTTTTGATTATGTGCTCGACAGTTTCGGGTCTGCCGCATTAGTCGGTGACGGCGCTGTCAGGTGGGCCGAGGCTCAAGCAATCTTGCAACAGCATCCTGACTTGCAAGTTTCTGAGCAGGAGATGGTCAAGATTGTCGGGCTGTTGACTTCGGTGGGAGCCTACGGAAACCTTCTTGCTACCGCTGATGTTCTCCTTTTGGCCGCGGATGTTGACTCGGTCGCCCACACGTGCAAGGAGCTTTCAAGGCGTTCAATTCTCGTATACAGGAAACACTCAGGATCATTCGCCCTTTGGCAAGGCAGTGACGTTGATATCGAAGAGCGGCTGAAAGAGGCACAAAAACGTGTTGCGTCCCTCGGCACACTGGCCGCTCGGATGAAATGCCGCGTCGTACCTCCTCCTGTCATCGCAAAGCGGCACTCCTTCCGAACAGGTACGCTGCGTTTCTTCAAGGTGAAGTTCGCTGCGGCATCTGAAATCGGAGTTTTGCCCAATGATCCTGAGTCTGACGGGACACTCATGTACGTCCTTCCGGATTCCGACCAGGACCGAGTGCGTGCGATTGAGCTTGCAGCATCCTCTCAGTTCAAGTCCAGAGCGGATATCGTGCTTGCAATTCCAAGCACCACCGAACCACTCAAGCACGGTTTTCGTGAGTTGGAGTTGTTGCAGTGGGTAGCGCAGAACACTCCTGAGTTGCAATCGGATTCTGTGGCGCGTCGCGAACTGCGAACACGACTGACATTCGCAGAGCGACAACTGGAATTCGAAATCGGGAGACTCTTCTCGCCTTCGGCGGTGACGCAGACTTGTTGGTTTCAGGGCGGAATTGAGCGTAGCGTTCCCTCTGCGCGATTACTGTCGCAAATGATTTCCGACATCTGCGACCAGGTATATTCAAGCACGCCGATCATTCGCAACGAACTGTTGAATCGTAGACATCTGTCATCAGCCGCTGCCGCAGCTCGCCGCACCTTGATTGAGGCGATCTTAAAACGCAGTTCCGAGATGCAGTTAGGAATCGAAGGATTCCCGCCTGAACTAAGCATGTATGTGTCTGTTCTAAAGGCTTCAGGTATGCACCGCGCTGCTGAGAGCAACACGTTCGAGCTTGGTCCTCCATTCACGGATTCAAGCCTTTTCCCAGTGTGGAGTCGTATCGAACGGTTCTTCGCGGACTGCGAGCTACAGCGCCAGGGCGTCGCCTCCCTCTACGACATCCTGGCTGATCCGCCTTTCGGTCTCAAGCAAGGCGTGATCCCAGTTCTTTTCTGCGCATCCCTTCTGTGCCACGACACAGACGTCGCCCTGTATGAAGAAGGAGCATTCGTCCCAGAGATTACCGCAGATGTGTTCGAACGACTGCTCAAGCATCCCCGGGAGTTCGAAGTCCGCTCCTATCGTGTGTCCGGTGTTCGGAAACAGGTGTTCGAGCAGTACGCAGCCGTGTTCGATGCTCAGAACGCTCCCAATCTGGTCGCAGTCGTCCGTCCTCTCTTTAGGTTCTTTAATCGTTTACCCGACTACTCCAAACGGACAAGCACAGTGAGCAGCACCGCTATCGCGGTGCGGGATGCTTTGTTCGCTGCAAGGGAGCCGGATGTTCTACTTTTTCAACAATTGCCGGCAGCCTGCGGCTTTAGTGCGTTTTCGCCGGCTGAGGACGCCCGTGATTTTCAGAAGTTCTTCAGGAAGCTGCGCGAGGCGCTTGCAGAACTCCAGCGAACTTACGATGACCTGCTGGCGCACGCCACTGACGTTCTCTTCGGAGCGTTTGACGTCAGTGCCAAGAAGGGAAGGTCGGAACTCCAGCTTCGAGCTAGGGCCATCGCCGATTACGCTGTCGAGCCTCGCATGAGAGCACTTCTGCTACACCTGACCGATACCGATCTTGCAGAGGTACTCTGGATCGAGGCAGTGGCAACTCTGGGTGTGGGGAAACCTCCTCGTACCTGGACGGATACTGATCGCGCACGTTTTCAAGTTGTAATTTCGGACCTGGCCCGAAGTTTCAAGCATCTGGAAGCTATGATGTTTGAGGTCTCACGCGCTGTGTTGAAGTCGGGAACGCCTGCCCAGGTGTTGAGGCTGGGTGTGACGGATCAATTTTCACCCGAGATCGAAAACGTTGTCACCGTCTCGTTTGACGAGGTAAAGCAGCTAACAAGTCTCACGAAAAGTCTGGAGAATCTGCTTGCTGACGAACCGCGAGAAACAGCGAAACATGTCGTCATTGCCGCACTGGCACTCACTGCGAAAAAACTGATGTCGGAAGAACACAAGAGCACGCTTCGAGTCGTGGCAGGCATGGAGGGAAGATGACCGTTCCTGAGCGTCACATTTTGGGGCTGTCTGGCGGTAAGGACAGTACAGCACTTGCGATCTATATGAAGGATCGGGTGCCACAGATGGAGTACGTCTTCTGTGACACGCAGAAGGAACTTCCTGAGACGTACGAATACCTGGACAAGCTGGAGGCATTCCTCGGGAAACCGATCAAGCGATTGAATGCGATGAGAGGCTTCGACCACTATCTGAAAATCTATGGTGGCTACTTGCCGTCATCACGAATGCGCTGGTGCACGAAAATGCTCAAGCTGAAGCCGCTGGAGGACTTTATCGGTGATGATCCTGTTCTCAGCTACGTCGCCATACGCAGCGATGAAGACCGGGACGGCTACATCTCTACGAAGCCAAATATTCGTCCTGTGTATCCGTTCAAAGAGGCGGGGATTGCTGAGGCTGACGTTTATCAACTCTTGAACGACGCTGGTCTTGGATTGCCTGAGTACTACAAGTGGCGGACGCGATCAGGGTGTTATTTTTGCTTCTTCCAACGGAAGGCGGAGTGGATCGGCCTCCGGGAGCGGCATCCAGAATTGTTTGAACTAGCCAAGGGATACGAAAAGATCGACGCTGAAACTGGAGTGAGATACACGTGGAGCGAGCGAGAGAGTCTGGACGAGATCGCGCAGCCGGAACGAGTCGCTGAGATAAAGCGAAAACATGAGGAGGCATTAAAATCGAACGCGCAACAGATGAAGGGTCAGCGATTGTACCAAATCCTAGGTGCCGCCCTCGAAGACCAGGACGAAAACAACGAAGAGCCATGCCTTATCTGCCAACTCTAATTCTCCACCGACGCAGCTGAGTGATGTTAATTTCCGACGCGTGCTGAAATAGAATTCTGAATGGAGGGCATTCAAATGGCGGACTACCGGATTGAACCGGACGGCACGGTTGTCGTTTTCCTCAGTGAGCGAGCCACCATAAGGGCAGCTGGGCCGAACCCAAAGATCGGCTCGCGTCTCGCGTTCAAGACACGGCTGGACACTGCGCGATTTGTCCGAGCAGGAGAATCCGAAGGGTTTACCTTTGAGGGCAAAGACTTCCTAGCACAAGCCTCGTAGGCTCTGGTAGTTGGGGGCGTCGTTCGCGGGAAGGAGTCTCATGACCACACAATTAGGACACAAGGAGATGGAGATCATGACCTTCCTCCATTCCCGCATCTTCGATCCTATTCTTCAATCACCGCAGGCTTCAGAGAAGTTGAAACAAGGCGTAAGGGGCACAATTATGCGCATGGAGCAGCGAGACGCAGAAGGCATGGTTCAGTATTACTGGTCGGCAATTGTGGGGACAGAACGGAGCGTCGGATTTGCGGCTCAAATGCGACAAGAAGGCTTTTCAAGATTCGAGGAGGCTCTAGAAGAGTTTCGAGTCCGGTTCAATGACGATTTCCTGCGACGACCATAGCCGCTTCACGGGAGTTCGAACGTTCGAGCACTGCTCGATCCCGCCTTAGCTGTCAAATACCCTAAAACGCCAGTCTTAGAGCAGTGAGCCTAGCGCTAGATTGTTGCTCGAAGCGCTCCCAAGAACTCAACGATCTCGGCATAGTTGCGGGCTTTGCTGATAGGAAGGAGCTGAACGTTCAGGTCTGCGAACCAGCGGTCCTTCTCGACACCGGTAATATCCTCTTCAACCATTAGCGCGAAATGGCTCGGTCCAGAGCCTGGGGCAAAACTGTCCGCGATATAGTTCAGCAGAAGCATTATTTCGGGATCGGTCATTGATGCGCCGACAAACACGATGGTAAACATTGTGAACATCGCAGAAAGAAGACTCTGATACGCTCGCTGACGGAATAGTACGTTTCGATAATCGACATCGGTCAGAATAATCCCACTGCCCACCTTGGCGGCATCACCGTGCGCCTTGAGGATGAAGAACTCCCGTTTCCATAAACGACGTTGTACCTCCCCTGCATCCCGAAAAGTACAAACGGTGACGTCGGGATCCTTTGTGCGATAAGCACGTTCAAGGAGCGTGTCATAGTTCGTTGTGAGTACGAATTGAATCCTGTCAAGGTCTACTAAAGCCTGATGGAGATCAGTCGGCGCCGGCCGGGGCGTTACGAAGGTGTTCTCTATGAACTCGTCGAAGTATACCTTCAGATCATCCTTCAGGCCGGAGGCAACTAGGAGGAATTTGCTCGGGTTGGAGGAAAGTTGGCGATATTCTTTCGCTTTCTCCTCGGAGATCACTAAGTGCCGCCTTGCCTCACCGACCATTAGCTCTAGTAGTTGGTGCCACAATGGCAGGTGGGCGCCAGCAGAGGCCCCTGCACCTACGAGGACCGCGCACCGCTTGTCTCTGTACGCTTGCTTCAGCTTGTCAGGAATGCGAGCGGAGTCGAATGCCATTTAATCCTTCGGTTCAATATCAGGGCAGAAAGCGCGCAAAGCCGCATTCCGAATGTTCACACTTGCTCGCTGACCACCCTGGGTTCTGAATGCAACAATGTAATTGTAAAGATGCCTATCGAGTTGCGGATTGCGGCGGCGCCCCCGGATCAGCACTTCAGGGCGACTGTTGAATTCCCGACGTTTCTTCTCAAATTCGAGGTAGCTTGAAGCAGCCTTGCTCGGGTCAACCACTGCACCTGCCGATTGACGTTGCATAATTAGCCAGATCAGGTCGACGAATATCCATTTTTGCGTGATCCTGTAACCGACAATTTCGTCCATCTTGGCGAGCACGTTCAAGGCCTCTCCTATTTGGGCGGACATCCGCAAGATCTGCTCGGTTCTCTCCGTTCCGAATTCTCGAACCATACGCTTCAGATCCGCGGCCTTAATATCCTGCTGTCCTTGGTAGGCGGCCATCGCGAAAGCGTGTGTGACGTAATCTTGGCGCTTGTATCGAGCTTCCGGAATACGGCTATTTAGAAAGAACTCATGTGATCTGGTAATGGTGTCGATGACATGTCGCATGGGGCCCAAGATTGCGTTTCGGAGTTCAGCTGGATTAAGCGAGACGCCCATCTGGAGACGTGAAAAAAGGTTGGTGATCTCGTCATTACTTCCCTTGACGATTTCGGCGACGCTCACAACGAATTTACCAAATCTCTCCCGGAGATCGCTGTTTAAGTCATCAAATGTTAAGCCGGCAACCGGATAGCCGTCTATACTCTGCAGACCTTCCGGGTGGTCTAGGCGAATATCCCCAGCTCGGAATTCCCAAATGGCCCTAAGTCGCTGCTGACCGTCTACTGCGTCGTAGCTGTACGCTGATTTCTTTGAGAGTCGTCTCAAGTAGATCTTCGGAATGTCCATCCCACGTAAAATCGAATCGATGAGCAGCACTTGGCGAGCAGGCTTCCATGCTGGGCCGCGCTGCCAAATTGGGTTCAGATTAATGACGTCCTTTTTCCGAACGAATTTGTCAATTGACCAGCGCGTCTGCACAACTTCCATAGGACACTCTCGGACACTTTCTAATGCAGCGTCAATTTAGGTCCCGACGGCTACGGCTAGGAGCAACTTTTAACAGTTGACTGGATAGGATCGGGGGCCGTGGAGGTCACCAAGGGGGGATGCGACAAAATATCAGGACCTCTGCAATCAAACGCCTATGCTAACACAATGGGGTTTTTAGATTCATAAGAACCCTATTAATGTACCATCCGTAAGCAAATCCGTGAAAAAACCTTGCGTCGCTTGGGGCGCAGGGCAGCGACTGTATCAAATGCTGAGTGCGGCTCTTAAAGACCAAGATGAGAGTTCGGAAGAGCCGTGCTTGATCTGCACTCTCTAAAGGGAGAGTTCAAACCCAGCCGAAGTTTTCACGTAAGGTAGTCCACAGAACGGACGCGAACTTGAGGCGCCGGGCTTAACTGGCGGCTATTACAGACAACGCCCGATAGAACGTCTAATTGTGGATAACTATGGCATCGTCCGCTTTTGCTTCTCCCGCCACAGATGAGCAACGGAGTCAACGAGCAGGATTACTCGAAGCGAGTTCAAGTCCGTGGCATAATCTGGCACTCGTCCGTGCAGAATGAAGTGCCTGTTCAGGTAAGGAGATTTGGTCGCGAAATCGACGCGGTCGTACATCACGTCAATCACAACGTCCACGTAGAGTTGCGTCCAGAGTTCTTGCTCCTGCGCCTTCCAGTCAGTCGCTACCTTCTTCACGACATTCACATTCGGTATCGGCCCGACAATCTCCGCCGCCAAACCTTCAGCAAGAGGCAGCAGCGCGGGCACGCTGAGCGTGAACTTACCTGAGCGATGAGCATCTATGCCATCTCGTACGATTGGCTCACGATCTTTGAAGTAAGGGATGTCAAACCACTCTTCGCTCATCGCGGTCACAAGTGCCCAATCATCCTTGGCGAAGTAGTTCCTGATGGCTTTGTTCGCAGTATCGTCACCGCTGGCTTTAGCGATCTCGAGGACCGTTCTCACCTGGGGGCCACTCAGGTGTCTTTCCATGCCAAGCCAACCGCCGCGTGTTAGCACAGCAAATGCCTCTGTCTCAACCCTCTCGTATTCAGCCATGCCCTCGGCAATCTGTTCCGAGAGAGCAGCGAGATTCTTCTGCGTCTCATCCATCCACTGTTGTGTGGATTTCTGGAGCGCGTCGGGTAGATTCGACAGTAAGTGCAGGACGGCGAACACTTGCTCGAAAGGTGTCAAAGGAGCATTCATTGTGAACCAACAGCTAATCAGGCATGAGTTTTTCCATCAGCAGTAACAGGGGTATATTTTATCGAGCCTTGTGATTCCGAATCGAACGGTAGTCGAGTAGGCTATCGGCTGGTCCTGTTCATCTTAAATTGAACTCTAGCGTGAAAGCTTCCCAGACTTGCCACATCGCCCCCTGCTCCTAACCCTACCTCGACGCGCTACATATTGCCGCTGTCCGCAGATGCTTTGTTATTTATCTTCATTGGTTTACAGCGAGCGAACCCTGTTTGTTATTTTGTAGTCATTATGTTGCTATTTTGGTGGTATTCTGATACGCTCGCATTGAGGTTAGGGAGTCTCAAATCATGGCTGTATCGACGCCGGCACGACCGGATTTGTTGGCGTACCGAGAAGCGACGACTCTGGAGTTTTCTAAACTGGTCACGGAACTGACGGGAATCCTGGGAAGGAAATTGACGGCCTACATCGCTTCGGTCAAAGACACCAGAGCAATCGAGCGCTGGATGGCCGGCTCAGAACCGTACAAGGGAGTTGAAGAAAGGTTGCGGCTCGCCTATCGGCTGGCGAAGATGATTAGCGACCATGAAGGGCCACGCGTGGTTCAAGCTTGGTTTACGGGTTTGAATCCAGAGTTGAATGATCGCGTACCGGTTCGGCTTCTGCGAGAAGAGAATGTAGAGGCCGTGGGTCCGGAGATTCTTGGCGCAGCGCGAGCGTTTCTAGCCGGAGGATAGTCATTCTTGAAAGTCCCCGGCGTGATCTATCGACTGGGAAGGAAGCCCGATCCCTGGTCTGTCCCCGACTGGGCCTCGGCGGGACCGGACGGAACCTTTGGCAATCGGTTTGACGATCCCGAAGGGATGTACCGTGTTCTGTATGCATCCTCGCAAAGGCTTGGTTGCTTTCTCGAAACGCTAGGCCGATTCCGTGTTGATCCCAAACTCCTGGCTGAATTGGCCGAGATTGAGGGAGAGGATGACTACTGTCCACTGGGAGAAGTACCGTTGGAGTGGGGCGAGAAGCGAGTCATGGGTGTTGCGACTGCTGGCGGAGAGTATGCCGACATTTGCAGCAGCGAGTGGATCGGGCGACTGCGGAACTTGCTGGCAGTTGATCTAGTGAAGTTTGGCTTCGATGACTTGGACGCATCAGTGTTGCAGCGGACGGCTCCGCGAAACGTGACGCAGTTAGCATCACGCATCGTCTTCAACGACGGCTTCGCGGGAATCTACTACCGCTCGAAGTATGGACACGACGTTGAAAACTGGGCCCTATTCGAGCCCCTTCAAATCGAGGCGCAGGATCCCGAGCCCATTCGATTTGACAATCCAGACTTGCAGAGAGCCCTCAGCCTTCATTCGTTGAAGTTCAAGAAGTAGGAGGTGTGGGGCTATTTTCATTCGTTCAGATAAAGCTGAAAAGCCGATTGCTGCTGCTGTAACTTTGACGAACCAGCTTTTCTACGATCACCTTGTTGTCAGACCAGAGTCGAGGTTCCAGCAGCGTTTTTTGTCAGACCGCTCCCAGCAGCGTAAAGAGCTGCCGTTTCCTGCCGCCTCTGCATTCGTGTCAATTCGCATTCGCAATTTGACGGAGTGCACCCGGTCAGGAGATCTTTCCTCGCCACTCCATGCAGATCGGCAATTATTTTAGCGTTCGTCTAGGGGCGAAGCTTTCGGCACCGCCGGCAAGGGCTCGCCCGCCAGCCGCTTCCTGACCAGCCCGGCGAGGAAGTCCGCGAAGGCCGCCTGAATCACGCTGCCGCGTCGCCAGCTCGCGGGAGACGCGGGTCGGAGCGATATTTGGCGATAAGATTGTAGGCATCCGTCGGACACACCCAGGCGAAAGTGTGCGTTTCGGGATTCATCCATTTCGATAGACCGCCGAAGCTCTTCTGGAGATGAGCACCGCCTGATTCTTCCTTGCGGCGAATGAAGTCACCGAATTGAGTATGGCCTGGGCCACCGATGTCCTTGATTTGGTAAGGCGCCCTCCTGACCAATTCCCACAGCTGCTTGGTGGCTCGCCTATCCCGGAAGTCGGTTTGCAGATTCTTAACCAGATCCTCCAGCCCCGCTTCAAGGGCGATAACGGCAATGGCAAAAACCGGGTGCGCGAGGGAGCCAAATGTAAGGCCAAGCTTCACAGCAAGAAGCCCTTCGCCGACTTTTTCCAGATGGTCCGTCATGCTCGTCACGTCT
>WNFP01002481.1_pt1 | contig 15607 bp, 14 predicted proteins | sample 5400201 | NCBI WGS metagenome assembly WNFP01 (sample SAMN13153355, study PRJNA577476) | soil metagenome | isolation source: 115 cm saprolite under Madrone tree | place: USA:California | collected 2016-06-14
TGTCGATTATGACTTTTTCGGGGAGGGCGGAAGACGGAGTGGATTGCGCTGAGCAGACCGGTGAGGCAATTAGAATTGCCAAGATCACGCCGGAAATCACGACCGTTGTGAACTTGGACATGCCCGAACGATCGAGATCACACGGGCGCGCGACTGAATGGGATAAACAAAAACTCATGCGGAAATTTTGGTGCGGTCGAGAGGACTCGAACCTCCACGCCTTGCGGCGCTAGCACCTCAAGCTAGTGCGTCTGCCAGTTCCGCCACGACCGCGATAATATCCATCGTAAAGGCAATGGAGAAGGCTGTCAAACGGGTGGTTGGAAAGTTAGCCGAGCCATGCGGCTGGCTTGAGAAGACCGTCCCTACACAGCCGCTACGGTTTTTTCGGCTGACCCGGAGCTGGTTGCGAAGCAGGTTTCGGGTTGGGTTGCTGTGTCCCGGGCTGCGTCGCAGGAGTTGTTGAAGGACTTGCCGGCGGCTGCGAAGCAGGCTGCGTGCCGGGCTGAGAGGTGGAGGGCGTTGTCGCAGGTGTAGTTGATGGCGTCGTCGTTGGCGTTGCCCCATGAGTTGGCAGAGTTGTGGCAGGGGCGGGCTTGGGCGCCGGTTGCGAAACCTTTTCGAGCACGGAGCTGCCCTGGCCTACGGCTTTATCCGTGCGCAGCACCATGGCGAAAGCGCACAGCATGAACATGACGGCGCACCAGGTGGTGGCCTTTGAAAGCACGTTCGCCGCGCCGCGCGGACCAAAGGCGGTCTGGCTGCCCGCGCCGCCAAAAGCACCGGCAAGGTCGGCCGCTTTGCCGCTCTGAAGTAAGACGACGATAATCAACACAAGACAATTGGCAACGAAAAATGTCCGCAACAACCAGAAAAACCAACGCGAATCGGCCAGTCTCCAGCCCAGAACGATAATTCCAGCGCCGATCAGTAGTGCCACGCCCCACTTCATCCAACCAGGCATTTCGAAACCTCACTCTAAGACTTAAGACTAGAGATTGGCGGGACAAACCCGCCGCTACAACGAATACCGGACCCAAAGGCCGACGTTACTTGAAATTTACGAGCGCAGCGAACGACTTCGGGTCCAGGCTCGCGCCGCCCACCAGCGCGCCATCCAATTCCTCCTGCGCCATCAATCCCTGAATATTGTCGGGCTTGACGCTGCCGCCATAGAGAATTCGGAGGGCGGAGGCGTGGCGAACGGAAAACTTCGCTCCCGCGCAGCGCCGGACCAACCGATGCGCCTCGGCGGCAATTTCCGGGGTCGCCGTGCGATCCGTGCCAATAGCCCAAACCGGCTCGTATGCAATCAGAATACGGGAGAATTCCTCCGGGGTCAACGCGCCAGGGCCACCTGCGAATTGGCGGGTGAGGATCTTTTCCGTAAGGCCAGCGTCACGGTCCTCTTGGGTTTCTCCCAAGCAAACGATGGGAGTGAGGCCGCTTTCCAGAGCGATCAAGGTTTTCTTGGCGACGTTGTCGTCCGTCTCGCGAAAGAGCTTGCGGCGCTCGGAGTGGCCGATAATGACGTAGCGGCAGCCGGCCTCGGCGAGCATGTGGGCGGAAACTTCGCCGGTAAAAGCGCCTTCCTTGCTCCAGGAGACGTTTTGGCCGGCGATGGCGACGGCGGACCCTTTCGCCGATTCGAACGCTGTCGAGATCGCTGTGAATGGCGGCGCTACGACAATGTCACAGTGTTTTGTGTTGGCAACGAGCGGGAGGAATGAGGAGAAAAACGCGCGGGTGTCCGCAAGCGTCTTGTACATTTTCCAGTTGCCGGCAATTACGCGGCGTCGCATGTGAGCCTCCGGAGAAAAGAAAGAAAAAGATAATGCAGAGACGCCCCGACCGGGCCGGGGCAGGCGCCGAACGGAGAGGGTTCGCAGAGAAGAAGGGGAATCATTTGTTGGTGAGGGCTTCGACGCCTGGAAGTTTGCGTCCGCCGAGAAATTCGAGCGAGGCTCCGCCGCCAGTGGAGATGTGAGAAATCTGGTTCGCAACGCCGGATTGATGGACGGCGGCGACGGAATCACCGCCACCGACAATGGAGGTAGCGCCAGCGCTGGTGGCGGCGGCGACAGCCTTAGCTATTTCGAGCGTGCCTTTCGCAAACGCGGGCATTTCGAACACGCCCATGGGGCCATTCCAGACAATGGTTTTGGCTGAAGCAATTTTCTGGCGATAGGTGTCTATCGTTTTGGCACCGATGTCGAGGCCCATCCAGCCGTCGGGGGTTGCGGAGACGGAGACGGTTTGCGTGGCGGTGTCCGGCTTGAATTCGGCGCCAACAACGTGATCGACAGGAAGAAGCAGAGCGAATTTTTTTTGCTGAGCTTCGACGCGGAGACGCTTGGCGAGGTCGAGCTTGTCGTCTTCGACCAGCGACTTGCCGATGGGCTGGCCTTCAGCCTTGAGAAATGTATAAGCCATGCCGCCGCCGATGAGCATGGCGTCGGCAATTTTCATGAGATTTTCGACGACTTCGATTTTGTCGCTGACTTTCGCGCCGCCAAGAATCGCAACGAAGGGGCGCATTGGATTAGTGACCGCTTTTCCGAGATAGGCCAGCTCCTTTTCCATCAGCAGGCCTGCGGCGGCTTGCTTCACAAAGCGGGTGATGCCGACAACGGAAGCGTGCGCGCGATGCGCGGAACCGAAGGCATCGCAAACGAAAAGGCCGTCGCAGAGCGCGGCGAGCTGTCGCGAAAAAGCTTCGTCGTTTTTTTCTTCCTCGGGATGGAAGCGGACATTTTCAAGAACGAGTACTTCACCGTCGCGCAGGGCTTTGCTTTGGCCTTCGGCGCCGGGGCCGACACAATCGAGCGCAAAGGCCACCGGATTGCCGAGAAGTTCTTGCAGCTTTTTCGCGGCAGGCGTCAGGGAATATTTCAGATCGGGGCCCCCTTTGGGGCGGCCCAGATGCGAAGCAAGAACGAGGCGCGCACCTTTTTGAATCGCAAGGCGTAGTGTCGGAAGCGTTTCGCGGATACGGGTGTCGTCGGTAACCGCGCCGTCCTTGAGCGGGACGTTGAAGTCCACGCGGATGAAGACGCGCTTTCCGCGAAGGTCGAGGTCGTTGATGGTCAGCTTGTTCATGGTTTAAGAAGTGGCGAGTGACGAGTGGCTAGTGAATGACGCCTTTGCTCGCCACTCGTCACTAACCACTCGCCACTTCCTCAAAATTTTGACGCCAGGAGCTTGATGAGGTCGCGGCAGCGGCAGGAGTAGCCCCACTCGTTGTCGTACCAGGCCAGAACTTTCACGCAGCGATCACCGACAACCTTGGTGTACTCGGAATCGACGATGGACGAATTCGAATTGCCCTTGAAGTCGGCGGAGACGAGTTCCTCCTCCGTGTAACCGAGGATGCCCTTCATCGGGCCGCTGGCAGCGGCTTTCAGGGCGGCGTTGACGGACTCCTTGGTCGCAGGCTTGTCAACGAAAACGGTGAGGTCCACGACGCTGACGTTGGGCGTGGGCACGCGCATGGCGTAGCCGTCGAGCTTGCCTTTCAGTTCTGGAATGACGAGGTGTAGCGCCTTGGCTGCGCCGGTGGAACTAGGAATCATGTTGATGGCCGCGGCGCGGGCGCGGCGCAGGTCCTTGTGCGGCAGGTCAAGGAGCTTCTGATCGTTGGTGTAGGAGTGGATGGTGGTCATTGTGCCGCTGTTGATACCGAAAGTGTCTTGCAAGACCTTAGCCACCGGAGCAAGGCAATTAGTGGTGCAAGAAGCGTTCGAAATGACGTGATGTTTCGCAGGGTCGTAAGTTTTGTCGTTCACGCCGAGGACGAATGTCGCATCGGGACCATCGGCGGGCGCGGAGATGATGACCTTTTTCACCGGCGCGCGGAGATGCTTTTTCGCTTCGGGGCCTTTCGTGAAGAGACCAGTGGATTCAACTACGATGTCTGCTCCGACAGAAGCCCAATTGATTTCGGCGGGATCCTTCACCTTGAAAACCTTGAAGCTCTTCCCTTCCACGGCGATGGAGTCTTCGGTATGCGTCACCTTGTGCCGCAGATTGCCGAGGACCGAGTCGTACTTCAGAAGGTGCGCGAGAGTCTTCGCGTCGGTAACGTCGTTGACGGCGACGAACTGAATGTCCTTGTCATCGAGCGCGGTGCGCATGATATTGCGACCGATGCGACCGAAGCCGTTGATGCCGACCTTAATGGGCATTACTTCCTCCGAGTAGGCGTGACTGAAATTGCGGCTGTGCAGGAGCGAGTGACGGCCGCGGGTGAACTTAAAATGCTAGGGTGTGCGTGGAGAAAAGTCAACGCGCGGGAGAGTATTGAAATTTAGCCGCTATAATGGCGAGTGATGAGCGGCTAGTCAGTTTTCGAGTTCGCAGGATCGGCGTCCGAGGGCTCCAGCTACTGACGCAACAGCCGGAGCCGCAATGTTTCACTTCGTCGGCGCCCAAACATACTTCCCGGTCTTGTCGATGTAGCCCCATTTGCCTCCCACCTTCACCTCCGCCAGCCCTTCGGAGAAAGGGCCGATCTCGTCGTACTGAGGCGGGATAGCCATTTGTCCTGCCTTGTCAATAAAGCCCCATTTCTTGCCGACCTTCACGCCCGCCAGGCCTCCGGAGTGTTTAGTGGCCATGTCGTACTGTGGTGCGATGATCATCTGCCCAGTCTTGTCGATGTAGCCCCATTTCTTGCCAGCTTCGACCTCCACCAGCCCTTCGGAGAATCCAAATGTGTCGGAGAACTGCGGCGGGATGACCATCTGTCCGGTTTTGTCAATAAAACCCCATTTCCCGCCGTAGAAACATTGGCAGCTGTAGTTCCATTTGCCGCCGGTCATCACCGCTGCCAGCCCTTCGACGTGCTGATAGGCAACTCCGTACTGAGACGGGATTACCTTTTTACCGGTCTTGTCGATGTAGCCCCATTTCCCGCTATCCTTTACGGCTGCCAGCTCCTCGGAGAATCGATAGGCATCAGAGAACTGTGACGGGATGACCAACTGTCCGGTCTTGTCAATGTAGCCCCATTTGCCGCCGACTGCTACGGCCGCCAGTCCTTCACTAAATGGTTTAGCAAAGTCATATTGCGAGGTGACGACCATCTTGCCAGTCTTGTCGATGTAGCCCCATTTGTCCCCGGCCTTCACGGCCGCCAGGCCTTCGGAGAATCTATCGGTGAAAGGGTACTGTGGCGGGATGATCGCGTGGCCGGCCTTGTCGATATAACCCAGTTTTCTTCCGCCGACGTCGGCCCAAACCTGAGCCAGCCCTTCAAAGAATGGAAGGGCAACGTGGTACTGCGGCGGGATGGCTACCTTGCCGGTCTTGTCCATGTAGCCCATCTTTCCGTGCTCTCGGACGGGAAAGAGCGGGCTGCTCTCGTCCGTGGGAGATTGCAGGTCGGCAGTCTGGCCGGGCTGGGCGGCCTGCTGGAGCTTCTCCGAATTGTGTGCAGGGAGCCACTCTGCGAGAGGCCGGCCAGCGGCTCGTTCGTCAGTGGCACTCAGGGGCCGAAAAACAAAGAAGGCAGCGAATAGCAACAGCAGAGAGAAAGTGGCGAGCCGAGATCGCGGATTCACCATGACCTCCTTTCGGCGCGAAAGGTCTTCCTTCAAGTACGATGACAGTTTGGTCTCCGAACTATACATCCAATGTTTCTCCGTCGGTAGCGGTCTACTCCTGATGAGTCGTACAATCGGAAACTAACGCACGGCCAAATTTAGGCCGCTATAATGGCGGCCGATGAGCGCCTGGTTACTTGTGTCCGCATTGCGCTGGCTGTTTGATTCGGAACACGGCGCTTCAAACCGCCTGCTTCCCCGCTGGATTTTTCTGCGTATTCTAGGCCTGATCTATTATTCCGCATTTTTCTCATTGACCTTTCAAGTACGCGGATTGATCGGGCCGCACGGGATTCTTCCTGCCAGTGAATATCTGCAAGCGCTAGCCGAGCGGTTCGGACACGCGAGTTACTGGTATGCGCCGACGCTGCTGTGGTTTTCCAGCGGCGCGCACATGCTCACGGGAATTTGCTGGGCGGGAATGATCGCCTCGGTGCTGCTGGTGTTGAATTTTTGGCCGCGCGGCATGCTGGCAATTTGTTTCGTTTGCTTTCTCTCGTTCGTGAGTGCAGCACAGGATTTTTCCGCTTATCAATCCGATGGAATGCTGCTCGAAGCGGGATTCATTTCCTTGTTTTTCGCGCCGGCTGGATTCCGGCCGGGCTGGGGTGAGGACAGCAAGGCATCGCGCGCGAGCTTGTTCTTGCTGGTTTGGGAATGCTTCCGAATTTATTTCGAATCGGGCGTGGCGAAGATCATGGGCGGCGATGCGCAATGGCGGAACTTCACGGCCCTCGACGAGTATTACCAGAACGGTCCGCTGCCGACGTGGATTGGCTGGTACATGCAGCATTGGCCGCATTGGATTCATGCAGCGACGGCGTTTGGGACGCTGGCGCTGGAACTGGGGCTCGCGTGGATGATGTTTCTGCCGAGGCGACTGCGAATTTTGTCTTTTCTCATCATTACGCCGTGGCAGATCGGCATCATCCTTTCGGCGAACTACACTTTCTTGAATTACCTGGTGCTGGCTTTGGGGTTTTTGCTGCTCGACGACCAATTCTTGTTGCCCTGCTTTCCGGGATTCCTGAAGAAGAGTTACCTCGCCACCAAAGAGGCCAAACCTCTTGCCGGGCCCGCTCTCGAAGACAAATGGCGAAAGACACTGCGGGCGCAACTCTCCGCGGTGAAGCTGGCCGTGACTGCCGTGATGCTGACTTGGATTTTCTATGCGACGCTGGCGCAAATGGTGTGGATGGTCAAGCCGTGGCCGCTGCCGACGGCACCGGTCTTAGCGCTGGAACCCTTTCGCATCGCCAACCGCTATGGGCTGTTCGCGGTGATGACGCGGGGGCGCTATGAAATCGAGTTCCAAGGCTCGGATGACGGTCAAACTTGGCTCGTCTATCCCTTCCGCTTCAAGCCCCAGGATTCGAGCAAAGCGCCGGGGATTTACGCGCCGTACCAGCCGCGCTTCGATTGGAATTTGTGGTTTGCCTCGCTGAGTTCGTGGCGGCAAGAGCCCATCGTCGTGCGCACGGAGCAGAATTTGCTTCGTGGCGATACCGACGTGCTGCTGCTTTTTTCAGGAAATCCGTTTCCGCATGGACCGCCGAGGCAAGTGCGTTGCGTGATCTGGCAATATTGGTTCACGACGCCGGACGAGAAGCGCGCACAAGGATTGTGGTGGAGGAGGCAGCAGCTCGGTCTCTACGCCCCCACTCTGGAGCGAGAAGCCGACGGAAGGGTTCTTGTCTTGGAATGGCCGCCTGCTTTAGAACCGCGGGAATGAATGGTATTTGATAGGGCTTATTGCGGGAATTGTTTTATCGAGGTGACGCGGTCGCCTTGGAAGCGGATGAAAACGGTTTTCGACGGGGGCTGGCCGTAGATCCAGTCTTCGATATCGTTGCCTTCGGAATCGCGCTCACGGACTTTGTGGTCGGGCTTGCCGATAGCGGCGACGAGTTCTTCACGGTCCATGCCCACCACGGGCCGGCGGTCCTGGATGGCCTTCTTCATTTCCGGCGGCAGCGTATCGAACCACTGCACTGCGGCGGAACGCTCCTTCGCAAAATTCAAGAAGGGCGAAAGCAGCTGCTTCAATTCGTCGGGAGTAAGGTCCGGAACGGGCTTGTTGAATTCTAAGAAAATCGTGCTGCCCATTCCGGGTTGCATCCCAGGAGGGCCTTGATCCTGCGTCGAAGTCGTTTGCATCGGGGGATATCCACCGCCGCCGATACCGATTTGGAGATGATCGCGCCAGTGTCTCTTGCCGCGGCCGCCGCCGTTCACATCGACGACGATCTGATGGTCGCGAAACTCCAGCTTGGTGATCTGCACGTTATCGCCGGTGTTGACCGCCGAACCATGGGTAGCCACAGCGCGATCGAGCAGATCGGCTTCCAGCGGCTTGCCCACGCCGTGATGGAAACCTTCTTTGCCAGCGGGCAAGGGCTTGACGGCTTTGGCAAATTCTCCGGAAACGTAGCGGATCAGTTCGAGCTTTGAGACTTCCTGAAGCGTGGCGTTTTTTGCGCCAGGCGTCTTGGACTGGGGAGAGTTCTGAGACTGCGCGTTGTCCGGAGACGCGCCAGCGCTTGGGAAAAGGGGTATGTCCCCGTCAGCGGGAAAGCTGGGGGAGGGGCTCGCAGGCGGACGAAGGCTGTTGACCCGCGGGACATCCGCATCGGCCAAGAGCAAAAGCGTTAGCGACAAGACCGGCCAGTTTGGCATATACGCTGTGGGTCCGCGATAGATAGGACCACTTTCCTATTCTACGATGCCTCAAAGCCTGTGAACAGGTGCCTCGCTTTGGAGCGGCAACGATTCCCTTACCTGTTCTCTATGGCGCTGAACTGTACTACCGAACGGCGGCGCGCGCCAACTCTCTAGCGCGAGACGACTTGGACGCCCTGGCGGTCGATGGTCATGGGCAAAACCTGGGCACCGGATTCGCGAACGGAAATTTCCACACGTTCGCGGGCGTCCGGTTCGACTAAAAGGACTACGCAACCGCCGCCGCCGGCTCCGCAGACTTTTCCAGCCAGCGCGCCGTTGCGGCGGGCGTTGTCGATGACCCGGTCGATGGTGTTCGTCGAGATGGTGGGCAAGTTCCGTTTGCGGAAGGACCACTCTTCGCGCATCAGACGACCGGCTTCGGGCCAGTCAGGCCTTTCGAAGGCCAGACGCATTTCTTGAGCTATTTCGGAAATGCGCTCGAGGCTGTTCTGCACGGCGAGCTTGCCGCCGATATGTGCCTTGAAGACTTCCCAGTTGTTGATGCCGTGCTGGCGCGGCTTACCGGTGTAAGCGACCATCACGCGGCGCTCGAGTTCGTCCAGGTTCACGCGCAATTCGACGCGATGTTCGCCGCCGGGCGGGAGTTCGATGGCTGCGGCGCCGCCAAAGGCCGGTGGGTAGTGATCTTGCGTGCCGGTGGGAACATTGATGACGATGGCTTCGGCGTCGCGGCTGATGTGAATCCAGTCGACTTTGCTCTTCCCGGCTCCAGTGAAGCGATCGAGCGCAGCGCAAATGGCCACGGCCATGGCGCTGGAGCCGCCGATACCTGCGCCCGCGGGAGCCTCCGAATCGGTGGTGAGGGTGAAGCCGCCCTGCGGTTCGAAGAACTTGGTGATTTCGGCGAGCAACGGAAGGCGGTAGCGCTTGGCTTTCACGAGCGCGGCAAAGGAGGCAAAACTTTCTTCGCGCTTGATGTCGCGGGAAACCAGTTTGATGCGGCTGTCTCCAACTTGGAGCGTTTCGATGACGCATGAGGCGTAAAGAGAGATTGCGGCATTTACGGTGACCGCGCCGGGATGAAATAGATAGAGGGGCCATATATCCAGCGTGCCTCCGGCAAAGTCCACGCGGGTTGGTGCTTTGGATTCGATGATCATGGGTGCGAGTTAGCTCGATTCAGGGGATTTTCAGTCGAGCCAGTTTGACGGATTCAGACAGCCATCTCAAGCGATGGCGAAGATGCGTGTCCACGGAAAGGCAATGACGGTTACGACGGTGGACGAGTGAAGAACTGCCATGTGTTTAGATGTGAGAATCAGCCAGCGGAGGCCGCGCGGTTGCGTGCGATGAGCTGGGGGCCGTCCTTTTTCTCTTGCGCCAGGGCGGGATTGGGTTCGAAGCAGCGGCGGCAGCGGGCTTCGTATGCGCCCATCGCGCCGACGACGATCAGTTCTTCGCTCTCGACGAGGCGTTGGGTGTGGACCGCGGGGTTGCCGCAGCGAACGCAGATAGCGAGCAGCTTGGTGATTTCTTCGGCGATGGCCAGGAGGCGCGGCATGGGCTCGAACGGGCGGCCGCGGTAATCGGTGTCCAGGCCGGCGACGATGACGCGTTTGCCGAGATTGGCAAGCTTGGTGCAAACGTCCACGACTTCGTCGCCTAGGAACTGTGCTTCGTCGATGCCGATAACTTCGGTGCGCGGCGAAAGCTTTTCCATGATTTCCAAGGCTTTAAATACCGCGTCCGAGGGAATGCCGAGGCCGGAATGCGAGACGATTTCGTTGGCGGCGTAACGTTCGTCGATGGCGGGCTTGAAGATCTGCACGCGCTGGCGCGCGATCTCCGCGCGGCGCAGACGGCGGATCAGCTCTTCGCTCTTGCCGGAAAACATCGGGCCGACCACAACTTCGATCCAGCCCATATTGCCTTTGACGATGTCCACAATCGCTCCTTCAATTTTCAGCGACGCACCTGCAACGGGCGTGTACAACCCCGACAACGCCGCGGCAGCTGTATCGTACCTCTACACTTGCGAACCCGCAGCGGCTGCATTCCGGTACATCTTCTTATTATAGAACGGGGCGAAGGCGGCAAGCACGGCAACTCGAAAGGCTTCCTGGCGCGTGATGAAATTGCCCGAGAGTACGCCCCAGGCGCCTTGCGCGTCGCGGATTCCTACGGCGCCGGCGAAGCGATCGATCGCTTCGGCGAGTTCTACACCATTTTCGAGAACTTCGTGAGCAAGCGCTTCGGGAATTTCGATGCTTCCGGAGCGGCCGTAGTGCCCGCGCGCTCCATCGGAAACATAGGCCCAGCTTTCCAGGAAGACGCGGCGGTGTCCGTTTTGCCGCAAACCGGAATGAGGAAGCACCTCGTCTGTTGAAGCGCCCTCGTGCGCGATATCGAGCCCGCCTTCCAGGCCAACGAAGTATTGCCAGGCCGCTCCGCTTTGACGCGCTTTTTCCATCAACGCTTCCGCGCGCTGGCGGGCGCCGCGCATCAATTCATCGCGCGACGCCGGCGTGTGGCTGACTCCGCTTTCGACTTCCACGCCGACAACCTCGAATTCAGTATCGTGGGCGAGGGCGGCTGAAAAGGACTGGAGCGCTTCAGTAACGGCATTGAGCTTGGGGCCACGCTTGCTGCCGACGGCGATGGTGATTCTGTTCATTCGGGAAAGGCAACGGATTGATTCTAACGGTAGTCGGACAAAAATTTCACGGAGAATTCGCCGGACTGAGGAAAACTGGTCAGAAAGAATCTCAAAGGAGCTCGCCTACTGATTTTCAGTGCGACGACCCGATAACTCCGGATAGTCGTTCAGGATAGAAATGCTTTCCGAAAAGGTCGGAATCTTCGATCGTCGCAAGTCTAGTTAAAAAGGATGTGCGGCGCCCCCCACCCCCACCAATTCGGATGAATATCAAAGGAAAGGGCTTACAAAATTTGCATTTCGTAAGTGATTGATTCTAAAGAGGGTGATTTTGGTTGTTAGGGCTAAGAAAGGGCGAAATGACTGTCTTAAAGAAAAAGGCGGAGCCCTACGGCTGCGCTCAGGGTAAACAAGCTCCCCGCTCTATATACGCAGTTTTCTACAGGGTCAATTATACGAGGAAATAGAGAAAAGTCAAGGAAAAGTTTCGAGGGTGTCGGGAGTTATTTATAAGAAAAGAGATAGTTCATAGGGCGACGAATCAGTGCGTGGGCAAAGAGGTACGAACACCATTCGTCGAGTAACGGTCGCTGCGTCAGCTAACTGGCACGTCATGAAACGTACGCCGTAGTTCGTTCGTATGCTGTTCCTGTTCGATTATTTCACGGTTAGCCTGAAAGTCTGTGAGTGGCTGAGGTTGTTCGAGTTTCCCGTGATCGTAATCATATAGGTTCCTGGCGGGGTACCACGGGTGGGAGGTGGGCCTGGGTTTGAGACGGTGCCGCAAGATGCGCATAGCGCAGCGAGAACCAGCAGTGCAGTCGCAGTGAGCCACTCGCGGTGGCGCGAGAATCGCTCCAATTTCCAAAGCATCACGCCTACCAGAAAGCAGGCCAAGCACGCCGCCAAGACCCACAATGGCAGGCTCCGCGAAGCAGACTGCGGTCAAGAACAGCGGTATAAAGGATGCGCGCGCGGTAGTCGTTGTGGTGACAGTGGCCGTCGCGGCATTTGAACCGTCAAGAGTTACGCCAGGAGGCGAACCACGCATGTGACTGTTGCCGAAACTCCTGTGCAACTCCAGGTCCGCGTTTGATTGAACCCACCGGAAGGTGAACCAGAAAACTGTCGAGCTAGCCCCTTGGGACTCAGAGAGCTAGATCTCCCGAGATGCCACTCACGGAAGCAGCGGCGGCAAAACTGCGGCTTGGCTACTATTCTTCGAACCGTTTTCAGGTGGTAACGCAGCAAGTGCAGCAAGAAGGTCCAGACGGCCGTTGCCCATATCGGGCCCCACAAATTGAGCATGAGCCAGCGCCGAGGCGGCCGAGGATTCATTGATGTCAGGCCGCAAACTCTGCATCAGAGCGACCCCACCTGAGACAAACGGCGCGCTGAAAGAAGTTCCCCATCCCGCGGCGTAAGTGCTGAACGGGTAGGTGGTGATAATCGCTTCGCCGGGAGCAGCCAACCAAACGATGGGGTTTCCATAATTCGAAAAGGTCGAGCGGGTATCCAGGTCGCTGGTCGACGCGACACCCATCACATCGATTTGCAGCGCCGCCGGATAAACGAAGTTTGGCGGGGCTGGGGTGCCGTCATTCCCTGCCGAGGCCACGCAGACCACACTAAGTTGGTTTGCGTAGTCGAGAGCGTTCTTCAACTCCGCCGAATTAGTGGCAGTGTCAAAGCTCATGTTGATCACGCTGGCATTGTTCTGCACAGCGTAATAAATTGCGCGCAGAATGTCGGATAGGAATCCAGTGCCATCCGAATGAAAAGCCTTTAATGGCAAGAGCTGTGCTTTCGGAGCCACCAGATGGATCACGCCCATTACCATGGTCCCGTGGCCGAATGCAGCGTATAGCAAATTCCCGTCAAGAATTGCGGCTGAAGACTGATCCAGAATCGCTGCACTCGATTGATTCACGATGGCTGGTTGACAGTTGGGACAGGGCGGGGGTGGGGGGGAAGCAAAATCTGTCATTTCGGAGCCACCCACCTGGTTGCGCGTGAAGTCGTAACCTGGCAGAAGGACATTTATCAGCGCGGGATGGCCGGGATCTACCCCCGTGTCAATGTCCGCGACAATGCCCTTCCCCACGACGTCGAACGTATTCTGCGCATCCCGCACATGTACAATTGCGGATGCCGGCTGGTTGGCGTAGCCGTTCCACACCTTGGTGCCGAATAGATTTACCAGAGCATTGTCCGTTAGTCCGGGGGGCGGGGTCGTAACAGTGTTCAAGCCGCCGACCAGACTGATCAATTGATCTAGCTCAGCATCAACGATTCCCGGAGTGATGAGCAGCAGATCTAGAAAAGTGGTCGGATCAACGCTAGTAGGGGTCGTCAACAGGAAGACTTGGTTCAAAGACCCGTCGAGGGCGCCTACCACGGTGCAGTTCTGCAAGAGACAGAATTGTCCTAGCGCGTTAGAGCCTAAAGTAGACCTGACGATAAAGCGGTTATCCGCTAAGGCAGGCGTTGTCCACAGCAGAGCCAACAATGCCCCTGCAATCCACATTCTGTGTTTCACGGCTCAGCACTCCTTCCTGCTCTTGGTTGCCAATTTTGCTGATCTTCGCTTTGCACCGAGTTCCATCTCGCCTTCAGGACTCAGCCTGTTTGTTCGGTTCCTTTGCGGGAGTCAACATTGCGGGGAACATCGCCTGCCATTCCACTTCTTTCGCAACTCTAAGTCGATTTCATCCAACAACTTCCGGATAGTGCCAGGCGACACCAAACGAACGGGAAAGAAGCACCGAGATGCCGGGCCAATCCTCGCAGCTAATTAATGTAAAAGTAGGAAGCAAAGGAAGAGAGGAATCACTTGAAATCTGGCTAGGGTAAATACCTAGTACTAGACGCTCTCTTCCGTCCTGAAGTCAGAGCCCGGAAAACGGCATCGTCCTCAACTCAGGTCTTTACCTGAGGGCCATTAGAGGAGTTTACTTGCTTGAGAGGGCAGGTCGTCAATGGTATTGGAATAGGAGTTTCAGGTGTGGCCAGACGGCGGAATGGTAGGAGTCGAGCCCTTCCCTACCAGGAGAGAACCATCCATGGCAAAACGAAATGAAATGGTCAAAGAGACAGTTGGATCCAATAATCAAGTCACGGAGTTGCCGCACAGCGAGGCACCGTCAGAGCTCCTGCGAGAGCTTGTGTCGCACCTGCGGCAAAACCGAACGCAACTGCGCGAGGAATGGGTGGGCAGTATTTCTCAGACGCGCCTGCTCACGGCGATGACGAAAGAGGAAATTTTTGCTGAAGCAACTTCGGTGTACGACAGTTACGTGGAGGCTCTGGAGACGGAAACCTTTGAGGCGCTGCAGGCTTACGCACGAAATCTCTCGGAACGCATCATTCCCCGAGGCGTCGAGACTCACGAAGTCGTGGGAATCGTGCTGTTGCTGCGCGACGTACTGGCGCGCTCTCTGTTTGCAAAGCACCAAGCAGATTTCAGGAAATTGAATCGCATCCTGGACGCCTATGAGCCTGCGGCCAACCGCATTGCAAACACGGTGGCGGTGGGATTCGTGCAGGAGCGCGAGCGCGTCATCCGCCAGCAACAGGAAGCCATCCGCGAACTTTCCACTCCGGTGCTGCAGGTTCGCGAGCGATTGCTGATTCTCCCCATCATCGGCGTGATCGATCCCCAGCGCGCCCGGCAGTTGACGGAACAATTGCTGCGGGGAATTCGCACCAACCGCGCGAAAGTCATCGTGATCGATATCACGGACTATCGGTGTCGACCTGGGCAAGATGAATACTGTGGGCGACCTGCAGGGTGGCATCGAGCAGGCGGAAAGACTGTTGGGATACAAAGTTGAGAGGCTGGCGGAACCACGCTAGGAAAAGCGGAGGAAGGGCTACGTGGAAGTCCCGATTCTCAAGCAAGGAGCGGTGCTGATCGCGACCTTTCAGGCCGCTCTCTCGGACGCAGACCTAAACCAACTGCGCATGGGTTTAGTTCAGCAAGTTGTTAAGTTTCGCTCCCGAGCAGTTATCGTCGATGTTACTGCGATGGACGTGATGGACTCGTTTGCATCACGGACGCTGCGTGAGATCGCCCACATGATTCGGCTGCGAGGTGCGGAGACGGTTATCGTCGGAATTCAACCGGAAGTGGCTTTTGCGATGGTACAGCTTGGATTGACGCTTGAAGACGTTACTACGGCGCTGGACCTGGAAGAAGGGCTGGCGTATTTGAACGAAAAGTTCAAGAACACGCATTGAGAGAGAGCCATGGTGGCGTCTCCAGAAATCCGAGTGGCAATCAATTCGGACCCGGATATTGTCTTAGCCCGGCAAAAGGGCCGGGCTAGAGCCATCGAACTGGGGTTTTCCTCGGGCGATGCCACACTCATTGCCACAGCAATTTCCGAACTAGCCCGCAACATCGTGGCCTATGCCAAAAAAGGCCTAATCACCCTGCAGGTCGTAAACGGGTCGAATCGTCAAGGCATTTCGGTGACGGCAAGCGATGAAGGTCCCGGTATCGCTGATATTCGTCAAGCGTTGCGCGACGGCTTCTCCACTTCCGGAAGTCTAGGGCTTGGGCTGCCGGGAGTGCGGCGCTTGATGGACGAATTTGAAATCACCTCGCAACCCGGCCGAGGGACAACTGTGGTGGTGAAAAAATGGAGACAATAAAAGAGCCGAT
>WNFP01006231.1_pt1 | contig 15606 bp, 25 predicted proteins | sample 5400201 | NCBI WGS metagenome assembly WNFP01 (sample SAMN13153355, study PRJNA577476) | soil metagenome | isolation source: 115 cm saprolite under Madrone tree | place: USA:California | collected 2016-06-14
CTCTAGACCCGTTACGGCTCCGGCTTTGGGGAGCCGGCGCCTGTCGGTGACGTTGATTCGGGCGGCGTTGCTGAGACGGCGCTTCCTGGCGTCCCCGAAGCAGAACTGGTCGGTGTCGTCGAAGCGGAACCTGCTGGTTTGGCCACCGATTGTGGCTTAGGCAGGGCGGCAACCCTATCGGCTAAGCTTCCCGCTTCATGCGATGCGATCCCTGCTGCGGTGCTTTCAGGGAAACGTTGGACTATGCTTTCGTAAAGAGCCTGCGCTTCTTTCAAGTGACCTTTTACCGCGGTAATTCGGGCCTCATGGAAAAGCGCCATCGGCGCTTGAAAGGAGTTTCCGAAAAGTGTCGCGACTTGTCTCCAGTATTCAAGCGCCTTATCCGGATTCTTTTCTGATTCCGCATTGGCGGCTAGCCCCACGTAGCCGTTTACAACCAGCGGGTGTTTCGGGAACTGCCGGATGAATGTTTCGTAGTTCGTATCGGATTCCGGATACTTGCCGTCCTCCCTAAGTTTCGCTCCAATCCGAAGATAAGCGTTGCCTGCCGCGACGGAATTCGGATATTGGCGAATCACGGCTTGCCACGCCTCGATCGATTGCGCGGCGGAGTAGGCTTTTTCTGCGTTCTGAGTCTGGATAATCTGCAACCCGAAATAAATGCTGCCGCACAGCAAAACCAGAACGGCCAGAGCCGCTCCCAAAACGATTTTTCGCTTGTGGAGTGCCCAAAACACCTCCGGATCAAAGGAGGAAATGGGTTGAGACGGTTCGGCCATGGGTTGACTAGTCATTCGCTGCGGAAAAATTTGAAAATCTAGCGAGGCCGCGCCTCAGACTATCGAGGTGTAAGGTAGGGAGCGTGCGGTGGGAGCGGCCCTGGCTGGGGGAGGCGGCCTGGCTAGCCGCCGATCTCGGCTCGAGCTTCGTCGGCAAGCGGGGTGCTCAAATAACGCTCTCCAGTCGAGCATGCAATCGTAACAATTAATTTGCCCTTATTTTCGGGCCGCTTAGCCACCTCGATCGCCGCATGGACGTTTGCTCCGGAACTTATCCCGGCCAGAATGCCTTCTTCTTTGGCCAAACGCCGAGCCATCGTGAATGCATCCTCGTTCGAAACCGTGATGACTTCGTCTACAATCTTTAAATGTAGATTGTCCGGAACGAACCCTGCACCGGTTCCTTGAATTTTGTGCGGACCGGGCTTGAGTGGTTCGCCCCGAATGGTCTGAAGAATCACCGGAGAGTCCTTGGGCTCCACCGCGATCGCCTGAAAAGAAGGCTTTCGTTCCTTGATTACTTCGGCTACGCCGGTGATCGTGCCGCCCGTGCCGACCGCTGAAACAATGATATCGACCTCTCCAGCCGTATCCGCCCAAATCTCTTCCGCCGTCGTTTTTTGATGAATCATCGGGTTCGCGGGGTTATTAAATTGTTGGGGCATCCAGGAGTCTGGAGTCGTCTTCAAGATCTCTTCGGCTCGAGCAATGGCTCCTTTCATTCCCTCTGACCCCGGCGTCAAAACCAGCTTTGCGCCGAGCATGGCAAGAAGAGTACGACGCTCCATGCTCATGGTTTCGGGCATGGTCAAAACGAGCTTGTAACCCTTTGCAGCACAAACAAAGGCGAGCGCGATTCCGGTGTTGCCACTCGTCGGTTCTACGATGAGTGTGCTAGGCTTTAATCTTCCTTCCCGCTCGGCAGCCTCGATCATAGCCATCCCAATCCTGTCCTTGACACTACCCAATGGGTTGAAGAACTCGAGCTTTAGAGCGATCACAGCATCGAGGCCCTGCGTGACGCGATTCAGCTTCACCAGCGGTGTGCGACCGACTGTTTCGACTATATTATTATAGAGTTTGCCGTTTGTTTGCATTGCCTAGGTGGTTTATGGATTTAGGAATCGGCGGAAACAGGTTACATACACGAAGCCGGAGAGCGTTCAAGTGGCGAACGAATTCGATGATGGGTTGCGACGCGCTCACCGGCGGTGCCGCTCAAACCGAATCAGAACGAAAGGCAATCTATGGCAGAGTTATTGAGGCCTGAGGCAGTCCAGGTTTTATTGGAAGAAGTTTCGGGGTGGCGGTTATCGGATAACAGCATCGAGCGGACTCTGACATTCGAGGGATTTCCTGCCGCCATAGAATTCGTCGTCCGACTCGCGAGAGATGCTGAGGAGATGAACCATCATCCGGATATCGACATTCGTTGGAATAAAGTGAAGCTTGTTCTTTCGACCCATTCAGCCGGTGGATTGACCGACCTGGACTTTCTGCTGGCGCGCAAAATTGACAAATTGAATACGAAGTAGGATGAGCGGGAGGCGACCGGGAGGGACGACCTCCGTGCCGTCCCATTTATCTCTAAAATGGTGAGGCTCGCCGCGGTTGCCGGGCGAGCCTCGTTTCAGTGACGTAAGCCGAATTCTGTTCCCGCTTACACGGGCGGCGGTCATTTATCTCGCTCGGATGCCCGAACGCCCCGCACCACTTTGGCGGCGCTTTGCCACTTTCGGCGCTTCGGCACAGCCAAAGTGGTGCGGGGTGCGACTAATACCCGAGGTTTCAATTTTCTGCTTGCGCGGAAAAAATCGGGCAGGCGACCCTATCCTCTGCTTTGTCTTGCACCGCATGGGGTTTCTCATGCGACCTCGTTTACACGAAGGTCCGGTGGGCTCTTACCCCGCCTTTTCAACCTTACCCCGCACCATTTTGGCGCGGAGAGGGTCACTGCTGGAATCCAGCGACTCCGACCAAAATGGTGCGGGGCGGTATATTTTCTGTGATACTTTCCGTCATTTGGAGCTTTCGCCCCAAATCCCCTCGCTTTTCGCGAGGCATGCTGCCTTGTGGTGTTCGGACTTTCCTCTGGCACAACAAGGGTTGCACCAGCGACCACCCGTCACAGCCCTATTCATACCACAACAAGCCACGGAGTTCCACTCGTCGCCTTAATTGAGAGCCACGGCGGCCACAGAGCGGCTGGCACCGTGAACGGATTTCCTGATGCATCAGGCTTAAAGTGTGCTAATTTTCCGGTCTTGTTTTCCAGGGAAATCGCGGCTTACGGGTTTGGGGAAAAATGTCTTGCGTGACTTTGGAAAAATAATATAGTCCACGCTCCCCCGCGTCTGGCGGAAGAGGACTTTGCTGCCAGAGCGGCTTTTTTATCCCCGGATAATTGGGATTGAACCTGATTTTTGTTAAATGCCAACCATTAACCAGCTCGTAAGAAAGGGTCGCAAGAAGATTGCGGTGAAGTCAAAATCTCCCGCACTCACGAATAGTCCGCAGCGCCGTGGAGTCTGTGTGCAGGTGATGACCCGCACGCCGAAGAAACCGAACTCAGCGCTGCGAAAAGTCGCCAAAGTGCGCCTGACAAACGGGTATGAGGTAATTGCCTACATTCCCGGCGAGGGCCATAATCTGCAGGAGCACTCGATCGTGCTGGTTCGCGGGGGTCGGGTAAAGGATTTGCCGGGTGTTCGGTATCACATCGTTCGTGGAACGCTGGACAGCCTCGGGGTTGACGGTCGGCGTCGCAGTCGCTCCAAATACGGGGCAAAGCGGCCCAAGGAGGGCGGGGAGGCCGCACGCACGAAAGGCAAAAAGAAATAAATTGGGCGGGAGCATGATTGTTCTCGCGGAAAGAATCCCATGTCACGTCGTCGCAGAGTCATTCATAAGATCGAATCTTTGGACAGCCGGTATGGCAGTCCAGTCGTTGCCCGTTTGATCAGCACGGTCATGCGTGGCGGCAAAAAGGCGGTCGCGGAGCGTATTGTGTACGAGGCGATCGAAAGGAGCCGGGAAGGTTCTGACTCTGTCGACCCCCTGGATACCCTTCACAAGGCGCTGGAAAATGCCAAGCCGCGGCTTGAGGTCAAGTCTCGTCGTGTTGGTGGCGCGACTTATCAGGTCCCGGTCGAGGTGCCTCAGGAGCGTCAGGTCTCCCTTGCGATGCGATGGATCGTGACTTTTGCGAAAAATCGCCGGGGAACAATGGTAGACAATCTCGCAGCGGAAATCAAAGATGCGTCTCTCGGACAAGGGAACGCGATCAAAAAGCGGGATGACACACACAAAATGGCTCAGGCTAACCGGGCGTTTGCTCATTTCAGGTGGTAACCTTTATGTCTCCAACTGTTTTAGAGAAGGCCAGTGCTATGACCACCAACCCTAACTCTCCGGACCGCGCTTACCCTCTGGAACGGACTCGAAATATCGGTATCAGCGCGCACATCGACGCAGGTAAGACAACCCTGACTGAACGAATTCTGTTTTACACCGGGATGATCCATAAGATCGGCGACGTCGATGACGGTAACACCGTCACGGATTGGATGGAGCAGGAACGCGAGCGTGGTATAACGATCACGTCGGCGGCGACTACCTGTTTCTGGAATCAGCGCAAAGAGAAAGGTGTTTTCAAACTGTTCGAAGATCAAAAACAGCGGGTGAACATCATCGACACGCCGGGCCACGTTGATTTTACGGCCGAGGTGGAACGCTCGTTGCGAGTCCTTGATGGCGCGATCCTGGTTTTTGACAGCGTTGCGGGGGTTCAGCCTCAGACCGAGACTGTTTGGCGCCAGGCCAATAAATACAACGTTCCTCGAATCTGCTTTGTCAACAAGATGGACAAGGTCGGGGCGAATTTTGGAAATGTAGTCCGAGAGATTCGCACGAAGCTGGGCGCCAACGCCTGGCCGGTTCTTATTCCCCTTGGCAAGGAGGATCACCTGCGGGGCCAGCTTGATGTTATCAACAAGAAGGCCATCATCTATTCTGACAGCGATGCGTTCGGCTCAACTTACGAGGTGACCGAAGTTCCCGAAGAGCACGAACAGGCGATCGACCAGGCTTACAACGACCTCGTCGAGCAAGTAGCTAACCTTGACGACGAAGTCGGAACTATCTTCCTCGAAGAAAAGCCCGTAACGCCAAAAGATCTGAAGGCAGGAATCCGTCGGCTGACCATCCAGAACAAGTTTATCCCGGTCGCCGGCGGTTCTGCATTTAAGAACAAGGGAGTACAGTATCTTGTCGATGCCGTAGTCGACTATCTTCCGAGTCCGCTCGATATTCCGCCAGCCGCCGGGATTGACCCCGACACCCACGAACCGAAAGCCGCTCCGACGGATGACAACGCGAAATTCTGTTCCCTCGCATTCAAGCTCTGGAGCGATCCATTCGTCGGTAAACTCGTTTTTTTCCGTGTCTACTCCGGAAAACTCTCAAAAGGAGACACGGTCTACAACCCCCGGACTAACAAGCGCGAGCGCATCAGCCGCTTAATTCAAATTCAGGCCGACAAGCGAGAAGATATTGTGACCTGCTACTCTGGAGATATCGCCGCTATCGTGGGAATTAAGAATATCACCACGGGTGATACCCTTTGCGACGAAGATTTTCTCATCCTTCTGGAACCGCCGTCATTTCCCGAGCCGGTTATTTCGATGGCGATTGAGCCAAAAACTAAACTGGATCAGGAAAAAATGAGTACGGCCTTACAGCGACTGGCTGAGGAAGATCCGACGTTCCGCGTTTATACGCACGAGGACACGGGGCAAACAATTATTGCAGGGATGGGCGAACTCCACCTCGAAATCATTCGCGATCGAATGTTGCGGGAGTTCAAGGTAGATGCGAACGCCGGGAAGCCGCAGATCGCTTATCGCGAAACGATCACAAGGAACGCGACAGGCGAGGGCAAGTTGATCAAGCAGTCGGGCGGCCGAGGTCAGTATGGCCACGTAGTGGTCAACGTTGAACCGAGGGAGCGCGGGAAGGGCATCGTGATTGAAAACAAGATTGTCGGCGGCGCAATTCCTAAGGAATACATCCCGGCCGTGAAAAAGGGGATTGAAGAAGCGGTCCTCAACGGGGTGGTTGGCGGCTATCAGGTCATCGATTTTTACGTAGAGATCGTGGATGGGTCCTACCACGACGTTGATTCGAATGAACTTGCATTCAAGCTCGCGGCGATCTTTGCGATGAAAGATGCCTTCAAAAAGGGAAACTCGATTTTGCTCGAGCCCATCATGAAGGTGGAGTGTGTGACTCCCGACGAATACCAGGGAGACATTATGGGAGATTTAAATCGACCGCGATTCGCTCGCTTTCCAAGGGACGCGCCTCCTATTCGATGGAACCATCTCACTTTGAGCCGGTTCCGACCCAGATCGTTGCGGCAATCTTGGACCAGACAGGAGCCTAATCTTATGACGAACGGTCAGCGCATCCGCATCCGCCTGAAAGGCTTTGATTATCGCATGCTCGATCAGTCTGCAGTGGAGATCGTGGAGACGGCCAAGCGCACGGGCGCCAAAGTTGCCGGTCCGATTCCGTTGCCGACCACGGTTGAGAAATTCACCGTGAATCGTTCGCCGCACGTCGACAAGAAGTCGATGGACCAATTCGAGATGCGCACCCACAAACGGTTACTCGATATTATCGAGCCGACCGCCAAGACGGTCGATGAGCTTCGTAAGCTCAACCTCCCTGCCGGTGTGGACATTACCATCAAGATTTAACCTTGGGCCCCGCGACAATGAAGATTGGACTTTTAGGGCGGAAAATTGGGATGACGCGCGTTTACGACGCCAACGGCAAAGCCACACCTGTTACGGTGATCGAGGCTGAAGGGAATACGGTATTGCAGGTGAAGAATCCCGAGCGCGACGGATACACCGCCGTTCAGGTAGGTTTTGATTCGCAGAAAGAATCGCGGGTGCCGAAACCACTGCTTGGCCATTTCAAGAAGGCGAATTCGGAGCCAAAGAAATTCGTGCGGGAATTTCGATTGCCCGAAGGAACAGCGCTCGACGGTGGCCTGGATTTGAGCGTGAGCCAGTTTGAGGCCGGTCAGTTTGTTGACGTGATCGGCCGATCGAAGGGCAAGGGATTCCAAGGCGTCGTAAAGAAACACGGGTTTTCCGGCCAACCGGCAGCTCACGGCTCGAAAATGCATAGGCGAAACGGTGCGATTGGGAACCGGTCTACGCCGGGCCGAGTTTGGAAGAATATGGGGATGCCGGGTCACCTGGGGGATGACCGCGTGACGGTGCAGAATTTGCGCGTTGTGCAGGTCCGACCCGATGACAATGTCATCCTCGTGTGCGGCGCTGTTCCTGGATCGAATGGAAGCTTCGTAGTCGTCCGCCCCGCAAAGAAAAAGCAAGACGGTGAGGGAGGCAAGACGAAGTGAGTGCCGCGGTTCTAACAGTTGAGGCCGCGAAACGAGCCAAAATTCAGGTGATCGAAAACGGTCGTGGAACCCAGGCGGTCCACGATGTGGTCGTTGCGATGCGCGCGAATCGCCGCAGCGGCTCCGCCAACACCAAAACGAAAGCCGATGTTGCATATTCCGGCAGAAAACCATGGCGCCAAAAGGGTACGGGCAGGGCGCGAGCCGGCTATACTTCATCACCTATCTGGTCCGGAGGAGGCGTGGTTTTCGGGCCTAAGCCGCGAGACTACTCAAAAAAGGTGCCGAAGAGTGTTAGACAATTGGCATTTCTCAAGGCGTTTAGCGCCCGGGTCATCGCTGGGGACATTTTGGTGACCGATGAAATCAAGGTAGCCAACCCGAAGACGAAGGAATTTGTGTTGCTTATGAAATCGCATACGGACGCAGAAAAGGTCCTGGTAATCTCGACCGAATTCGATGAGGCGACTTACAAGGCGGCAAGAAATTTGCGACCGGTTCGATTGAACACCGCGTCCGAGGTGAACACTGAGCAACTTCTTGCGTTCCAGAAGATTATTGTGACCAACGGGGCCTTGGCCAGGCTGGCGGAAAGATTGGGATGAACGAACCGACACAATTGATTCGCAATATCCGACTTACGGAAAAGGCTAGTCTGCTGGGTGAAAAACATAATCAATATGTTTTCCGCGTCGATCCAGGCGCGAACAAACTGCAAATCAAGCAAGCGATCGAAGAGCTTTTTGGAAAGCGAGTGGTGCGCGTCAACACTTGCCAGTATGCGGGCAAGAAAAAGCGTGAGCGCCGGGCTGATTTTGGCCGCCGCGCCCACTGGAAGAAAGCGATCGTTACTCTCGCCGCGGGCGAGAAGATCGATCTCGTATAGCGGGAGGAAGTCAATCAATGGCACTAAAAAATTTCAGACCACTCACTCCCACGCAGCGTTTCAAACAAACACCGACGTACAGCGAGATAACGAAAGCCCAGCCTGAAAAGTCGTTGGTCGCCCCGTTAAAGCGGACGGGTGGACGCAATAATAACGGGCGTTTGACTTCGCGGCACATCGGCGGCGGACACAAACGAAAATACCGGATTATCGATTTCAAACGTAAGCTCCGCGACGTGGAGGCAACCGTCGAGGCGATCGAATATGACCCGAATCGGTCGTCACGGATTGCTCTTCTGCGCTATTCCGACGGAACCAAGACCTATATTCTGGCACCTATCGGGTTGGAAGTGGGAGCCAAGGTTATCGCGGGCGAGAATGTCGCACCCGAAATTGGGAATGCGCTCCCATTGAAGTCCATTCCTTTGGGAACAGTCATTCATAACGTAGAGATCATTCCTGGCCGTGGCGGCCAGGTGGCTCGAAGCGCCGGACAGCAAGCCATCCTAAATAACCGCGAGGGAGGGTATGCGCTCGTCCGGCTTCCGTCCGGTGAGATTCGACGCATTCACGAGAATGCGTACGCAACGATTGGCCAGGTAGGCAACGTGGATCACATGAATGTGTCGAGCGGAAAAGCCGGAAGAGGTCGTTGGCTTGGCCGGCGCCCGCACGTTCGCGGTATGGCCATGAATCCTATCGACCACCCAATGGGCGGCGGCCAAGGTAAGAGCAAAGGGGGCGGTGGACGGCATCATCCGGTAAGTCCCTGGGGGCAACTGGCGAAAGGGTTCAAGACGCGACGCCGGCACAAGCCGAGCGATTCTTTCATCATTGAGCGGCGAAAAAATAAGAAAAAAGCGAAGTAACGTATGGCCAGATCGCTGAGAAAAGGTCCCTTTGTGGATGTCAAGCTTCTCGAGAAAGTCGAGAAAATGAGTACTGGCGTTTCCAAGAAACCGATAAAAACGTGGTCGCGTCGTTCAATGATTACGCCAGACTTCGTTGGACATACCTTTCTTGTACATAACGGCAAGATCTTCAATTCAGTTTTTGTGACGGAGAACATGGTTGGGCACAAGCTGGGCGAGTTTTCACCAACCCGAACATTTAAGAAACATGGCGCGCACACCGCCAAGGTGGCGAAGTAAGGAGCGTCCTATTCCGACGTAGAGAAGCATGCAGGTAACATCAATATATCGGTTTGCGCGTATTTCCGCGTTCAAGGCGCGCGAAGTGACGCGTGAAATTCAGGGCCGTTCTGCTTCGGACGCCCTGGACCTCTTAACGTTTAGCCCGAAAAAGGCGGCCGCGCTGGTGAAGAAGACTCTCAGAAGCGCGATCGCAAACGCGGAAAACAATGCCGAGCTCAAGGTGGATACCCTGCGGATTAAGGAGGCGGTTGTTGGTGAAGGCCCGACATTTAAGCGATTCAGGGCACGAGCGCGTGGCAGCGCAAGCCCGTTGCGCAAGAGGACCAGCCATATTCGAATAATTCTGAGCGATGACCTTCCTCCGGCGGTTGAGAGGCCTCGTGCAAGACATGTTTCAAAAGCGGCCGGAAACGAAACGGAACGGCCGAAAAAACAAAAGAAGACGACCTCGGCAGGGGCCGCAACCGCGGAGGTCAAGCAGACCGGTGTTGCGCAAAAAACCCCGAAGCCGGTCAAGCCCGTTGAAACAGCGACTGAAACGAAATCCCGAGAAGAGAAAGAATAAGTATGGGGCAGAAAGTAAATCCAATCGGTTTCCGACTTGCGCTTAGCAAGGATTGGCGTTCCCGCTGGTACGCGTCGTCAAAAGAATTCTCGGATTTTCTTCATGCCGATCTCAGAATTCGCCATTTTGTAAAGCAGAAACTGTCGATGGCCGCCGTCGCGAAGATCGTGATTGAGCGTGCCTGGAACAGCATTCGAGTGACGATTTACACCGCGCGCCCTGGGATCGTGATTGGCCGAAAGGGTGCGGAAATCGAGAAGATGACCGAAGAGATCACCCGGATGTCGGGTGGAAAGCAGGTCAAGATCGATATCCAGGAAATCAAGACGCCTGAACTGGATGCGCAATTGGTCTCCGAAAATGTCGCGCTCCAGATTGAGCGCCGTATCTCCTTCCGTCGCGCTATGAAAAAGGCCGTTCAGACAACCATGGATTTTGGGGCCCTCGGAATCAAGATTCGCTGCTCTGGCCGGCTCGGTGGAGCGGAGATCTCGCGTGCTGAATGGTACCGGGAAGGGAAAATCCCGCTGCACACGCTTCGGACACCGATCGACTACGGGTTTGCTGAGGCAAATACCGTTTATGGGAAGATTGGAGTGAAATGCTGGATCTGCAAACCCGAGCAGATCCTTGAACAGCAACAGCCGCAAAAGAAAGAGACGGGCCACCAAGCCCCCGCTTCAAGATAGTTGCCGGCCAGGAGGTTGATTTATGCCATTGATGCCAAAGAGGGTGAAGTACCGCAAGACGCAGCGCGGAAGCCGCGCCGGCAGCGCCACGCGGAACGTCTCCATTTCATTCGGCGAATACGCTTTGCAGACGCTTGACCGGGCCTGGGTAACAAATACGCAGATCGAAGCCGCCCGTGTCGCGTTGACCCGCAACATGAAGCGCAAAGGAAAGCTTTGGATCAAGATTTTCCCGGACAAGTCTGTCACGCAGAGGCCGCCGGAAACTCGAATGGGAAAAGGTAAGGGCAATCCCGAACACTGGGTTGCAACGGTTCGCCCTGGAAACATCATTTTTGAGCTGGATGGAGTATCGGAGTCGGTTGCGCGTGAGTCGCTGCGCCTTGCCGCTACGAAGCTTCCGATTCGCACCCGCTTCATCAGCCGGCAACATGCGCTGGCTGCATAAATCGGCAAAGAGAGAAGCCTGAGATGAAAATCAAAGAACTACGCGAATTGAGCAATGATGAGCTGATCGCCCGCCGACGCGAATTGCGAAAGAATGCATTTAATCTGCGACTGCAACAGCAAACCGGCGCGCTGGAGAAGCCGAGCGTGATCCGGATCAATCGCAGAGAGGTAGCGAGAATTGAGACGATTTTGACGCAGCGCTCCAAAAACACCGAGGCTTAAAAGTGATGACGGCATTTGTTTGCTCGCCGATTTCGGCGTGAAACCTGCGAAACGAGGCCGCTTCGCCGAGAAGAAATAGAGACCTAAAATGAGTGAAGAGACTGTAGATGCTAAAGGTCCTGCCACGGCGGCCGAAGCTCTGCCCGATGAAAATTCCGCTCCGCGTGAGGCGGACGTGAAGTCGGGGCCGGAAGCTCAACCGCAGCAGTCTGGAATTCCGAAGCGGCATCTTCGGAAAACGCGCGTAGGCGAGGTTGTATCCAATAAGATGGATAAGACAATCGTCGTGGCGGTCGTTCGTCGAGTTCCGCATGCGAAGTTTGGAAAGATCGTCAAGCGGACGAAGAAGTTGTACGCGCACGATGAACAGAATAAATGCGCCGTCGGTGATTTGGTGCGCGTAGAAGAAACCCGACCGTTAAGCCGCTTGAAGCGATGGCGGTTGGTAGAAGTGCTACGGAGCTAACGGGAGGGCTTGAATCATGATTCAACTTCGCTCCAGACTGGATGTAGCTGATAACACCGGCGCTCGGATGGCGACGATGATTGGGGTGATAGGCAAACAGACCGCATTTGCCTCGGTCGGTGATGTGATTACGTGCAACGTGAAAGAAGCTGCGGCCAGCGGCACCGTAAAGAAGGGCGAGGTTGTGAGAGCTGTGGTGGTTCGTACAAAGCAGCCTGTTAAGCGAGATGACGGTTCTTACCTGCGTTTTGATAACAACGCGATCGTGATCATCGACAAGGATTTGAACCCGCGAGGCACGCGGATTTTCGGGCCGGTGGCGCGCGAGCTGCGCGAGAAGAATTTTATGAAAATCATTTCGCTTGCTCCGGAGGTGTTATGAACAGAGCGAAATTTCACGTCAAAAAAGGGGATGAGGTTATCGTGCTCTCCGGCAACCATCGTGGTGCCTCCGGCAAAGTCTTGCAGGTGCTCTCGAAAAAGAATCAGGTGTTGATCGAGGGGGTCCGCCTGATCAAGAAGACGCGTCGCAAATCACAAGATAATCCGAACGGCGCGATCATAACGCGGGAGGGACCGATTCACATTTCGAATGTCAAGTTGGTCGAGGCCCCAGCGGCCAGGGCCCCTAAGCCGGCGAGGAAGGGACCCAAGGAATAGACGATGCAAGCGGAACTTTACAAGGAATATAAGGATCGCGTCGTGCCGGCGTTGCGTGAAAAGCTTGGCTATAAAAATCTGTTACAGGTGCCAAGGGTCGACAAGGTGGTAGTTAACACCTGTATCCCCGCTCAAGGAAGCGATGTGAAGCAGGCGCTTGAGGATGCGAAGAAGGAGTTGGCTCTGATCACCGGCCAGAAACCGGCTGAAACCAGGTCGAAGAAAAGCATATCGAATTTCAAGCTTCGCAAGGGTCAGGCGATTGGCGCAAAAGTGACTTTGCGCGGTGATAGAATGTATGAGTTTCTCGAGCGCCTCATCAAAATGGCGCTACCGCGAATTCGCGACTTTCGCGGGATTTCGGCAAAGGCATTTGACGGGAAGGGCAATTACACGCTTGGCGTGAAAGATCAGTCGATTTTTCCCGAGGTCGAGCTCGACAGAATCAAGCGAAACATAGGTTTTGATATAACGATTGTGACTACTGCGAGAACAAACGACGAAGCCAAGGCACTGTTGGCCGAATTAGGCGTGCCATTCAGTGATAAGAAGCAAGTCACAAAGACTGCGGCTCCCGGAGAATGAGCGATGAGTAATTTTTCAGACCCCATTGCAGATTTTTTGACGCGGTTGCGTAATGCTGCCCGGTCGCACCGGGGTGACGTTTCTGCACCATACTCGCGAATGAAAGAAGAGATTGCCCGAATCCTCAAGCAGGAGGGGTATATTTCTGAATTCGAAATTGATACCGAGGCCAAACCTGCGCAGATCAAAGTCACGATGAAGTTTGTGAATCGCATTCCGGCCCTGACGGGCCTAAAGCGAGTCAGTAAACCCGGATTGCGAAAATATGTTGGCTCGGACGATATTCCCAGGGTTCTTGGTGGAATGGGTGTAGCAATTCTTTCGACCTCACGGGGAATAATTACTGGCCGCGAGGCCCGCAAAGAGAATGTTGGGGGCGAATTGCTGGCTCTCGTTTGGTAAGGAGGCTTGTATGTCTCGTATCGGAAAAAAGTCGATCGAAATTCCCGACAAAGTGAAAATGGCTGTCTCTGAGGACGGTTCAATTCAAGTCGAAGGTCCGAAGGGCAAATTGCAATGGGTTTTACCCAGGCAAATTAAGATCCGGGTTGACGGCAAACAAGCCGTGTTGAATCGGGATGCCGAAACAAGAAGCGTTAAAGCGCTTCATGGTCTCTCACGCAGCCTCATCAACAATATGGTGGTCGGCGTCACACAAGGATTCCAGAAAATCCTCGAGATCCATGGCGTCGGGTTTCGCGCCCAGGTTCAAGGAAAGAATTTGAATTTGAACATTGGATTTTCCCATCCGGTGGTGTTTCCGATTCCGGATGGAATCAAGATCACGGTTCAGGAAAGTACCAGGATTTTGATTGATGGAATCGACAAGCAAGTGGTTGGTCAGGTTGCGGCGGATATTCGCTCCTATTACCCCCCGGAACCTTACAAGGGCAAGGGCATTCGGTACGCGGGCGAACAGATCCTACGGAAGGAAGGAAAGACCGTACAATAACAACATTGAGGGGCGGAACTGGTACAAAGACCCGAGTCTGCGGTGATAAATGGCTACGATTAATCACGTTAAATTACGGCATATACGAATTCGCAAGCGTGTTTTCGGTACGACGGACCGTCCCCGGCTCGCGGTACATTTTTCAGGTAAGCACATTTATGCACAAGTGGTCGACGATACTGCAGGCAAAACGGTTGTGGCCGCCTCGACTCTCGAACGAGGTGTGAAAGGAAAAGGCCGAACAAACGCAAATGTCGCTATGGCCGAAAAGGTCGGCGCTCTTCTCGCCGAAAGAACAACAGAGAAAAAAATCAAAGCCGTGGTATTTGACCGGGGAGGGTTCAGCTATCACGGGAAAGTCAAGGCGCTTGCCGATGCGGCTCGCGCCGGAGGTTTAGAGTTCTAATTTGTTGGCGGCCAGTCTGAGACTCGCATGCCAACACAAAAGTAATTATGGCAACTGAAGTAAGACATCGGCGTGATCATTCGGGAGGTGATCGTAACGCACAGAAAGGCGACACCACCGAGAAGGTCGTGTTTATCAACCGTTGCGCCAAGGTCGTTAAGGGTGGGCGTCGTTTCAGTTTCAGTGCGCTGATCGTTGCCGGAGACCACAAGGGGCGCGTCGGCTACGGTTTTGGGAAAGCAAACGAAGTATCAGAGGCCATTCGGAAGGCATCTGAATCTGCCCGGAAGTCGATGGTCGAAGTTGCCGTTCAGGAAAACACCATACCACATGAAGTTATCGGCGAATTTGGAGGTGGCCGAGTCCTCCTGCGTCCGGCTTCGCCGGGAACCGGCGTCATCGCCGGCGGCGGTGTGCGGGCTGTTGTGGAAGCTGCGGGAATCAAGGATGTACTGGCGAAATCGCTTGGCTCGAGCAACCATGCGAATGTCGTGAAAGCGACGATCGAAGCGCTACGCGCTCTTCGTCATCGCCAGGATATTTTGAAGCTACGCGGCAAGGCACAAAGGTAAAAATATCTCGAGCGCGTTCTGCAGAGGATCTGGGTACAAAGCCCGGACGCGCGATAGAGAGTCCCTCTAGAATCCTTGAAAAGCAAAACTGACGCTGCTCCCAACGCGACCTTGAGGTCCTTGCATCTCGCCTGTCTGAGGCGCGGCTTCGCTAGCAGAAAAGTATGATTTATGCGGTTACATGAATTAAAACCTCGTCCCGGCGCCAAGCATCGGGTAAAGCGGCTTGGATGCGGAGAAAGCTCCGGTCACGGCAAGACTAGCGGAAAGGGCCACAAGGGACAGAAGGCACGTTCGGGTGGCAGCATTCGACTTGGATTTGAGGGTGGCCAGATGCCGCTGATCCGGCGTTTGCCCAAGCGGGGTTTCAATAACGCCGCGTTCAAAACCTCGTTTGCGCTCGTCAATATCGGGGACCTTGAAGAATTCGACTCCGGGACGCGAGTTAACGAACAGCTTTTGCGGGACAAAGGTTTCGTTAATGGCAAATGCGACGGCGTGAAGATCCTCGCCCGGGGTGAATTAACCAAGATTTTAACTGTCGAAGCTGACAAATTCAGTGAGGCCGCGCGTCAGAAGATTGAACAGGCAGGGGGATCGGCGGTCGTCGTTGGCAAATAGCCAGTAGTTTTCCCCATGATCTCTGCCTTCACGAATATTTTCAAAATTCCAGAGCTCCGGCAGCGCATTCTTTTTACGATTGCGATGCTGGTCATTGTTCGTGCCGGCGCCGCAATTACGATTCCTGGGGTCAATGCCCACGTTCTGAACGAATGGTTTCAGACTT
>WNFP01006288.1_pt1 | contig 15605 bp, 15 predicted proteins | sample 5400201 | NCBI WGS metagenome assembly WNFP01 (sample SAMN13153355, study PRJNA577476) | soil metagenome | isolation source: 115 cm saprolite under Madrone tree | place: USA:California | collected 2016-06-14
AGTGAACGCGCGATGGTGGAGCCGCGACGCCTCCTGATTGGGCCACGTTCTTGCGTTCGTCAACCATCACTTTTCGGTTGCAACTATATTCAACAGCAAGAACTTGCGAAAGAAATGGGACGAAGCTAGAATCAAATCACAGTTCGCGATCGAGACGATCTTGCGTCAGCAGTTTACGAATGGGCCGCGTCCCAGAGAGGATCACGATGAAACCTAGTGGCTGGATGGCCATTCTGATGTTACGGAGATACACCGTTTTGACCGCTGAGTCGGACAGCATTTTGGGAAGACTGGAAGAGAACGATGAATGTTTGATGAATATTGCAGCGAGGTAGGTAGAAGTCTTAAATAAGTCCTTTATTTTCAACGGGCCGAGGTAGCTCAGTGGTAGAGCAGCCGATTCGTAACCTGTAACCGACCCAACGCAGCCAAACGGAACCTAACTATACCTAACGGAATCAATAAGATAAATAATCGCTCTTATTGGTTCCGCTTTGCCTTATTAGCTGGTGTTTGGGTCTGTTGATGAATCTTTGATGAATGTCAGCGAGTAGCGTTCCTGCTCCCTTCAGCTGCGATGTACAGCCTTCGTTGCTGCTGCGCTTGGGTTTTGGTGCGAAAGGCTCTAGGAGTTCGCGAACGGTAGGGTCCTGGCGTTCGGCTGCGATAGCGACGCCTGAGTCGAGGGACTATTCCCACGCTGGCGGGTTCCACGGCTTGCGGTGGCTGAGAATTTCTTCTACGTCTTCCGTTAAGTCCGGATCGAGGACCGGGGCTTTGCCGATTTCTTCTTCGTGTGCTTTGGCCAACGCGATGCATTCGGAGATGCTGCGACGCACCGGCTCGGCGGCACGAAGGACTGCCACGGGTCGCTCGCCGTTCTCGATGATGACTTCCGCACCCCGCACCGCACGCGTGCTATCAAGCCGGTAGCTTTCTTACTCGCCGATCTAGGCGTCACCAAGACGTACGACCGCACAGACCGTCTGTTATAATAGAGTTAGATGGTGTTCGCTTTTCCCGACTCAGGAGGTAGGGCGATGAGTTTGCTTCGTTCCCAGCCGATTGCCGAGCAGGAAAGAGAGGCTCGAGCTCGGCGCGAGCGGTTCGTTCAAAACGCATTGGCAAACGTCCGCCTCGAAGGACTGGAACCGAGTCCGGAGGCGCTGGAGATTTGGCGAAGCTATGTCGAGGGTGAAATCTCCATTGAACGGGCCGGAGAGCTGATCCGAGCGCTACCGACGAGTGTGTAGTTCCTCGATGAGTCCCGACCCGTACGTTTATCCGGGCACGACGGTTCTAAAGAACATTCCCGGGATTCGCAATCAGGAAATACTAGACCGCTTTGAAGCCGACCGAGTAGGGCAACGGTCCTTAGAGCTTATAGGACGTCCACTGCCTGGTCTCTTCGATATAACTCACCTGCAACAAATTCATCGTTATCTCTTCCAGGACCTCTACGAATGGGCGGGACACTTCCGAACGGTAGACATCGCAAAAGGGAATTCATATTTTGCACATGTGCCGTACATCCAGTCTACTTTGGAGGGTCTGTTTGAGAAATTATCTGAGGAACAGCATCTTCGCGGTGTGAATCAAGAAGCGTTCGTGAGCCGCGGAGCAGAGATTCTGGGAACATTGAACGCCGTACACCCATTTCGAGAAGGCAACGGGAGGACCCAGCGAGAATTTGTCCGAGAGCTCGCATACAAGAACGGGTATTGGGTTGATTGGAGCAAGGTGTCACGCGAGGAACTGTACAAAGCAAGCGACGAGAGTTTCATGCGCGCAGAGAACACGCTTTTCGAGGAACTGCTTAAGAAGGCAATCGAACCGATTGACCGGTTTCCGCTAAATGCAAGTAGCATTTCGGGTTAGAGCGAGGCAGGCCACAGAGTCGTTGTCCGAAGCGTCGTGGCATATTCGTATTGAGCCAGCAGTAGGAGTTCCGAAGACTGCCGGGTCCTTCCATATCACCATGAGCCCTTCCCAGTAAGGCATCGAGATACCTGGGCTCCTAGGTTCAAGACCCACCCCCTTCCCAATACATTGCAGGCGGTGATTCCGAGTTTCGTAACCTGGAATGGAAATCGCTCCCGATAATTTCTAGCCAAGGCCTCTGCCCTTGCGAAATGATTTTCCATCTGGTCTTAGACGATTTCGATGCCAAAGCAGAGGTCGATGGGAATCTATTGCTTTTCGAGTTCAAATTATCCGATCACCGTACTCACCGGCTAAAGTAATGAGGTTGGCCTAAGAGCAACGTAGCATGGAACCAGTCAGTCAGGGCCGAGGCGCTTGGTCGCGTTAAGCTGAAACTGCCTGTACCAATTTTTGCTTCGAGAATATGAACGGGATTCTTTCTTGTTCCAAGAGAATCCCATTTTCGGCCAACCGGGTATAGAGAACCTGCTCCGCGCAAGTCAATTCCAATTGGTCTCTAACTTGAGCTTTAGTTGTGCGAACCGCGAAAGTCGAATGCTTCTCTAGAGTATCGCTGTCCATGAGTACGCTGCGAATGGCACGAAAAGCCTTACGAAGATGCGCCAGTGTCTCGAAGCCATGTGAATCCAAATCTCCCCAGTAGAGAAGCCTGCAGGATGCGAGCCAAGTAACATCAGACAGCAGTGCGGCAGCATCTCCGGCTCCGAAGAGCGCGACTGTGCTTGCCAGCGGTGGCAGCGAAAGGAATGTCATCTCGTTCTCGACAATGAGTATCGTGGTTCCAGCCAGAGGAAGATTTCTAAATTGATCGAGTGGTGTTGCAAAGTCATTCATCGGGAATTTGAATCCGTTAACAAGAATTTCGTCCAGAAATCGAAGCCGAACCAAGGGTTGTTTAAAGCGAAAGCCAAATCGTGCCTCGAAACGGCTCTCATGAGGTCGAACGCTCATCGGAGCTACAATCGGTAACAATTCCATCAAAATTCCTGCGTGGCGCTCCACAAACTTTGTATCGACTACTACTGGAAGTTCACGCACGTAGCAGTTAGGTTGCGGGTTTTCTTTGAGGTGAAGCGAGACACTGAGCAGTCCCTGCCAAGCTCCAGCATTAGCGATGACTTTGAGCGGTTTTGTTTGCATCCATGATATGAGCTCTGGACAGCGCTGACGAATTAATTGGCAATCGAGTTCAAACTGTTCCACCTCCGCGGTCTTATCAAGAAATCGGAGATAGTCTCCTCGTGTGAGGAAACTAACCTCGCTCGGGACTTTTTGCGCTCCAATTCGCCGAAAATTCCGCTCCTTCCAACCGATTGCGTACCCGAAGCCGATCTGCTCCTTAGAGCCTTTTTGTAATGCTTCGATGGCCAGACGATCGCCCCGGAAGTCGGATGGTCCTGGAAAACCTGCGCCAAAAATGGCCAACGGAAAGAACGATTCGTCCTTGCATAGTGAGCGCAGAAAGTCCTCATATCGGTTTATCGCTCGGCGGCGAATCTGCTCAGGCGTTAGCATGGACAGGAGGAGGTATTTGCCTAGCCAAATGCTCCTTCACTTCTTCCACTGAAATAGTACGAACGGTTGAGTATTGCGTGCTGGGATTTAGCGTTAGGTGATAACTGGAAACGAACGGTTCGACGACTCGGGCGCGCGCATCAAAGGGACACACGATGAGCAGTTGGAGATGAAACTGGGCAAACAAATGAAGCGCGTAACGAGAGTTAGTTTCATCGGAACGTGAAAACATTTCATCCACAACCACAAATCGAAATGACTCGGGATTCTCGCGGTCCTTGGCGATACCGTATTGATAGGCGACCGCTGAGGCCAAAATGGTGAATGCGAGTTTTGCTTTCTGCCCCCCCGATTTGCCGCTCGTGTCTTCGTATATATTTTCCTGTTTTCCAGTCCCCGTATCACGCTCTTCGACGGCGAACGAAAGCCAATTGCGGGTGTCTGTAACCTTGGCTGACCAGTCCAGTTTCTCTCGAAACAGGTCGATGAGATCGCTAATTCTTCGAAAAGCATTCTCGCGTGAGGCGCCGTCGGGAGCGAGACCGTATTCTAAGCAACCCTTGAGCCGCGCCCGGAAATTGCGGATGTCCGGATCTGTCGTCTGATTGGCTCGAATAGTAATGTATGTGCGGGAGGAATATTCAATTCCTCTTAACGCCACATTTAGATGGGCGATCTTGCTCTGGATTTCCTCGCAGTGATCGTCCAGCGTATCTTGAAATTTCACCACATGCACCAATACATCGCGGCTCATTAAGTCCTGAAACTTCTGGTCATAACGAGGCAAATCGTCACGCCGGACATTTTCTTCAAAACGTAGAAAGTCTGGGACAAATTCCTCGCCTGGATTCAGATCAGTTTTGAGATTCGGGAACTCACCGAGGAAAGTTCCCATAGCTCTGGTAATCAGATCGATTTGCTTTCCGCGACTCTTTTGGAGTTCTAAAAGTCGATTACTGAGGATAGTTTCGGCCTTATTTTGTAGGACAGAAGCATTGCCGATTGTTAAGCGCGTCGCATCCAGAAGCTCCGCCAGTTCGATGTCTACGCACGAAAGATCCGGCTGTTTGCTCCCGGTAAGTGCTGCCTCGCAATCCACCAAACGCTGACTATATTCTTCTTGTCGATTTTTGAAGCCCCCGCGCCGACCCGCCGTATCTGTTTTCGTCTCATCTGTAGTTTGAATGTGTAACTCGACCTCACGGAGCTGCTCTTGAAGCTTTTTGATTTTATCGGAACTTTGCTCCAGATCTCGCCTTCGCTCTTCGAGTTCTTTTCCCCGTTTTACGGCCGAACGCCAGTCAATCTCGGCGAACGTGCGAAAGCTCTGTACATGTCCAGCTTTCTTAGCGCGAGCTGTGGCGGCGTCTTGACGCTGCGCGGACACGGTGATAACGGTTGCCTGGTTCTGAGCGGTGATTGCAACTTGGCGTTGCTCCTGCTCTAGACTCTGGATCTTCTCGAGGTTGGACCAGCCAAGGATGTAGTGGCGGGGATCGTGGATAGCGGTGGAGTCGTCTTTAAGGTGGCGAGTTCCTGCGGACCTAATTAGGCCCTGCTTGGTGATAGCAAAGCCGGTCGAATGCTCGAATTCCTCGATCGTTTCACAGCAGCGATGGTTGAAGTGAGTGCGCAACTCCCTTTCCACCCAAGGTGATAGTGCTTGGTCCTCCTTCAACTTCATTCTTTCGATAACTCGCCCTTTGTCATGAGATGGCTGAAATGGGGGAATTCCCGGAGGCACACGATGATAGACCACACGCCCACGTAGGTCGTGGTCATTTATGAAATGATTAACGCGCGAGTAGAAGCGCTCAGGGACGAGCAATGAAAGCCCAAAACCACGCAATAGGCGCTCCAGGGCACCACGCCACTGTTCACTGTAACTGTCCTTCACATCCATGAGCTCGCCTGCAAACGGCAACTCCTGAACTTCAACACCTGCTCCATTTGCGATAAATAGGCGCATCTTGCGTTCGCGTTCAGGTATTAAGTCGGGCCTTTCGCGAAGCGACTTGAGCTCGTCTTCCAAACTTTCGTGGTCTTTTCGCAACTTAGCAAATTCCTGTTCCGCGACGGCCTTTTCGTTCGCAGCGGCCGTGATGATCTTGCTCTGCTCAGCCTGTTCGCTTTCAGCCCATTGCCGCAGTTCGAGAAATCCAGGTTCATCCGTGATCTCTTCCTTCAATCCAAGGTCCGTTATACATGATTGATATTGCTTCGCAAGACTTCGCCGCTGCTGTTCGCTTTGGCGTACAGAATTCAATTCCTCCTGAATCCGTGTCAGCTCTTTTCCTACCTCATCATTGTCAATCGCCTGCTTTAGTGAGAACCGTTGCTGCTCGAGTTCAGCGCGCCTAGTTGTCAAGGCGTGAATCTCTGCGTCGAGCGCTTGAATCTGTTCGCCGAGCCAAGTTAGTTCCGTTGTAAGAAGCCCTTTGAGCTGCATGGCGAAGAAGGCGGGCAAGGCATTACGAAGGTCACTTGCTTCCCGCAGGCGTTCGTCACATAGCGAGATGTCTTTCGCTTTTTGGACAATCGGCTCAAGAAACTGCAATTGTTTCTTCGCGTCTTGAATTGCTTCCCAGCAATTCTTGAGATCCTGATAGTGACGCTCCAGCCGGTCCACTAGATCTTTCGAGTCAAGCCTTTCCAGCATGTGGTCACGGATGAAGGTACTAACGTGGGTGATTTCTTTGATAGCAACCGTCTGGCTGAACAAGGCGAGTGTGGTAACGGACTGCATTCTAAGATAAAGAACGGCCTTCTCAGCGTACTCGGTGAAGCTGTCTTCCACCTCAAAACCACGATTCCGAAGCGTTTTCTTCCAAGTTCTCGATTCACCGAGACCTTCAAAGTCTTGCGAAATACAGCGCTCTCTCCTAGATACCAGGAATAGTCTCTTGACGTCATCCTCTTGGAGCCACAAGATTTGGGCTAGGCTAACTGCCTCGCAAGTCGCGGCATTCACAAAACAGGCAAGCAGGATTGAAGGTTGGCCGCCTGCCTTGCGCAGAAACTTTGTTTGAGCGCGCGATTCCTCGGACTCGCTTTGGCTCCCATAAGCGCCGAGCACATATGTTTTCTCATCACGCTCCTTTTTCTTGGCCCCACCTGCCGAGAGGTTATAGTTTCGCTTTGCTCTAGGGACGAGGAGCGTGAGCAACGCATCTACAAGAGTCGATTTGCCACTACCGTTCTCACCTATGAGCAGCGCAGTCCGGCCGCCGGCGTCCAGAATGTGGATGTGCTGGTCGAAGGTTCCCCAATTTCGGACCTCCAATCTGTGGAGGCGAAATCCCGGCGACACGCCCAAACTACTGGCTGTCGCTGGCACTGGCATGGAATTCAAGTTGCTCACGAAGCTCCTTTAGAGTTTCGATAGGAAACCGAGCCTTCACAATGCGCCGCACCTCATAGCGTTCGTCGCTTTCACTCGTGGACAGCTTGTGCAGAAGTCCCATATCTCCCGCTTTTGTGATTGCCGCTTCAATACGCTTATCTGCACGAATTTGGTCATTGGTCTCCGGGAAAAAAGGGGCGACGAGCTGCATGATCTCTTCCTTGCGAAGAATGAGCCGATTCTCATCGTGTAACTTCTCATCGAACTGAAGAAGCTGTTCCCGCAATACCAAGCCAATTACAGCTACTCCCTTCGTCAACTTATCTCGGCGAAACAGCCGGGGGATGCTAACGGCATCTTCGTGGGGCGCCTGTTGAAGATACCCGAAGCCATCCTCTTCGTGAATCACGAGCTCCAGGCCGATTTCAGAAAAATAGTTTTGAATGTGAGAACGATACCGCAGCAATGTTAGCCACAGTTCAGTATCTTCCGCGTAAACTGCGTCTTGCAGTAGCCGGATCTTGACAGCAGCAGAAGGGAAGGATTTGGGCGCAGTTGGATTCATGTGTTGGAAAAGATAATTTGAGGTACGCGAAAGGAACGTGCTTCGCCGGGAAGCTTGATCAGGTCAAGGGATTCGAACACCACGTGGGGGCCATCGGAATCCGCGATAAGCAGGTACGCGAGCAATTCAAGAACGCCGTTACGCGGTGGGCAAAGGTCGAGCAATTCTGGCAGCGATATCTGCACGCGCGTTTGAAGGCAATCGCGGATGTTCTTGCGCAGGCGCTCGAAGTCAACTGGGTGTAGACGCAGAAAGGCCGCGAGCGTTTCTCGATAATCTCCGCCCTCGCTCACTTGAAGACCTTCGCCAAACTCAATACTTGTCGCGGGTGTCCAGGGGGCCTTCGACATAACCGATGAGATCTCGATGTTTGTGTCTACTTCAATCAATTCGAGGTGCACGGGTAAATCTCGTGTGCGGTGAGCTAGTGTTTTGATTTCTTGAATGAGCCGCCCTACTTCACGCCGTTCAGCGGACTGTCGTACATCGAGGACTCTCCGTAGCTGTGCCACCAGGCGCTCGTTAGACGCAACAACCTTGTTCCCCTCGGAGCGAAGGATAAATTGGAGCCTTCGTAGCAGCACATCATTGCGCAATTCGTCAGCCAAATTCGGCAGGGCATAAGCAAGCTCGATTAGTTCGCTAAATTCCCTCCGGCGCTCAGGGGCCAGGAGGAAATCCCAAAAGGCGTAGAAACTTTGCCCTTGGCTGGAGTCTCGAAGCTGTTCCTGTGCGTCAAGCGTCCGTCCGACAATGGCTCCGCGTGTCTCTGCTGAAGACTGCTGGACGGAAATGTTCTCAGTGATTCGCCGGAAATGGCGTTCCACCTCACGGAAGTCGCCTAGCAGCTTGCGGGCCGTTTCAAGCAGTGAAGCAAATCGCTCGTTGATTTGAGTGGCAGTATAGACCGTTGCCTTGCCAGTTCGCTCAATTTCCTCAATTTCATCCTGGAGTTTAGACTGTTGCCTCTTTAAGGTTTGTATTCGTACATTCACTTCGCCAGTAGAATTCTCGACAATGTCCTTAAGGGTCGTCCCTAGGCTCTTGAACTTGGACTCTGTACCGACGTGAGTCTTGGGCTTCAGCATGTCGAGCCACTGAAACACTAGCTCGGCCTCGGGCGTCAGTTCACAAACTGGTTCGTCTTCGCCATCGGGTTGATGCCGCCGAAGATATCCATGGGATTGATCGCACCACTCTTGGAGGTAGTCTCTGGCTCCCCTAGTAGAAGCCGGCTCTTCCACATCCCGCAGTTCCCCCAACTCCGCTTCCAGGATCGCGCGTAACCTACTTTCGTTGACGCTCGGGACGTTGTCTCGTTTGAAGGCTGCGAATAGTACTGCCAATGCGAGGGGTGCGTTATCAGCACGCAACAACCGTAGCGATGCGGACTCGTGGAACTGCAATTTGAGGTCGGCGTAGTTCACGGTTTAATACGGGCCCTATGCTATCCCACGTCAGGATAAGGCCTGTCCCTCGCCAAAATTAAGAGCGCCTTTGCAATGAATAACATGCAGAGACGCCGTGTAACATGTTACATGGAAGACATTGAGGCGTCGCGGAGTTTTGGCGAATGACAGGTGAAGCTCAATACTCCCAGAGTTTTGGCGAGGCACAGGAACGCCGAACGGGAGAATTCGTTCGGTAGCCTCAGGTTGGGTCTTTCTCAGGAGCGAGCGGGAGGCCTCCAGCACCGTTACGATCGAGCTGCCTAGTCCGGATCAACTTTCCGCCGGTCCTTCAATATATATGTATGTGCGCCGCACGCGCGCACGATTCCCTGTTCCCCAAAATCTCTGAGCTCTGTCGAAGCAATGCTGATCGTATTCACGCCTTCACGGCCGAGAATCGCGCCGTTCTTCGTCGCGGATGAAGTATTGGCGAGGGACAACTCTCAGAGTTTTGGCGAAGGACAGGGGTTGTCAACCGAGCAAGAGTTCCTTTTCACGGTTCTATTTTTGGCCGGTATGTGGCCCCAACGGTTTGCCGGATTCAATGGACACAAACTCAGCCTTGTGATTGAATCAAGCTACCCCTTATAACCCAGGAAAGGTCGTATATGAACCCGCCATTCGACATTTTCAAGGTGGAAAGCATCGGCCTCCGCTGGATGGAACTGGCAGTAGACTTGGAACGTGCTAAGGCGCGCGTGAAAGTGCTCGCGGCATGTGCTAAGGCGCGCGTGAAAGTGCTCGCGGCATCTTCGCCCGGGGAGTACGTCATTGTCAGCCAACAAAGTGGCGAAAAGATTTCAATTGGACCGCCAGCCAAGCGGATACTGTTTCAGGTCAGCTATCAGGAAAAAGGACTGAACGCGAGGGTTGAACTGCTGCGGCGTTTCGGTCACGAAGTTATATCGGTAACTCACAACGAGGCTGCTAAAATTGCCCTAAGCTCGTTTCGAGATGTCGACTTATTTATTGTCGATTACACGGCACCCGAACAAACAAGAAAGGAAATCGTCAGTTGGCTCAAAGCGAACTATCCAAAGGTCAAAATAATTGCGCTGAATCCGTCTACGGACCAACTCGTCGGTGCTGATTACAACGTCGTCCTGAATGACCACGACGAGTGGCTATCGCTTCTCGCAGCCGCAGCGGGTTGATTCCGGGTTGCAACAGAACGTTGCCAAATGCAGTACCGCTTGGCACGCGGATCCTTTCGGGGAGGCTCCGAGGGACAGACGCAATCCACGCGAAAACCACCGACGTTCAAGACTCCTCTCGTTCTAGCAGTTTTCTGAACTTGTTTTCATCATCAGTGTGGCTCTCATACTTGCCGTCTTCGGAGCAGCCGATTCGTAATCGCCTGTCACGCCAATCTAGTCAAACGTAGTCCAAACATCGCTAACATACCTAACGAGATAACTAAGGATGCAAGCTTGTTCACCTTTGTCTTTCTTAGGGAGTGTTTGGGTCGGTTGTTAGCAGTTTGTTGGCAGGTAAGAGGCGCGCAGGTTGCCAAGAACTCGGGAGCTCTCAGCGTCGCAAAGTCGGACGCGCTATACGGTCGACTCATCCTTTGGACAGCTCAGCAATCTTTTTTTTGAGCTGGTCAGCATTACGCAGGTTCAAACCACCGGCGTCGCAATTAGCACAATAGACGATCAGGTTGCGTCCTTTCCCGGCAACGCTGGGGAAGCGCAGCCCCTGGATGCTTGCCTTCCGCAGAACTTCACCTAATTCTTTCGATGGGGCCAAGTCATTTTCGTCGAGACAAGCGCGGCGAACCGTTGCCAGGGTTATGGAACGCGGACGCCGCAGCCAACTCAAAGCTCGTTGAAGATTGACATCTACTTCAAAGACGACCCTCGGATATTTGTCGATCGTGATCTGCGATTGGCCTCCCAGACGCTTCTTCCTGGCTAGCACTTCATTGCTCGCAGTGGCATCCGATTCAGCCAAGTAAACGGCCTTCGTGCCGACGTTGGCAAAGCGGCCACCATAAATCTCCGCACCCCGGCCATTCAGCACTTCATCCGGGTTCATAAACCGGTACTCCACGCTGCGATAGTAGATGCCTTTCAAAGGGCGTGCGGTCTTGATCCAGCGCTTGAGCTCCGCTAATTCGGCGGCCGTCAAACTCACAGAGGCTGCCCCTCACGCAGTCTCTGAAATTCAACGATCAAATCTCGCAGCTTACCCGCAGCAATTAAATCGACCGGCCTCCGATTCTGAAAAGCCGCAACCGGGGTATTCAACCAATCTCGTTCTTCTGGAGAAGAGACATAGTCATCCATGAGTTCCAGTAGCTCGCGCAGGTCGCGCGTCTTCCGCACCAATTGGCTAACGCCAACCTTTTTCTCCCAGTTTTGAAGCGTACGTGTCGTCACATTCAATGCGTGCGCCATTTGTTCCTGAGTCAGGCCTAAACGCTTGCGTACAGCAGCGATGTCCAGGGGCTGAGCACCGGACTCGGGTTTTTCAGTGTGGACGAGGAGATTTCGAGCGCGCAATAACTGTCTCACACCACGAAGGTCAAATGCCAAGTCAGCACTACCGCCTATTTCCTGCCCTACAAGCATGCCTATCTCAAAAGCGATGTTAGGAGAATGATGTGGAGTGTAAAACACGAGAAGGTCGAGATTCTTCCTCCAAGACTTGAGTAATTTTATGGCTGAATGAAGCTCGGATTGCGGCTCTCGTCCTTGCAAATAAAAAATGACGATTCGCGAGTCCGGGATCTTTTTCTGAGATTCTAATGAGACAGCCTGTACGGGGGCACCCAGTTGAGAGAAGACGTGTCTTGCCTCAGGCAATGCGCTCTTCTCCGCCCAAACAACTAAATCTTGAGTCGTGGTGGTGCTCATTTCTTTCTCCTCCGTACCTGCTATCGTTCCGTTTATGGAACCGATTGCACGCATTAACCTGATCAGCGGATTTACTTGAATGCTCTGATGAGTTTGTCTATCTCCTCCAAAGATGAAGCAGTTTGGTCATAAACGAGATCAAGTGCCTTTCCCCATCCTGCACGGCATTCGACTTGATCAATTGCGAATGCTTCGAGAGCATCCGATATCTTCGCGGGAGTCGATTTTGAAAGTTTGTGTGCTTCGGCGGTCCGGAGGGCGTTCAGAGCGAAGAGTGGTCGGAGTTCTGGAATGATCCGGTTGGCGTCCCAGGTTGCAGACACCTGGGCACAATCAGAAACCAAAGCGAAACCATTGTCGTTCGAGATTGTCGCCAATTGACAAATTGTGGCCAGTAGTTTGACCCCTGCAAACTCTGCTATGGCTTCTTTCTTCACTCCCAATCGAATCAAAATTTGACGGAGCGGGGCCGGCCGAAAATTCTCAAGTAGCTTGAAAACTTCTTTGCAGCGGCTCAGGAAGTCCGGAAGTGCGAGGGTGAGAGGAACGACATGACCTAATGATTTCAAACTCGCAAATGTCCACCAGCCCCTGTACTCAACATCGGCGGAGTCGAATTGCCCAATCTCTTCTTGCGTAAAAGACAAGCCCGTCGCTTCGGACAACTGTGCAAGCGTTGCCGTGAGCCGCAAAAACGCTTGGACCAAATCTCTAGCTCGAATGCCGATGTGACGCGCCCCGTGTGTTTCACGATCTTTTTCTGCGACAGCGGCCTTCACGGCAAACCTGTTGAAATGTTTTATGACGTCAAAAGGTGCGCCTTCATAGAGCTTCCGAAGCTCAAGCTCAATGTGATTGCGTCCAACTCGGCTACAGTAGCTGACAGACCAGCGACCGTCGTAGCTGACAAACCCAGATTCCGGCGAGATCTCAAATTCTTCTCGCTTCTCATATTCGGCCAGGACTTCATCTCGAATGTAAGCATCTTCGAAATGTCCAAATGATACCTGTCTTCCGCTGCCTCTAATTGGCAAATCCCGGTCGGGCCAAGTCAATTCGGATTCGTCCGGATCGGAAATCGGCTGTCCACTTGGGGACAACAACAGGGTGCACCCCCACACTTGTGAAACTTGATTGGCAGAGTCGAGTTTCGCGGGCATAAACCACAACTCTCGGCCCGGCTGTTCAAATTTCGCTCCGTGGTCACCGATTAGAGCTGCAACTTCTAGATCATCGGACGAAAAGCGTTCGTCCCAATACGTCGCAACCGCAGCACAGCCCTTTATGCTGAGGTAGTCCTCAAGATAGTCGCGCCGAACTGTGACTCGTGCGGTTGTGGACCCTCCCTCAATCGAGTAAACCGATACAGGGGTAACTTGAACCACGTCATACACGAGTCTGTCCGGATCATCCCAAGAGAGGCCACCGTCCTTCATTATCCGCGGGGTCAGGCCGTAAGACATTAATAGAGCACTGTCCGGCAGAAGGACCGTTTTATTGTGGTTCAGCCATGTATGGATGAGACTTTCAAAACGCTTCCCGCCGGGGCCGGCGATGTAGAAAGCTGGAAAATAACTACCGTCCGTCACGAAGGCCTGATGCCTGGCGTCAGAGCTGACACCATGACCGATGCCGCCCAGCGTTCGAAGAACCGAGTCAACTTCCTTCAGAGACACCATGGCCGTGTACAGCATTCGGTGCCCCGTGAATCCGCGTACCGGTTCGCTTGTAACTTCCCCGATTGTGATTTCCTCGTCATCGTCGGTAACCAAAGGGCGTGCACAGTGTTGGAGCGGCCGAGGCCAGAGATCATCTGCAAGTTGAGTCGACATAAAACCTGCCTTTTGGGGGAAGCCGCGGTCACACCGATAAGAGTAACACGCAGTTCTTCGTATTGCACGAAGATATTCGCATAACGCAATAAGGGACGGGAATTTGCGGAAGTACAGATTTCTTGACATGCAAGCATTTACTTGCATATTCTCAGTTCTGTGGACAAGATATTCAGGGCGCTTGCCGATCCTACTCGCAGACAACTGCTCGATCGCCTCTACGCAAGCAACGGCCAGACTCTGAACGAGCTATGTGAACCCTTCCATATGTCACGTCAGGCAGTGACGCAACACATCGCGTTCCTTGAGGCGGCAAAGCTTGTTCTTGTCGGTTGGCGCGGACGGGAGAAACTCCACTTTCTCAACCCTCTGCCAATTTACGAGATCTTTGAGCGCTGGGCAAAAAAATATGATCGCCGTCGCCTTGAGCAGTCAGCGCAATTGATAAAGATTATGGAAGAAAACAATGAGCGACCGATGCCAAAAGGGCAGAAGGGCTAGAGGTCGCCACATTTTGAAGGACAAGCCACGAAGCGATTGGAAGCTCATAGGTCTTTTTTTGCGGACTTAATCACCGCTAGCGCAGGACTGAAGAATGACAGTCGGCTCACCACTGCCTTTGCATCTACCCCCGCGGAGCGGATCGTAGGCCCGGGGCCATGGAAGGTATTTACTCTGGCTGGCTACATCGAAACCCCGTCCGCCGACCCTGCTTTCTTGTATCAGGACGTGGTGGTGGGCCTCGCACCCGAACGCAAAATCAACAATGGCCAGCCGGTTCTCCATGCATTTTGCCTTGCAGCTCTTAATGTGAAGGAAGGGGAAACGGTTATTCACATAGGAGCGGGGACCGGGTACTACACGGCCTTGCTCGCAAAGCTCACAGGTCCGAGCGGCTCGGTTGCCGCGTATGAGATCGAGCAAGACCTCGCTCAGGGACGCCGCACGGAACCTTGCCGATTTTTCCAATGTTGCTGCCCATCACCGTTCGGGCTCAGAAGGATCGCTGCCGGACTGCGATGCTATCTACGTCAATGCTGGAGCTACCGCTCCATTGGGGTAGCTGGCTCGATGCGTTGCGCCCGAACGGACGCTTGCTGTTTCCTCTCACGCCGACCGATGGTCCTGGCGGCATGCCGGGCGCGGGAGGCATTTTTCTAATCACGCGGACCTTGAATGAACGATTTGACGCGCGGTTGGTCTGTCCAATAATGATCATCCCCTGTGCTGGTGCTCGGGATGAGGAGACTGCGTCGAAGTTGTCCGAAGCATTCAAGCGCGGCGATTCCAGGCACGTGCGCTCATTACGGCGCAATACACCGCCTGAGGAGACCTATTGGTTAAGCCACTGGGACGGGGTGGACCAATGCCAAGAGACCCTGTGCTCGGCGTTTGATCAAGCTTTCTCTCCGGCCTTCGAGTTCTACGGCAATGCTGAGACTCATTCTCGCAAGCCGTTTGTAGCGGGTCGTGCTCTCGTCATCAGTTCTTGATTCAAGAGCCAATGCTATATACCACTCTCCGAGGTGGAGGTACGGCGACGCAAACTTCGGATCGTCATTGACGCAGTCGTCCAAAAGCCTTTTGGAAAGTCTCGTGTACCCCGCACGCAGCGCCACATAGCCAAAAGCATCAAACAGGAACGTCCGGGCGACGCGGTCGGACTTACCAACGGCTAAGCCCCATATTGTCGGGTGATCCGCCTCGGCCTGCCGCACTGCCTGATGTGCTTGCACGTACGCGCGGAGCAGAAGACGCTTGTCTGCCGAACTTGTGCACGGGCCAAGAGCAACCCGCTCGGCAGTCCGCAGAGCCCACGTAATCTTCAGGAGCACGCACTTAGGGGCTAGTCGCAAAGCGTGCTCAAGCGCTTCGAACATTTTTTGGGGGTCAGTTCCCAAATCAGCCAGGCAAGAACTCTTCAGCAGAAGTAAATATGCCATTAGCTCGTCAACAGGCCCACACCGCTGTAACTCACGCTCCGAGATCTGGAGCGCTTTATGATAGTTGCCGTGAAATCGCTCCATGGAGGCCTGAACAATCGCCAACGGCGTCGTCATCATCGTATGGTTGATCTTTAAGAGTTCGCGCAACAGG
>WNFP01005455.1_pt1 | contig 15601 bp, 12 predicted proteins | sample 5400201 | NCBI WGS metagenome assembly WNFP01 (sample SAMN13153355, study PRJNA577476) | soil metagenome | isolation source: 115 cm saprolite under Madrone tree | place: USA:California | collected 2016-06-14
ATTCTACAGATTCTCAGCATCACGCTTTTTGAGAAAACGCCCATTTTATGCGCCCTTCAGACTATCGACCCGGACGCCAATTTTGCCGAAAGCGCCAACCAGTTGATTCTCTTCGACTTTTAACCGGACAGTAGTGAAGCGCCATTGACAACTGTTTCTGCTTTTTCTTGTCCACCGGGGAAAGAACATGATCGGAATCGTCGAGACGTCGTCCGTAACCGAAGGGCCATGGCCTGGGCTGATTTCGGGCGACGGGCCAGCAGAGTGCCAGCTGGCTGAACCTAGTGCAACGGTTATTCGCCGAAGTTACCCAACGATGCGTTCGTCGCGGAAGCCATACCGCCGTTGCCGCTCTGGAAAAGGCCATGCTGAACTACCTCGACCAGCGCAACCGGGACCCCAAACCATTTCTCTGGACCGCCGATGCCGATTTGATCCTGGGAAAAATCAGCAGGCTTTGTAAGCGAATCTCTAACTCAGGACACTAGCGGAAGCCAACGTTTTGGGGTGGGCGAGTACTCAAAGCGCAATTAGGAGCATCCGGGCAATGATTTTCGGCACCATCACGGTGCAACGTCATGGGCTACATGATGGGCAACGGATGATGGCATGCCTCCCGTGACCCAGGACGAAGACCTTTCTTCGCATGCACCCTTCTGTGGCATCATGGTAGCGGAGGGTCCTCCTGTAACCTATGAAAACGGGCGCAAAACATTTGCAGTCGCTGCGGGATGGTCGTGAGATCTACATTCGCGGTGAGCGGGTAGCGGACGTCACCACGCATCCGGCGTTCCGGAACTCGGTCAAGTCGGCCGCTAATCTCTACGATTTCCAAAACGAACATCCGGAGAAGATGACGTTCGTCTCGCCGGACACGGGTGACCGCGTCAGCCGGTGCTAGCAGCTTCCAACGAGCTACGCGGAGCTCGTGGCGCGGCGTGAGGCGTTGGCAACATGGGCCGAAACGCACTTCGGATTTATGGGTCGCTCACCCGACCATGTGGCATCGTGCATCTCCGGGATGTACATGGGCCTTGACATGTTTGAGACCAATGATCCGGTGCGCGCCGGCGCGCTACGCGACTACTACCGTTTCGCGCGCGATTGTGACTTGTTCCTCACCTTCGCGATCGTCAATCCGCGGGCGTCCCGCAATAGTACCGCGAACCGCCAGGACCATGATCTGATCACGCGCATCGTAGACAGAGACGCGCAAGGAGTGACCGTGAAGGGCGCGAAGCTGCTCGGCACGAGCTCAATCATGGCAAACGAAGTATTCGTTACCTCAATCCAGCGACTCAAGCCCGACGAAGAGTCCTCCGCCATTTCGTTCGTCGTACCCATGAACACCAAGGGGCTGAAGGTCCTTTCGCGGAAATCGTATGAATGGGCCGCCGGAACGATCTTCGATAACCCGCTATCCAGCCGCTACGACGAAAACGATGCTGTGCTGTACTTCGACGAAGTGCAAGTGCCTTGGGAACGCGTCTTTATCGTGGAGAACGTGGCCATGTGCCAGAATCAGTTCTATGGTACTCCTGCGCACGTATATCAGAACTATCAATGCCAGATCCGGCTGATGGTGAAGCTGCGTTTCTTGACAGGGCTGGCGAGGATGATTGCCGCGGCGAATGCCAGCGAGACTTTCCCGCAGGTGCGCGAGATCTTGGGCCAACTAGCGGCGGAGGCGGCGATGGTGGAATCACTGGTGTTCGCGATGGAAGTCAAAGGCGCCCAGCGCGGCCCGTACTTCGTGCCCGACCGCCATACGCTCTACACCGCACAAGTACTGACCCAGCAGCTCTATCCGAAAGTGATCACAACGCTCCGCGGCCTAGCAGGCAGCAGCATGATCGCGCTGCCCTCGGGAGTGGAGGATTTCGCGGATCCTAAACTCGCAGAGTACACCCTGCGAGTCGCGCCCGAGGAACGAGTGAAGTTTTTCAAACTGGCCTGGGACGCCGTGGGCTCGGAATTCGCTTCTCGCCAGACACAATATGAAATGTTTTATGCCGGCGCAGATTATGTAACCAAAGGGCATTCTTATCGCACCTACAATTGGGATGAGGCCACGGCGCTTCCCCAAAGACTGCTCGACGGATACAATCTGAAAGGATGATGGAACTTGTTCGTCCCACTACTGTCCGGTTAAAAGTCGAAGAGAATCAACTGGTTGGCGTTTTCGACAAAATTGGCGTCCGGGTCGATGGCCTGAAGGCGCATAAAATGGGCGTTTTCTCAAAAAGCGTGATGCTGAGAATCTGTAGAATCTGGTACAAGCTGGCTTCGAATCCCATCCGCTTGCGAACGATTGCCACCAGCACATAAACCTTCAGCATCGAAGTAGCTCACCCTGCGCAGCGCGTCCGGATAGACCGAGGCCGATTCGAAGGACGATAAAAATACGGTCTGATCCAAGCGTACGCCGGTGCTCTTGTCCACGGCACGGGAGTAGCACCGTTGCAACAACACATTGGACTTGAGCGAGGCCATCGCCAGATACTGGTCCCAGCAACTGAACCCTCGCAGCCGGGCGTCCCCCTGATAACGCTCAACCCAACGACGGAATTCCCGGTCGGAAAGAAAGCGGCAAGCCAGAAATGGCTTCAACTTATTGTGTGGCTACTGCTTACAGTCAGCACCTGTTCTCTTAACCGGATAGGAGTGACAGGACTTAATAGAGGTAAGCGTCCGCTTCTAACCGTCTGGACAAGAGGTGTGGTGAATAAGCATCCTCATGAAGACACGGAGGAGTGTCTGGGAGGGGATGATGAAGAAACGGCAGTGGAGTGCGGAGGAGAAGAAGCAGATCATCGAGGCGGCGCTGGAGCCTGGAGCTTCGGTGGGGGAGATCGCACGGAATCATGGAGTGGCCGCGAGTCTGGTGTATGTGTGGCGTAAGCAGCATCGAGCCGGGAAGAAAGCGGCCAAAGGCACAGGTGCGGCCAGGCTGCTGCCGGTGGCGGTGACCGGAGAACAGCCCAGCCTGGAGATGGAGTTGCCGAAGGGGCGGCTGCGTGTGGCGGGCGTGGACGCGGCGCTGTTGCGAGCGGTGCTGGAGATGCTGCAATGATCGGGCTGGCGGCGGGGGCGCATGTCTGGATCGCGGCGGGAGTAACGGACCTGCGGTGCGGGTTCAGTGGGTTGAGCAGCCTGGTACAGACAGTGCTGGAGCAGGACCCATTTTCCGGCCATGTGTTTGTGTTTCGGGGACGACGCGGGGACCTGCTGAAGGTGCTGTGGTGGGACGGAGACGGGCTTTGCCTGCTGGCCAAGCGGCTGGAGCGCGGGCGGTTTGTGTGGCCGCAGGCGGAAAGCAGTACGGTGGCGCTGACGCGGGCGCAGTTATCGATGTTGCTGGAAGGGATTGACTGGCGGCGGCCACAACGGACGGCGGCGCCGCGGATGGCAAGTTGATGATTGATGACCGCGTTCTTTTTCTGATTTTTTCGTGAGATTTTTACCCACGCTGCGCGTGGGCCGCGATAAAGTTTTTTAGCTGGCAGCCACGGCGGCCCCGCGAACAGTTCTTCCCCATCTGGACACGCTTGATTCCGCGGCGCTGAAAACCATCATCCTAGCCCAGCAGGAACAACTGTTCTCCCGCGAACAGGAGATCGAACACCTGAAGCTGCTGCTGGCGCAGTTGCGGCGTATGCGCTTTGGGCGCAAGTCGGAGAAGCTGGACCAGCGCATCGAGCAACTGGAACTGCAACTGGAAGAACTGGAATTACGCAAGGCCGCGCGTGCCGCCCAGGCAGAGAACTTGTTCCGCCGGGTGTTTCCGAGGCTGCCGCCCCGGTCCGGCCCGTGCGGCGTCCTTTGCCGGAGCATCTGCCGCGCGAGACCCGGACTTATCAGCCCCCGCAGGCAGTGTGTCCGCAGTGCGGCGGGAAGTTGTGCAGGCTGGGCGAAGACGTCTCCGAGATGCTGGAATATGTACCGGCCCGGTTCAAAGTCATTCGTCACGTGCGTCCCAAACTGAGTTGCGGGGGTTGCGATCATATCGTGCAGGCCGCCGCGCCCAGCCGTCCGATCGCGCGCGGGCTGGCCGGACCTGGTTTGTTGGCGCATGTGCTGGTCTCAAAATACGCCGACCATCTTCCCTTGTATCGCCAGCAGGCAGAGATCTACGCCCGCGCCGGCATCGAACTGGAGCGTTCCACGCTGGCCGACTGGGTTGGAGGAAGCGCCCACTTGCTCGAACCGCTGGTGGAAGCGCTGCGCCGTCATGTCCTGGCCGCCGGCAAACTGCACGCCGATGACACGCCTGTGCCGGTGCTGGCTCCGGGACAAGGCAAAACCAAAACCGGACGCTTGTGGACCTATGTGCGTGACGACCGTCCCGCCAGCGGTCCCGCACCGCCCGCGGTTTGGTTCTGCTACTCGCCCGACCGCAGGGGGGAGCATCCGAAACAGCACCTGGGAAACTTCACCGGCATTCTGCAGGCCGATGGCTACGCCGGGTTTCATCATCTCTATGAAAGCGGTCGCATTCAGGAAGCGGCCTGCTGGGCGCATGTACGCCGCAAGTTCTACGACATTGAGCAAGCCCACGCTTCGCCGCTGGCGGCCGAGGCTCTGGAACGTATGGCGGCTTTGTACGCGGCAGAGAGTGACATTCGCGGCAAACCGCCGGAACAAAGACGGCAGATGCGCCGGCAGCGAAGCCTGCCTTTGCTGGCATCGCTGCGTGTCTGGCTGGAAAAAACGCTGCCGGCTCTGTCGCGAAAATCCGATACCGCAGCCGCCATCCGTTATACGCTTGCGCGCTGGACCGCGCTGGTGCGCTATTGCGACGATGGTCGCATTGAGATTGAAATACGTTTGCAATGGCCAGTTGAATATCTGACCATACGCTCAGCTGCCCAGTTGAATATTTTGCCCCTACGGGATCAGGACTGATCTCTCTCAATCAACAGATGTTTGCTTCTTGCCACAAACTGTCTCCACAAAATACTGCGGCGGGATAACATCGACTTAAAAGTTTCTGACACCAAAACAAATATAACCGCTGCAGCAAAGCCAAGCGCCAGGCGGTCAATCGAAGCAATCACCCCAAAATAAACCGCATTATTATGATGATTATATTCTGAGCTGTGTGCTGAGCTGTATCCATCTATTGTTGCGTAAAATACAGATGTTACAACTAACGCTATCAGCAACAAAGTAATAGGTACAAGTCTTGTAATCTTGTTTATTTTTGTATTACACATGGCCCATATTCGCTGAAATTCGATGTCTGCCAGGTCAAGGCTGCGAAGGGTTGCTTTTGAATCACTGATGGCTGTCCGCAGCTTTTCCGTCTCAGTGTCTAAGCTCTTATGAGAACAACCGCCTGCTAAAACGTGCGCCGCAAGGGCCTCTGGCTCGAGTATCAATTTACTAATATCGCGGACCGAGCGCCGAGCGTACCGCCTGGAAAGCAAGTGAATCAATAGCCAAATCGCCCGGATAGCGGTGAGCACGGCAACAACCACCAGGTATCCCACAAAGACTCTCATCTGCACTGTTTCTTCGCCCCAGTTGCGAATTATGTTAAACATAAGCACCTTTCAATCATTTCGGAATAAAATCACAGGAAATTGGGTGGGCAGCTTGAACAATGCCTGTAGACTTGCTGAGTACAGCAGCATTAATCGTCACAGTAATCGAGTTTCCCATGTGCGCCCGAAATATGCTCCGCAAATGGTGCGCTTTCAATTTTGACGAAGCACAGCCTCGGGTTGAGAGTCCCTTACCCCACCTCGGCAATCATTGCTCGTCCGACAATTCATGTTTCACTTTTGAAACAAAATACTGCCAGTTGGTATTCCTGCGCATCAGTGCCGCCTTGAACCATTCAGATATTAAGAACAAAACGACACTGGCAAAGATGCCAAGCGTAAAACGGCGAAGCAGCGTAAGTATGGTTTCATATAAACTGTCGCGCGCCCCAGACACGCCATAGTCAAATAATGTTGGCACAAATCCATATGTGGTAATTAGAACAGATAACAGTAAGGTCACAGGAACTAATCGAGAAATTCCCTGCACTTGTGCGTTACAGTTATTCCACAGATACCGAAAGCTGATTTCTGCCGATCGGAGATTGCGAAGAGTGTCCTGTGAATTGCCTCCCGATTTACCAGATATGACGGAAGTCTGATGAGGGATTCTGCTTGCCAAGGCTTTTGCAGCAAGCCTGTCGGGATCACCGAAACCATCGCGCACTGTTTCTGAAGCGCCACCTCTAAAATAACAATAGCGCAGCAATATCAGCGATCTCACAATGGTTACAATAATCATTGTGGCTAGATAAAGAAGAAACAATCTCATGTAGTCTGGTTGACTATTCCAGTGCATAAACGATATTACCCTATGAGCCTTTCTCTGTAATAATGTGTGCCGTTACGTGGAAGCCGTCTCGTGCTCCCGGATAATTCTAGGGGCAAGGATTGCGGCTGGCTTCAGCTACATCAACGATTCCGGGTGAATGGCTAAGCACATTATCCCTGATTTGTTGGCTTATCATGCAGCTGGCGCCTGTAACCCCTAAAAGAGATTCCAACTGTGAATCATCTAGCCCCGTCATCCCATGAAGCGCCTCGTGCAGAAGGGTTCCTTCGCTTTGCAGATTTGCGCCTAGATTATCAAAGGCAATGGTTGTAGGGTCAAAAAATATAAGCAATGGGTAATGGGGAGTATGCGTCACAGCATTCGTGCCCTTATTAAATCTAAAAAACTGTTGAACAGTTCGACCCAGTATGCTTATTGGGAAATGGTTGCATATATTGGACGGGCCGAAAAGTCCTGGCACCATTGCATCATAACAATAATTGGAAATGAGCCCGTTGTAAATTTCGGGTCGCTTGCTTGTCAGATAACGTATGAAGCTTTGAGTGGTTATCCTGAATCCATTAGCATCCTTTCCTATCTTGTTAAATATCTCTGTTTGAGCTAATGTGGCAATCGTTGGATCCTGAAGCCGCAAGATCAGGTCATCAAGCGCATTATATATTGCTTCATGGTGACCTATACATCCTAGTGAAGAAGTACAGTGGTCAAGCGGGGGGAACTTGGTTTCGGATGCATTAGTAGGAGCCATGCCACCAGTTGGCCTAAACCAGAATGTCGCGGGACTGGTGATGGCTGTGGCAGATGCAACAGTAAGAGCACCAGTGAAGGGATCGCTGGTAAGCCAGTGGTCACCGATGGTATAGGTCACCAGGTTTGAAAACGCGCTCCAGATCAGCGTGGAATTGCCTGTGGAGTCGAACTGGAGAATTTTATCAGGTCCTCCGGGTGGAATGACTCTGGCCGCTAATCCATTTCCAGCCGAGGATGATACAGGCAAGAACTCCTCGTCAAAGGCCGCCTGGTAACTCCAGGCAGTCTGGCCTGAATTGACGTCAAACAACAGGGCTGCGGTGAAAGGAGAAGTGGCATCTCTAACGTGGAACGGCTTAGTCGATACAACTGCAAAGGCTGTACCATCTTCGCCGAGAAGAAGATCATCCGGGCCTTCAATGGGCAAGGAATAAGTCGTGTTTCCCCCAGGCGCTATATGAGTCACCATTGTTTGCCTAACCGAATCGAAATTCGGGTCAGTCTCGGGGTCTGCCCGCTCTACCCAGACACCCAGCGCTCCGCCTTGTCCATCCGGAATTACCAGATCGGCAAAAGTAAGCGAACCTGAATGTTGAGTATCGCTCTGCAATACCTGAATAACGCTGCCGCCGCTGATAAAGGAGGTTTGCGTTGTAGATATCTCCAGGTCGTCAGACTTGAGAACGTGTTCTGAATATGAGTTATCGGAGGAAATCTGCGCAAGTACGACAGATGATTTGAATGAATTGACGTGGGTGAATGTGGCGGGATTGCCGCAAGTAGAGAAAGATATGGTATCAGTGGTACTGTTGATGGAATATATCAGATAAATGTTGCCACTTTCATCGATAGTTATCTGTTGTGTGTCTGGTGGCTGGTAAGTGGTTACCGTTGCATTGGGATCGCCAGGGCAGTCGGTTGCCAGGTTGAGGTTGAATTGTATAAGAAGCATACTGGCATTATTCAATGTAAACGAATTCTGCCGCAGCGGCATGCGCAAGATCTGTTGGCCGGTATTCCCATCGATAACATTAATAAATTTCCTGGCACACTCATTGGAGTTGTTGGTTTCACAGTTGATACCAACGATATCTCCGTTTGGACGAACAGCCATCTGGCCCAATTCCTTGTTGAATTTCCACACAGGCTGGCCGGTCTGGGCATCCAGATCGATCAGGCCCTGGTCGCTGTTGTAAGCAAGACCTCCGAACGCATCCGGGACATAGCCCTGAAAGGGAATATCCGATCCCTGGACCTGCCATAGGAGGCGCCCATCAGTAGTGAATGCGCGCAGTGCAGTTGGCTGTGTAAATGGCTGGGTAAGTGATGCATTCCCGCTCTCGTATGAATAGATATCGGGCACCGATCCACCAAAGGGCACGGCGGCAAAAGCATCCTGGGTACGCAGTCCGGGCAGTGGTGGGTTATTCCATCGCGATGTTCCGGGATTCAGCGCTGATGCCATGAGATTAACCTGAACCTGTGCCGTGATGCCTTGAACCGTAGCGGTCAGCGTAACCCGGCCTGGCGCAACAGCAGACAAAGCTAGTGGACTGTTGGTACTGATGGCAGCCAGCGTGGCATCACTCACGGTCCACGTGGCGTCGGTGCGGGTTCGCCCCTGTTCATCCACCGCCGCAAACTGCTGAGTTTCACCGACGACCATGGTCGCGCTGGCAGGCGTCACCTGGAGTGAAGCCGGCGCAGGCAGGACGGCGTTGAGCGTGACACGTTCTTTGGTCAAAGCAACATTTCCCGCAATGTCCGTGGCTCGTACCACTACCAGATTGACACCAGGATTCAGGGAAATGTTACAGGAAAAACTGCTGCCACTAATCGTTACGGGAGTTCCATTACAGGTAAGCGAGGAGAGTCCGGACAGGCTGTCAGACAGAGTTCCCGTCGCGGTGATTGTAACGTCAGTAAATGTGCCGCCGTCAACAGGCGCGGAGACTACAAGCGCGGGCGGTGTCTTATCGATATTCAGCGTAACGCTCGTGCTGGCGGTATTGCCAGATGCATCGGTGACTGCACCGCTAATCACCTGATTTGTTCCGTCAGTCGAAATCACCTGAGCTGGGGGACAGCTGGTAATCACCGCGCTGCCGGGTGTGCAGGTGAATGTAACCGTCACATTGGTGTTATTCCAGCCAGCGGCACTTGGACTGGGAAGCGCGGATACGGTAATGGTGGGCGGTCCAGAGTGAGATACAGTTAAGGCGGTCGAGAACACCAGGTTGCCGGAAGTCGCAATGATGCTGGTGCTGCCTGGGCTCAGCGGTGTGGCCACACCATTGGCTCCGATGCTGGCGACATTGGGATTGAAGGCGCTCCATGCTACCGAACTGGTAATGTCCCGCGTGCTGCCATCGGAGTAGGTTCCCATAATGGTAAATTGCTGCGCCGTTCCGACAGGGAGCACAGGATTTTGCGGCGAAACCACAGCCGTGATTAGTGATGGCGCTGTCACGTTCAGCGCCAATGAGGCGCTAACTGTGGCATAAGAGGCCGAGATGGTGGCCGGACCCTGACTGACGCCCGTCGCCAGCCCCAGAGTACTAACCGTTGCGGTGGACGGAGCCGAAGAATTCCATAGTGCGAATGTAGAAAGATCCTGCGTGCTGCCGTTGGCGTATGTGCCGATCAGGCGGAGCAGCTTCGAGAGTCCAACGGGAAGTGCCGGGTTCTGCAGAACAATAGCCACCGAGACTGGAACCGGTGGAGTCACCGTCAGTGTCACCGACGGGCTGATGATCCCCTTGAAAGAGGCCGTGATGGATGTCGTCCCCTGGCTGAAAGCCGAGGCCGCGCCGCTGGAACTGACGGCGGCAACGAACGTCTTAGATGAAAACCAGTTCACGGACTTCGTAAGATCGGCGGTACTACCATCAGAGAATGCTCCCGTCGCAGCCAACTGCTGGACAGTTCCCTGAGGGACGGAAAGACTCTGTGGAGTGATTGCAATCGAGACCAGGACGGGTACGACCGTGACGGCTGCACTGCCGCTAATCCCGCCGCTGCTCGCCGTCAAAGTCGTGGTCCCGGTATTCAAGGCGGCAGCAAGGCCATTCGCATTAATGCTGGCCACGGAAGGCGAACTGGAAGACCATACAGCCGATGCCGTTATGTCTTCCGTTCCGCCATCGGCAAAAACAGCCCAGTGGCGGTTGCCGTTCCGGGCGCCACCGCAAAAACATGGCCCGAATTGGTGAAATCACTGGTGATGGTGGCTATGGTGGAATCCGATGACGTCCACGTAACAGACGACAGATTCTGCGTGCTGCCATCGGCGAATGTGCCGGTAACCACGAGGGGCTGTGAGGTCGCGACCGGCACCGACGAACTGGATGGGGTTATTGCAATCGATACCAGTCCCGGCGGAGTCAGTGTGGCTGGCGTGTACAGTTCCGCGCTGGTAAGGTCGCGCCCAAAATTGTTCAGTCCACCAGCAACGAGCACTGTGCCATTGTTGAGCAGCGTTGCCGAATGAAAGGCACGCGCCACGCTGGCAGTGCTGTCCACGGTAAAGCTTCCAGCCTTAAGATCGAAGATTTCCGAGCCCGCAACATTTTCAAAATTATTGCCCTGGCCACCCGCGGCGAGCACTGTCCCATTATTGAGCAGAGTTGCCGTGTTACCGGCGCGTACAGTGTTGGGGCTTCCCGTGCTGATAAAAGTTGCTGAGGATGGGTCGTACAGTTCCGCAGTGGCAATTGGGTTGAAGTTGTTATCAAAGCCCCCTGCAATGAGGACCTGTCCGTTATTGAGAAGCGCCGCTGTGTGCGTATTGCGTCCGGTATTCAGGCTACCCCTGGTGGCAAAAGTCCCGGTGGAAGGGTCATACAGTTCCGCGCTGGTCAGGTCTTTTGCATTGTTATCAAAACCGCCTGCAATGAGGACCATGCCGTTGTCGAGCAGGGTCGCCGTATGAGAAGCGCGTGCGACATTCGGATTGCCTGTGGCAGTGAATGTTCCGTGGACCGGATCATAGAGTTCGGCGCTGGCCAAAGCAGCTACCCCAGGAGACGATCCGCCCACGATCAGGACCATCCCATTGTTAAGCACCGTTGCCGTGTGCGAAAAACGGGGCTTGCCAAGGTTCGAAGTAGCAGTAAAGGTCCCGGTTACCGGATTGTACAGTTCCGCGCTGGAGGAAGTATTGAAGCGATCGTCGATTCCTCCTGTAACCAGCACCGTGCCGTTGTCGAGCAGGGTGGCCGTATGAAATTTGCGCGCTGTGTTCAGGCTTCCCGTATTTGTGAAAATGCCCGAAGTGGAATTGAATAGTTCGGCGCTGGCCAGCGCAAAACCAAAAGAATCCTGGCCGCCCACGATCAGGACCCTCCCATCAGTCAACAATGTGGCGGTATGACTGTCGCGAGCCTCGTTCAAACTTCCAGTGGAGAGGAACCCGGTCACAACAAAATTGACTGGTTTGCTGCTCACGCCAGCTAGCGTGACCACGACACTTCCGGTCGTCGCTCCGCTGGGCACGCTGACGCTGATCGAGGTATCGCTCCAGTTGGTTACCGATGCAGTCACGCCGTTGAAGCTGACTGTACTTATACCCTGGGTTGCGCCAAAACCTGATCCCGTAATGGTGACCTGGGTTCCAACTGTTCCGCTGGCAGGCGTAAGAGCGCTGATAACTGGCGACATAGTGGCCACCACGAAAAGCGGTCCGCCATTGGCTGTTGTCCCTCCCGCACTCACCTGGAGGTTATACGTTCCAGGCTGTAACCCCGATGGCACCGTCGCCACAATCTGCGTTCCGCTCCAGCTCACGATCCCCAGCGCCACTGGCCCCGAGCTGCCCCCATACAGCAACACGCTTCCCGTACTCCCAAAATTCGTCCCCGTTACCGTTACCTGCGAACCCGCTCCCGTCGTGCGCGGCTGCACTCCGCTCACCGCTGGATCTCCGATCACCGCGAAACTTACGGCGTTGCTCGCTCCCGCCGCGTTGCTGATCTGTATGCTGCCCAACCCTGTTCCCACGCTGTTCGGCAGGTACGCGCATACCTGGGTATCCGCCCATGACGCCACTGCTGCCGCCACGCCGTTGATCGTTACCGTTCCCTGCGTGGGTCCAAACCCGCTGCCCATGGCACACTGCGTCGCACCCAACGCGATCGGGTCCCACTGCACCGAACTGATCGTCCCGGCAGCCACTACAACAATTGATCCGAAATTGTTTGTTGTCCCGTCCGCACTCACCTGCAATCCATACGTTCCAGGCTGTAACCCCGATGGCACCGTCGCCACAATCTGCGTTCCGCTCCAGCTCACGATCCCCAGCGCCACTGGCCCCGAGCTGCCCCCATACAGCAACACGATGCCCTGACTCCCAAAATTCGTCCCCGTTACTGTTATCTGCGAACCCGCTACCGTCGTGCGCGGCTGCACACCAGTCACCGCCGGGGCTGCCACCACCGCAAAACTCACCGCGTTGCTCGCTCCCGCCGCGTTGCTGATCTGTATGCTGCCCGACCCTGTTCCCACGCTGTTCGGCAGGTACGCGCATACCTGCGTATCCGCCCACGACGCCACTGCTGCCGCCACGCCGTTGATCGTTACCGTTCCCTGCGTGGGTCCAAACCCGCTGCCCATGGCACACTGCGTCGCACCCAACGCGATCGGATCCCACTGCACCGAACTGATCGTCCCGGCAGCCACTACAACAATTGATCCGAAATTGTTTGTTGTCCCGTCCGCACTCACCTGCAATCCATACGTTCCAGGCTGTAACCCCGATGGCACAGTCGCCACAATCTGTGTTCCGCTCCAACTCACGATCCCGGGCGCCACTGGCCCCGAGCTGCCCCCATACAGCAACACGCTTCCCGTACTCCCAAAATTCGTCCCCGTTACCGTTATCTGCGAACCCGCTACCGTCGTGCGCGGCTGCACACCAGTCACCGCCGGGGCTGCCACCACCGCAAAACTGACCGCGTTGCTCGCTCCCGCCGCGTTACTGATCTGTATGCTGCCCGACCCTGTTCCCACGCTGTTCGGCAGGTACGCGCATACCTGCGTATCCGCCCACGACGCCACTCCCGCCGCCGCGCCGTTGATCGTTACCGTTCCCTGCACGGGCCCAAACCCGCTGCCCATGGCACACTGCGTCGCACCCAACGCGATCGGGTCCCACTGCACCGAATTAATTTGCGGAAGCGCCGATTGCGCAAACGCACAAGCAGGAGCGAAAAAGCAGAAAACACTTGTCAGCAGAGAAAAAACAATCGTCCGCGCGCTCGGCAATCTCATTGTCTTCACCTCGGGGTGCTTAGTCATGGTGCGTCCTTTTCGTGTGTGGTTCTCTTACCCGCGGTTTTGCCTCACTGCGGTGGAGGACTAATGACGGAGGTTAGATTTCCCAGGACTGTCATTAGATAAAGATCGTAGTATTTTTCAGAATCAGTTCGAACTGGCGACTTGGCTAAATCAAAAGTCGTTTTTTTGCAGACGATCTAACTTGGTACAGCAAAATCTCAGTACAGCTTTAGACACCGCAGCCAAATATTTGGCGGAGGAGGGCAAGGCTTAAGTTTTCTCAGAGCGTGCTCTGGAATTTAACAAAAAGAAGAACGTAACTGCAAGTCAAATTTGCATAGATTCCAGAGAATTCATAAGCCTCATTTGTTATCAATAACATGGCAGATGTACCTATTCTTTTTTGTTCGAAGCAGTCTTTGGCCTTGTAAATTGCACAGGCAATTTGCGCCGAAAAGCATTTTTAATAAAAAGTAGTTCTATTGTAATAGTGACCGGGCAGGCCAAATCGTTTCACTTTATATATAATTTTTTTCATGACTGATACAGATGCAATTCTGACTGAACTGATAGACCAGCGTGATCGCCTAACGGCAGCCATCCAGGCCCTTTCCGGTAATGGCACGGCAAAAAGGGGCAGGCCAAAGAAAGAGGCGGGGACTCACACCAGGACTCGCACCATGTCTGCCGCTGCCAAAAAGAGGATCTCCGACTCTGCGAAGGCTCGCTGGGCCAAAGCCAAAAAAGAAGGCAAGAACTCACTCTGAGTTCCTGCCTCTGCTTTTAGCCTTTCTGCGCCTCACCTGGAAGGGTCAATGGCCTTGTTCCCAACTGACTCATTCCTTCCACCACAACCACTCCGAGCTGAGGCCATGCTTGCCGGGCCTCATCGGGTGACCTGTAGGAATAATCCACCAGTTTGATCACGCCATCCTCAAGTATTCCGACCGCGTAATTGGTCCCGCCTTCCACTTCGATCCGGGTTTCATCGGCATCGGGGATATCGGTGAGTTCAACAATGAAATACTGCCGGACTGCGGAGAGGGTGCCGGATTTCATTGGGACACCCTGGCTTTCCTGTCCGTCCGGGGGAGAGACGAATCGTCTGTTTTCCGGTTGCGTACCACTTTGGGGCTTTGCAGGTCTTTTTCCCATTGCAGACGACGACGCTGATAGTACAGGGCATTGGCGAGTTCGCGGCCTTTGAGAACTTCAAGAATGTCTTCATTGGCAAGGGCGCGAATTTCCTCGACAGCGATTTGACAGGCCCGGAGTCGTTCGCGGTGAAGAAAGGAAAACGAGTACAGTCGCCCGAGTAACTGAAAGACCTCTTCAGCCAGGCGGTTCAATTCCGCCAATTCGTAATAGACGGGATAGCGGACGGGCTGGAGTTTCACGGGAGCAGGTTTCATAAACGGCCTCCCACTTCGACAGGATCGGCCAGAGAAAGCTCAGGGCTATGACGCAGCAGGAGTCTTCCCGGTTGCGCCGCAAAAATTACACATTTAGATTGAGAGCCAGCCACGGTGCCTCCTTGTAGGCAATGTTGGTCAGGGAGGCGTTGGTGCTGAAACACCAACGCCTCCCGTATTGAGTCGTGATGATGGTGAGATATGGGCTTTGCAGGGAATGCCGGTTACGGCCCCACCACAAAGCGCAATACGCTGTTGGTAAGACTTGCCGCGAATAATGTCTGGGGAGCGCCTGGAGTCACGATGACCCCCTGGCCGCCGGAGCCGGTGAAGAGGTTCGATTGCCCCAGATTTGAGTTCAAAGGAAAGAACGTAGAGCCACCGTCGGGGGACCATCTGACGCCAACCAAATCGGCGTCGAAAGTAAAGATTGAATTGGGAGTGCTCGGATCAACCACGATACCGTTCATTCCCTGCGATATGGGTATCCACGTGACGCCAAGATCGGTCGATTTGGCCCCGTTGATGTAGACCGTGGGCGGCGTGCTGTTGGCATCGAGGGAGATAACGCGTGCGGTTTTTGCAGTACTGAGCACCCAGGAATTGCCGTTGTCGTTTGACCTGAACAGCCCGGCACCGGTCCCGGCGAAGAGCATTAAAGGAGTTTGTGGGTTCACGGCAACGGCAAATACATGGAAATCGGTGAGTCCGGAATTCGCGAGTGCATAGCCTGCGCCGCCGTCCGTAGATCGGAGGACGCCGGCGTTCCCGTTGCCCGTCGTGGCGATGAAGATGGTGCCCTGCACTTTGGGGCTGAAGGTAATCGC
>WNFP01006932.1_pt1 | contig 15599 bp, 11 predicted proteins | sample 5400201 | NCBI WGS metagenome assembly WNFP01 (sample SAMN13153355, study PRJNA577476) | soil metagenome | isolation source: 115 cm saprolite under Madrone tree | place: USA:California | collected 2016-06-14
CCACCGGCAAGCCCATTCGCCGGCTGCCTATTCGCAAGGAAGATCTGGCATAGCGTTTCGTTCCCGGGTTATTGCAGAATAGCGCGTGCCTCTTACGCCGACTCTTGTCGCTGCGATTCCGTTGGCGATCTGGATTTATCTTTTTCTCGCGCGCGGCAACTTTTGGCAACTGCGCGAAGACGACATCTATCTGCAACCTCTTGCAAATTGGCCTCGCGTCACCGCCATCGTTCCCGCTCGCAATGAAGCGGAAAACATCGCAAAAACCGTCCATTCTCTCGCTGCGCAAGAGTATCCCGGCGAATTCTCGATCATCATCGTGGATGACCACAGCGAGGACGGGACCGCCGCCCTCGCGCAAAAAGCCGCCAGTGAATCCGGCGCTTCGCAACGCGTGAAAATTCACTCCGCGGCTTCGCTGTCGCCGGGTTGGACGGGAAAACTCTGGGCGTTGAACGAAGGCGTGCAGGTCGCTTCCGAGCACCAGCCTGATTTTCTCTGGTTCACCGATGCGGATATCGAGCACGCGCCGGACACCTTGCACCGCCTGGTCTTTCGCGCGGAAAGAGATTCGCTCGATCTCGTTTCCTTGATGGTGCTGCTTCAGGCAGAGACTTTTCCGGAACGCCTGCTGATTCCGCCATTTCTCTATTTTTTCCTGATGCTTTATCCGCCGCGTTGGATCAGCGACCCGAGCGCAGGCACCGCCGGAGCCGCGGGCGGATGTATCTTGCTGCGGCGGAATGTCCTCGCGCCTATTGGCGGGATTGCCTCGATTCGCAGTGAAGTAATTGACGATTGTGCGTTGGCCCGCGCCGTGAAGAAGAACGGCGGAAGAATCTGGATGGGACTCACGCGCGCGAGCTTCAGTCTTCGCGGCTACGGCACTTTTCCCGAAATTCGCAACATGATTGCCCGCACCGCTTTTACCCAACTCCGTTATTCTTTTTTGTTACTCGCCGTCGCTCTGGCCGGTTTGTTCGTCACGTTTATTTTGCCCTGGTTTTCGTTTCTTTCCGGCGAGGATCCTGCCTGGTTCCTCGCCAGCACCGCCATCTGTTTGATGACCGTAACGTTCGGCGTCACGGTGCGGTTTTATGCTCTCCCTTGGCCATGGGCTCTTACTCTGCCGGTCGCGGCCGCGTACTACGGTTACGCCACTTGCGTTTCCGCCCTGCGCTACTGTCTCGGTCGCGGCGGCCAATGGAAGGGTCGTGTCCAAGCACCACGCTGAAACCAGTTCACACGATGCCGCATCCAAATTTGTAGTTTTGCGCATCGAAATTTGTTATTCTGCACAAAGGTGAAGTACAGGGCTGTATCCCGTCGGCCGCTTTGCGGTCGCCCTTGAAAAAGGCAGAGGAACGGCACCGGAGGCCACCATGAGCGTTGTCCCGAATTCCGGGAACGGGAAAGTCACCGTGCCCGACCTCCTGCTGCGCAAGACACCGGCCGCGGGCTCCCACTCCAACTTCCAGAAAATCACTTGCCTGACGGCGTATGACTATCCGACCGCGCGCCTGGTCGATGAAGCCGGCGTGGACGTGATTCTTGTCGGCGATTCGCTGGGCATGGTGGTGCTGGGTCAGGAGAGCACGCTGTCGGTGACGATTGAGGAGATGCTGCACCACACGCGCGCAGTGCGGCGCGGCGTGCGGCGTGCGCTCGTCGTGGCGGACATGCCCTACGGGAGCTATCACTCCGATTTGGGCCAGTCGTTGAATAACGCAGTGCGTTTTGTGAAAGAGGCGGGCGCCGAGGCCGTGAAAGTAGAAGGCGGGGAGCGCCGGCTGGAATTGATTTCGCGGCTGACCGAAGCGGAAATCCCGGTGATGGGGCACGTGGGCTTGACGCCGCAATCGGTGAATGCGCTGGGCGGCTACCGCGTGCAGGGAAAAACGGCGGACGCTGCGGAACAATTGATTCGAGACGCGCACGCTGTCGAAGCTGCCGGGGCTTTCGCGGTAGTGCTGGAGGCGGTGCCGCGAGAGCTGGCCGCGCACATTACCCGCGAATTGCGCATACCCACGATCGGGATCGGAGCCGGACCGGAGTGCGACGGGCAGATTCTGGTGCTGCACGATGCCATCGGGCTTACTTTTACGGCGCTGCCGAAATTTGCGCGGAGATACGCAAACGTCGGGGAAATGATTTCAAGAACGGTGCGCGAGTACTGCGACGACGTGCGAGCGGGAATGTTTCCTTCGGATGCCGAGTCTTATCATGCGGCGCGAGCGGCGAAAGAAGAAAAAGAGGCGCCGGTCAACACGGACGGCGATTGGTAAAAATCGATTCCTGCCGGAGGGCAAGATGACGCCGCAAGAGATGCGCCTGCTGTATGACTACAACGCCTGGGCCAATCACCGCTCGCTGGATGCGGCTTCAGCGCTTTCGGAGGAAAAGTTTGTTCAGGCGATGGGCTCGAGCTTTGGCTCGGTACGCGATACCCTGGCGCATCTTTACGGCGCCGAGTGGATCTGGCTGGAGCGATTTCAGGGGCGCTCGCCTTCATCGCTTCCAGACACGACGCAATTCAAGAATATGGCTGAATTACGAGAGCGCTGGAGCGAGCTCGAAACACGATTGCTTGGTTTTGTGCGCGGCCTGACGCGGACGGACCTGGAACGCGTTTTTGAATATAAGACGCTGAAGTTCGGCGTTTACAGCAATCCACTCTGGGAATCGATGCAGCACCTCGTGAATCATGGGAGGTATCACCGCGGGCAGGTCACCACTCTGCTGCGGCAACTGGGTGCTCAGCCGATCGCGACGGACCTGATGCATTTCTATCGGGAGCGCGCCACGGCGGCGAGCGCTTAGCTTCCAGCACTCCTGACCACATTGTGGAAACGATCCGAACGATTGCGTGGATGAAGGAACAGGCGCGGCAAGCGCGCGCGGAGAACCGCATTATCGGCTTGGTGCCGACGATGGGGGCGCTGCACGCGGGGCATCTGTCGCTGGTCGAACGGGCGCGGCGGGAATGCTCGCCGGTGATTGCTTCCATTTTTGTAAATCCGAAACAGTTCGGCCCTAATGAGGATTTTTCAAAATATCCGCGCACGTTTGAGAGCGACAGCGAAAAACTCGAGCACGCGGGCGTGGATTTTCTGTTTGCGCCGGAACCTCGAGAGATTTATCCCGACGGATTTGCAACGTACGTCAACGTCGATGGGCTGAGCGAAAAACTTGAAGGACGTTCACGGCCCGGACATTTTCGCGGCGTCACAACCGTGGTGATGAAGCTATTACAGATCGTGCAGCCGAATTTTGCGTACTTCGGGCGCAAGGATGCGCAGCAATCGCGGCTCATTACACAAATGGCGCGCGACTTGAATCTCGATACGGGAATTGTGGTTTGCCCACCGGTGCGCGAGCCGGACGGGTTGGCGCTTTCCTCGCGAAACGTCTATTTGAATGCGGAGGAGCGCAAGGCCGCCACCGTTTTGCACCGCGCGCTGGGTGCGGCGAAGAGCGAGCTGGCCACAGGAGTCCGCGACGCGCTGCAGTTGCAAGCGGTGCTCCAGCGCACGCTGGCTGCGGAACGCGCGGTGCGCGTGGACTATGCTGAGATCGTGGATGCCCAAACGTTTGATCCGGTCATACGAGTGAGCAAGCCCTGCTATGTGCTTCTCGCGGTTTTCGTCGGGAAAACGCGCCTGATCGACAATCTGTACATCGAACCGAAGTCCTTCGATTCGGATGAACTGGTGTTTCACTTCTAGCGCCGTCCTGGCGCTCTTGTCCCGCTCTCGCAATTCCGTTTGCTAAACTCTTCCTACGGCCCCTAATTTCATTCTGAGGTGACGGAGATGCATCGACGAATTCGCATGGTCGCAGTTTTTCAGGCATTGGCGCTTGTCCTACCGGTGCTCGCACAGGCCGGCGGCACGGTTGCAGAAGGAACCAAGATTTCAGTGGTGACGGACCAATCTGTGAGCTCCAAGACGGCCAAGGTTGGCCAGACCGTGACAGGAACGGTCTCTCGAGATGTGACATCCGGCGGCAAAGTGGTGATTCCCAAGGGCTCGGAAGTGAAATTGACGGTGAGCAGCGTCCAGGCTTCGGGCCGCTTGTCCACACCCGCAAAATTGTATCTGCGGTTGCGCACGGTGACCGTCGGCGGCAAGACGTACACGTTTGCCACGAGCTCCGCAGGAAGAACAGAGGGGGGAAAAGGCAAACGGGATGCCGGGTTCATCGGTGGCGGCGCGGCTGGCGGCGCTGTTATTGGAGCGCTGGCAGGCGGCGGCAAAGGCGCAGCGATTGGAGCGGCGGCGGGTGCTGGAGCCGGGACTGCTGGCGCGGCTGCGACAGGGAAGAAAGATATTGAGTATCCCGCAGAGACGCGGCTGGCATTCACCACAAGGACGGCTGTAGCGATCAAGTAGTGCGAATCACCGCGCAGGAGTCGGCCGGGCACGGCGATGTCGCCGTTGCGCCGGCCACTTCTGTCCTGGGCCCCTGGCGTTAAGAAGCGCGCAGGTTTCTGGTTGACAATAGCTGGCCCCCCTCCCCGTATTTTCATAAGTGGTGCATCTAAAGGATTTAGAGTCCTTGCAAGTGGTTTAGAATCAACACTTGCGAGCATCTCTGTAAGTGTTGATTCTAAAGATAGTTGGGAAGGCGTTTTCGGGGTTTTCTGATAAGTGTTGATTTCAAATAAGTTAGTCAGAAATGCGCGGAGGAGGAGAAAATCTCAGGGAATGCGACGCACTCCTGAATGACAATAATATACGATAGTAGTGAATAGATTGTCAATAGAGATTTCTAAAGAAACAGGATGAATTAAACCATTTTCGTTCAGCGGTTTAATGCAGAAGTGAATCGCATTTTGCCCCGAAGCAAGGGAAGTGAACGCTCCAAATATGGCGAGAGCGAATGCGAGTTTGCAGAGCCTGGATAAAATGTGCATAACCAAGAACTTGTAGGATGAGACGGAGGAGGGAAGTAGAGGTGAGCGCGGTGCACCGAGGCGCTCACCCTCTCTTGGGGTCACGCAATTTACTTTTAACGGAGAACAGCTGTCCCCGACAAACAGCGGGGTTTAGTTATCATCATCGCGGTCGTCTCGGTCGTCGCCTCGCGCACGCATCGCGTGCCTGGAGACGTAATCCGCCACAGCACTGCCCAGCCCATTTGCACGTACGCAGCTGGTTCGGAAGTGAATGCCGCCAAAGACGCGCGCATCGGCGATTTCCGCTGTCGCGTCCGAGAAGCTTGAATACGTACGAGTCCCCGGACGAATCTCCGACGTGACACTAAAAGGTGTGTTCTCTCCAAACGCGGCCGCGAGGATGAAAGCCGCTGCTCCACTCATCGAGGAATGCGCCGACGGATACTCGGGATGCGCAGGGGTGCCAGGGTTGCGGGGCAAAGAGTCCAGCAATGGCTCCCACAGCGGGTCGGCATCCGTAGGCGTCAGTCCCGCTCGGATCGCCGTGATCGGCCGCCAGAAAACATAGCGGTACTTAGTATCCCAGCAGGCGATAAGCGCGTCGGAAAGCGTGAGATTCAATAACGCAAACAAGTGCGCATTCTCGGTCAGAGTCAGCCCGCGCGCTGCCGAAATCTGCGCGGCAATGCGGTTCCAGGCAAGGGGAGTATTCAACGCCCAAAATAACGCGGTTTCCGCGTGAGGCGTGCCCACCGAAGAGAGGCTGCCATTTTCCCTCACTTCGTTGAGATCGTCAGCGTACTCCTGGCTGGTGAGAGCCAGGGGCGGCGGCAAGCGGAACTGCGATGGCCGAGTGAGTACCCACGGCGTCATGGTGGCGATCTGCGGTGTTGCGCCTGAAGCGTTAGCGGGCGGCGTGGGGCGCCAAACGCCCACGACCGGTGCGCCGAGGAATGGCGGCGGCGGTGGCGTGAACCCGTCAGTGAGGCGCGAAGTCCAGATGGCATCGGCAACCGTTTGGCCCCAGGCGACACCGGCGGCAATGGATTCGGCTTTTTCGGTTGACGCCAGCGCTTCAAGCGACGCATTCCGCCGAATCGTGAGCGTCCCACTCTGTGCAGGATATAGGTTCAGGAGAATCGCATAGGCCGCCTGAATCGCCGCGGCACGTTGCGACGCGTTATGCGGAGCCTCCGGTCTCACCTGCAACGGGCGGAAGCGCGGTTCGATGCCGTTGACGGCGTCGAATACCGAGGCCGATACCAGTGCGACTACGCGGCTGGTTACATTCGGGGCGGTGCCGGCGGTAAGTACCGTGGTGTTCATGACGTCGATCCACTCCAGCACGGGGTCTGGCGGGGCCGCCAACACTGGTACGGGACTAGTAGCAAGCAGTGCCACAATCAGCGTCAGCATTGCGCTCCGAATAGTCGCTAGGTCCCGTCGCCGGCAAAGTAACGGAAGCGAACCTAAGTTAGATCTGAATATGTTACGAATCATGTGCCCTCCTGAGGGACGGAGGTAGCGTTGTTACTGGCTGGCTGACGGTCTGCGGTGACTTGGCAAATCGTTCGTCAGCAGGCATGCGCTACCGTGGGGAGCCAACTCGTCAGTAGCAGAGGCGAGTTTGGCAGCTCTTGGTTCAGCAACCCATTGGTGTACCGATCACGACTACGGAACGGGTCTACTCGCTTGGATCGCTTCTAGCAGGATGCTGCGCCCGGCATACGCCTCGGCGCAACGTGTAAAGCAGAGCGAACTGCAGCAAAGGACGGCACCAGCAGCTTTTTTCGTCTAATCAAGCAGTTGCCATGGAAACAAACCGGTGTGATACTTCTACCACTTAGCAGGAGCCCTCAGGCCCATGTCTGTCGAGGCCACAGTAACCCCCAAGACCGATGCGGATGCCCAAAGGCGGCGTCTGGAATCCTGGAAGGAGATTGCCTCCTATCTAGGGCGTGACGTCACAACCGTCCGCCGGTGGGAGAAGCGCGAGGGGCTACCAGTCCATCGTCTCCACCACAGCAAGCTTGGGTCGGTCTACGCTTACAGCGGCGAAATCGACGCATGGCGGGGTGAACGGGCGCCCGCGGCTGCAACCGATACTCCGGATGCGCGCCAGGTATCAGAGGTCGTCCGAAGTGGGGCTCATGCCCGTACGGCGGCGGCTCTCGCGGCGCTTGCGTTGGCGCTAGTCGCTGGCCTGATGTGGCTCGTGCGCGAGCGGCCCACCATCCAACCTGCCAGTGCCAACGGGGGCATCCGGTCGCTCGCCGTACTTCCACTGGAAAACTTCTCCGGCAATCCCGAGCAGGACTACCTCTCCGATGGCATGACAGAGGCCCTGATCGCCCGGCTTTCGACCATTCACGCCTTGCGTGTCATCTCGCGCACGACCGCGATGCAGTTCAAGGGCACGCGGAAGTCCGTGCCAGCGATTGGGAAGGAACTAAACGTCGATGCGCTCATCGAAGGCTCGGTACTTCGATCGGGAGACAAGATTCGTATCAGTGTTCAGTTGATTCGGGCTGACACGGACGAGCACCTGTGGTCGGGTACGTATGACCGCGAAGTGCAGGACGTTCTGGCGCTGCAGAGCGATGTGACCTACGGCATTGCGCGTCACATTGAGGTCGCGGTTTCTGGCACACCGAGAGGCTCACCTGTTGCTCCGCGCACGGTGGCGCCCGACGTTTACGAAGCGTATTTGAAAGGCCGTTTTGCGCTGCATAAGAATAGTCGGGCCGGGCTCGCGGAGGCACTGCAACACTTCCAGGCTGCGGTCGATGCCGACGGCACATTTGCCCCCGCCTACGCGGGGTTGGCCGCTACTTACAGCGCTCTCGGGCTCGTTTTCTACGGCGAGCCTCCCAGCGAGACCCGCCCAAAAACGCTCGTCGCTGCTCGGAAAGCATTGGAATTGGATCCTGATCTTGCGGAGGCCCGGGCACTGCTTGCAAACGCACTGCAGAAAGACTGGCGCTGGGCCGAAGCGGAAGCCGAATACAGGCGGGCCATCGAACTGAGCCCCAGCGATGCGGCCGCTCACGCGGGCTTGGCCGATTGGCTATTGTGCCAGGGCAGAACTGAGGAAGCGCTGGCCTCGGCCCGACGAGCGCAGGAACTCGACCCGCGGGCATTTGACGGCATTCAAGTCGGCTGGATTCTCTTTCAGGCTCACCGCTACGATGAGGCCATTCGGGAATTGCGCACTGCGCTGACAATAGCACCTAAGAATCCGATGGCGGAGTGGTATCTTGGCTTTGCGCTTGTCGGGGCCGAACGATTCGATGAAGCGATCACAACTCTGGAGAGAGCTGCTTCCCTTTCTGACCGCAGCGCGGCTGTACTGGGCGTGCTCGTGCATGCCTATGCTGGTGCCGGTCGCCGTACGGAAGCCCTACAGGTTCTCGACGAACTTCACCGACGGCGACGATCCGGTTACGTCCCGCCGGCCGCATTTCTAAACGCCTATCTGGGACTCGGTGAAACGCAGGAAGCATTTGCCTGGATGGAGCGTGCCGCAGAAGAGCGCTCGAACATCATGCAATTTCTAAAAGTGCATCCCTTCTTCGATCCACTGCGCGGCGACCCGCGTTTCGCAGCGTTCTTACGCCGAGCGAACTTCCAGTAACCGGATGATGGGCTCGAGCTCGGCTGCCGCTCGTGCCGGAGCTCGATGACTAGGTCCAAACTCGCAGCAAACAAGCTCCCCAAAATCTTGGCGCGCGGCATCTAGCTTTCGCTTCGCTTTGGTGTAGACTTCCCGAGGTCCACAGCCAGCCGAAAACGGCAAGAGCGCGAGGAGTTTTCATGAAACGACGTGAAATGATACGGGGCAGTGTGCTGGCTGGTGCCGTGGCGGCGCTGCAGCCGTCGCTCGTTGCGGCGCAGAGTGCGGCGCAGGCGTCATCGCAGCCGTCCGAGTTGACGCCGGCGCAGAGCGGAGTGGACGCCTCGAAAGACTTGGCGGCGCCGGGATGGAAGCCGCTTTTTTTGGATGAGCACCAGAATGAGACGCTGATTGTGTTGAGCGACTTGATTATCCCGGCGACCGATTCTCCTGGTGCGAAGGAAGCGCTGGTGAATCGGTATATTGATCTGGTGCTGGCAGCGGAGACACCCGAGACGCGGCGAGCGTTTTTGAATTCGCTGGGATATTTTCGCTATCTAGCTCGAGAAGACCAGGATATTTTGTTGCACGCGCTGGCTTATCCACACACGGGAAGCGGATGGGCTGGCGACACGAATGCCGTGGCAGATCCGGGGCATGGGCATTTCGAGGCGCTCAAGGGGCGCATCATGGGGGCCTACTACAGCTCGCAGATTGGAGAGAAAGAGTTGGGGTGGGACGGGGCGTTTGCACATGGACCGTATCAAGGTTGCGAACATCCGGAAGGGGAGCACAAGTGAGCGGGGCTAAGATGACGGACATGGCGAACATCGCTGGCATGGCGAAGACAGCGCAAGACCCTTTGCAGACAACGTACGATGTCGTGGTAGTGGGATCGGGAGCGACCGGCGGTTGGGCAGCGAAACAATGCGCCGAGGCTGGGTTGAAAGTGGCGCTGCTCGAAGCAGGGCGCGCTGTGAGTCCGAAAGAGTTTACCGAGCACATGCCGGCTTACAAGCTGAAATACCGCGATCACTCGCCGGAGGTGGTGCGCACGCGGCCGGTGCAGAAGCAGTGCTACGCGTGCATGGAATACAACTACGAGTGGTTTGTGAACGACCTCGAGAACCCGTACAGCACGCCGCCGGGCAAACCGTTTACGTGGCAGCGGCTGCGCGTCTTGGGAGGGCGATCGCTGGTTTGGGGACGGCAGAGTTATCGCATGAGCGACAACGATTTCAAGGCGGCGAGCCGCGACGGGTATGGCGATGATTGGCCGATTAGCTTTGCCGATGTCGCCCCGTATTACGACATTGTGGAGCGGTACGTAGGTATCAGCGGGGCGGCGGAGGGGAATGAGATGCTGCCCGACGGGCAGTTTCTGCCGCCGATGAAGATGAGCTGCGGAGAAATTCAGCTGAGAGAACGCGTGAAGGCAAAGTTCGGGCACACGGTGACGATCGGGCGTGCGGCGGTGCTGACGCAAGCTCATAATGGACGGCTCCCTTGCCACTATTGTGGGCCTTGCGAGCGCGGGTGCATGACGTTTTCTTACTTCAGCAGCCCGTTTACGACGGTTAAAGACGCGATTGCTTCCGGGAACTGCACTCTGTTTACGAACGCGGTGGTGAGCCATGTGGACATGGACACGGAGACAAACAAAACGCGCGGAGTTACTTATGTGGATCGCTTGACGCGGCAGGTGAAGGAGGTCCGCGGAAAAGCGGTGATCCTTTGCGCGCAGGCTTTGGAGTCGACGCGGATTTTGCTGAATTCTTCGACGCGGGAATATCCCAACGGGCTGGCCAATTCGAGCGGGACGCTGGGACATTATTTGATGGATCATGTCGTGGGGGCGGGAGCGTCGGGGCGTCTGCCGGATTTCAAAGCTCTTCCTAATGCGAACGAGCCCGCACGGCCCAACGGAATTTACATACCGCGCTTCCGGAACACGCCTTCGAGCAAAAAGCATTCTCAGTTCATACGCGGGTATGGTTATCAAGGCGGGGCGGGGGCGCAATTCAACTTCAGCGCCGAAGGGTACGGAGCATCGCTAAAGAAGGCTGTGAAAGAAGGCGAGTACGAGATTGGACTGGGAGCTTTCGGCGAATCGTTGGCGCGGTGGGACAACTACATCGAGATCGACCGCGATTTAAAAGATGCATGGGGCATACCTGCGTTGCGCATTAGCATGACGCACGGCGACAACGAAGCCGCGCTGATGGAGGATGCTGGGGCCATGGGGGCGGAAATGTTGGAAGCGGCTGGGGCGAAAGACATCCGCATGCACGCGCGCGTCGAAATGCCGGGAATGGCCATTCACGAACTGGGGACGGCGCGTATGGGGAACGATCCGAAGAAGTCTGTGCTTAATGCGTTCAACCAGGCGCACGACGTGAAAAATTTGTTTGTGATGGATGGGGCGAGTTTTGTGTCCTCGGCGTGCCAGAACCCGACCCTCAGCATGATGGCAATCACGGTTCGAGCTTGCGACCACCTGATTGGTCGTTTCCACAAGAGCGAGATTTAACGCAAAATTCCTCGCTACACTCTGGCGGAAGGCGCGCGCATCTTTAGAATCGCACGCCGGATGCCCTTCGATGGGCGTCGGCAAAAGAGCTGGACGACGCTACTTCTGAATCGGACTTTTGAGGAATTCGTCGAGTTTGAGGAATTTGCGGCCGAGGGCGCCGGAGTAGACGGACCATTCGTCTTCGCCGGACTCGGCGGCTAGGGCGGCGCGGACGGCGGCCATCTTGGAATCCATGTCGTCGAGGTAGTGGAAGATGAGGGCTTCGCGGATCATCGGTAATTTGGGCGAGCCGAATTCGTATTGGCCGTGATGGCTGATCAGGAGATGCTGGACCACGGTTTTCAGATTGGCGGGAAAACCCTCGATCGCATCCATCGCTTTGCTGACGGTTTCCAGTTCCATGACGATGTGGCCGAGCAGCTGGCCTTCGGTGGTGTAGCCGATGGCGCGGTCGAAGCAGAGTTCGTCGAGTTTACCGACGTCGTGCAAGATGGCGATGGTGAGAAGCAGGTCGGCGTTCAGCTCAGGATAGTGCGCGGCAACTTGCCTAGCCAAGCCGCAAAGACCGACTACGTGTTCGAGCAAGCCGCCGAGATAGGCGTGATGCATGACTTTCGCGGCGGGGGCGCGCTTGTAGCGCGCCGCGATTGCGGGATCGCTGATAATTCCGTTCACTAATTTTTTGAGCCAGGAATTCTCGATGGAATTCGCGTATTCGAGAAGTTGTGCCCAGAGTTTGCCAACGTCTTCCTTGGTGTGGGGCAGAAAATCGGCTAGATCGACTTCTTCGGGCTTGGCGCGGCGAACTTGTTGAAGAGAGAGCTGGGGCCTGTTGCGGTAAATCTCGACGCGCGCCTGGACCTTTACGAAATCATCGCGGCCGAATTCTTTGGCGATCGCTTCAAATTGATCCCACATACGGGCCTCGATGGTGCCGCTGCGGTCGCCAAGCTCCAGGCGAAGATATTGCTTGCCTTCGCGCGTGTTGCGAATTTCTTTTTCGCGAACGAGAAAGAAAGTAGTGATGGTTTGTTCGGCGCCGAGATCGGTGACGAAAGACGTCTTCATCAGGCGCCCGTGTCGGCGGCACGCTTGCCGAAGAGCAAGAATTTTTTGTGGCCTTTCTTGGTTTTGGTGACTTCAGGGGTTGCGCTGACTTCCTGAATCTCGGAGTTGCTACCGCCGGCAGCATCCTGATAACCGGGCTTGATCACGACGTAGCTTTGTTCGCGAAGCGTCTTGAGATATTCGCGGAGGGCCGGCTCCATGCGCTGGCCATAGAGCTTCTCATTGATCTCATTTTCGACTTTGGCGAGCGATTGTTCGCCTTCGTCATAATGCTCGAGGACCTGCATGATCAGGAAGCCCTGCTTGGTTTCCATCACTGCGGTGAGGTCATTTCGCTTCATCTTGAAGACGGTGTCTTCCAGTTCCTTGGAAAGCTCGCCGCGCTTGTAGATGCCCAGATAGCCGCCTTGTTTGGCAGTGGCTCCGTCGGAATAGCGCTTGGCTATTTCGCCGAAGTCTTCTCCGTCCTGGATGCGCTTCAGAGCCGTATCGGCTTTCTTTTTTAAGTCGGCGATTTCCGTTGTGTCTTTACCGGCAGTGTTGACTTCGATGGACCTGAGGGCGATCTGCTCGGGGCGAACGAACTCCGCCTTGTGCTCTTCGTAATATTTTTGGATTTCTTCCTTGGGGACGCTGATGTGGGAGCCGACTTCGCTGCCGATGACCTTTTTCGTGAGCAAACCGTTGCGGATATTGTTCTTGAAATCTTCCCAGTTGAGGCCCTGCTTGGACACGGCTTCTTCGAGAGCCTCCATGCTCGGTAGTTTGTTTTCGATGCGGATTTGGTCGAGTTGCTTGATGACATCCGGCTCGACGCTGATGCCCATGTCTTTGGCGCGCTGAACGAGCAGGGACTGATCGATTAACTCGCGGAGGGCATTTTTCTGGCGGTCCTCGATGAGCGATTTCAGCTGCTCCGGGGTGCAGCGGTTCTGGCAATCGTTCTTGGCGTCTTCTTCGGCAGAAATTTTTGAGCGTTCGAATTCGGAGCGAGTGATGACTTCGTTGTTGACGCGGGCGACGATTTCTTCGACGACTTTGCCTTCCGTCGGGGAGATGGCGGGCGCTGCCTTTTTTGCCGGGACGGGCTTCTTGGCCGGAGCGGTATCGGGAACGCTAGCGGGGGCTTCGTCCGGTTTCTCGAGAGTGGGCTTGGCAGGCGGGTTCTGCGTTTGGGGAGCTGGTGTTGGCGGCTGCTGAGCTGCGAGCGGCATGGCGACAAATAGCGCCGCAATAACTGCAAGATTTCGCATGTAGTTCCTCACCTATAGAGTTTAGCTCTGGCCCTGAAGGCCGAGCAATACGTTTCTGAGAGCGCCCGGGACCGACTCTCCGCGAGTGGTTTCCAGCCAGAGGACGCCGCTGGGGTCGAGTTTAATGCCCTTTCGCGAGCGCACGACCTTGACCAGCGTAGCGGGGTCGAGTGGCGTTTCTGCGTGGAAGCGGATAGCGATGCGGTTACCCTGGCGCTCGACTGCGGAAATGTGCAGGCGTTCACACATGGATTTGAGGACAGCGTACTCCAAAAGGTTTTCTACCGTGGCGGGCGGCGCGCCGAAGCGGTCGGTGAGTTCGCGGTGAACATCCTGCTTTTCTTCATTGCTGGCGATCGAGGAGATGCGTTTGTAGGTGCGCAAGCGCAGGTTTTCGCTGGGGACGTAGTTTTCTGGGATGCGCACGTCGAGGCCGAGGCTCAGAGTGGTGCGCAGCTCGGGGGCGGATTCTTCGCCCTTTAGTTTGGAGACGGCGCGCTCGAGCATTTGGCAGTACATGTCGAAGCCGATGGCTTCGATGTGGCCATGTTGCTGGCGGCCTAGCATGTTGCCCGCGCCGCGAAGTTCCAAGTCGAGGGCGGCGATGCGGAAACCTGCGCCTAGTTCGCTGAATTCTTTCATGGCGGAAAGTCGCTTGCGCGCTATGTCGGAGAGGGCGGTATCAGGGGGAACTAGGAGATAGGCATAGGCACGTTGATGGGAACGACCTACTCGGCCACGGAGTTGATAGAGTTCGGCCAAACCGAGGCGGTCGGCGCGATTGATGAGGATGGTGTTGGCGCGCGGGATGTCGAGGCCGTTTTCGACGATGGTTGTGGCGACCATCACGTCGGCTTCGTCGCGGATGAATTTCAGCATAACGCTTTCAAGTTCTTTTTCGCCCATTTGACCGTGGCCGACCACTACGCGGGCTTTGGGCACCAATTTCTGAACTAGAGTGGCGAGCGAGTAGATGGATTCGACGCGGTTGTGGATGAAGTAGACCTGGCCGTCGCGGGCTAGTTCGTTTTCGATGGCCCGGCGGACTAAATCTTCCTGGAATGGAGCGACTACCGTCTGAATCGCGAGGCGGTCGCGCGGCGGAGTTTCGATGACGGACATGTCGCGCAGCCCTACGAGAGACATGTGTAGCGTGCGCGGGATCGGCGTGGCGGAAAGGGCTAAGGCGTCGACGTTTTGGCGCATTTCTTTCAGGCGCTCTTTGTGGGCAACGCCGAAGCGTTGCTCCTCGTCAACGACGAGCAGGCCGAGGTCCTGGAACTTTACGTCCTTGGAGATTAGACGGTGCGTGCCAATGACGATGTCGACTTTTCCTGCTTCGAGATCGGCGAGAATTTTCTTTTGCTCGGCGGCACTGCGGAAGCGGCTGAGCATTTCGATGCGCACGGGAAAAGCGGCAAAGCGCTGTTTGAATGTTTCGAAATGCTGGAAGGCAAGAACAGTAGTGGGTGCGAGTACGGCTACTTGCTTGCTGTCGGAAACGGATTTGAAGGCCGCACGCATGGCGACTTCTGTTTTGCCATAGCCGACGTCGCCGCACAGGAGGCGGTCCATCGGAGTGGCGCGCTCCATGTCGCCCTTGATATCGGCGATGGCAGTGTTTTGGTCGACGGTTTCTTCGAACTCGAAGGCGTCCTCGAATTCGCGCTGGAAATTGCCGTCGGCGGAAAAAGCAAAACCTTGCGCGGTTTTGCGCGCGGCATAGAGCGTGAGGAGCTGCTCCGCCATATCTTCCAGTGATTTGCGAACGCGGGTTTTGCGGGTGTTCCAGCCGGTGCCGCCCAGCTTGTCGAGAGTAGGGTGCGAGCCTTCGACAACGCGATAGCTTTGGACTAGGTCCATGCGCTCGAGAGGGACGTAAAGACGGGCGTCTTCGGCATAGCGCAGCAGCATGAATTCGCCGCGATGGCCGTCGGATTCGATTTGGCGCAGGCCTTCGAACTGGCCGATGCCGTGATCGACGTGAACGATGAAGTCGCCTGGCTTCAGCTCGGCAAAATCGGTAAAAAATCCGGAAGTGCGAATTTTGTGGCTGGGGCGCTCGACTGTGGGAGCGACATCGAAAAGATCGGCGTGGCCAAATAATGTCAGCTTGGCTTCGGGGAAGGTGACGCCTTCGGCAAACGGGGCGCGAATGAGGAGCAATCCGGCTGTTTCGAGTGCGCCTTCGGCAGTGAAACCAGCGGCAGCGTTTTCGGATTCACCGAGGACGTA
>WNFP01002171.1_pt1 | contig 15596 bp, 16 predicted proteins | sample 5400201 | NCBI WGS metagenome assembly WNFP01 (sample SAMN13153355, study PRJNA577476) | soil metagenome | isolation source: 115 cm saprolite under Madrone tree | place: USA:California | collected 2016-06-14
ATCTTTCTCCAAAATCCACTCCTCGGCTTCTTGGAATAATCTTTTTTCTCTTTCGTTGTGGGCGAAAACATGTTTCTGAAACACTCAATGGCATTTTCCAGCACGGCCAGCATGAGGGCTTCTTCTCCCTTACGGATTTCCTTTGAACAATCTCTCAATGACGCCACTGTCTACGGGGTCCACTAGACCCACCCGTCCGTCACCATGATCCCTCATAAGTTTTTCGCCGCAGCATAGGTATGGATGCCCCTACAGATCGCGGTTTGCTCATAGCCTGTACATCCGGCCAAGTCACTCAACCGCAGTAGTTGTGGCCATGTGCGACGATCACGCGCTGTCAAATCCTCTCCGCTTTTGCACCAGCTATTGCACCGGTAAAAAAAGGCCGAGCAGACCGTGAGAGGATTTGCGATTCCACGACAGACAAAGTTGCCAGAAGTCGCATTCACAAGTCTCCTGGCGGAATGTAAATGTAACATTTGAATCGTGTCTTTGGGTGCGTTCGGCTCTCGACCGTTTCAAGGTGTGGACGGACCCAAGAAAAGTGTTGTGGCGAGCCCTTCGACTTCGGTCCGGACACGAAGTTTAGGGCCTCTCTTTCATGGTTGACGGAATTACCCAAGCAAGGGACAATACGCGGCTAAGAACGGAGGCCCATAATGCAGCTAAAATTTGCCATCGACGAACCAACGCACAAATCAACGGTTCAGTACAGCATTGCGGTTGTTTGCAATAAATGCGCTGGGGTCCATGAAATGGGTCTCTTGATCACGATGGAAGATGGTCCGGTCGCCAAGAAAAGCATCGGCGAGCTGTACGAGGGGAAGAGCCTGCCTAAAAACCTCGCGAACCTAGCCAACACCAGCATTACGTGCCCCAAGACGGGGAGGCAGTCCACGCAGAAAGACCACCACCAGATCTTCTTGATTCCAACTAAGAGCTAACCCGAGGGTAGGATCGGGCGCTGGTTGCTCCGCCAAGAGCAGTTTAGTTCTTTACCGCCGCCGAGGGTCACGTGCAGGCACGGGTCCGGTCATGCCTGCGACCGATTTTTATCAGCGGTCGTCGTTTCACCGTGATCAGGAGCGCCCAAGCGATCTCGTAATTGCAGCGCTTGCACCAGCCGCTTACCGCGCGGATCGAGGAGCGGTGCGGAACTTTGGTCACTATGACACCGAAATAACCGGCGCACTTGGGACAAGTTCGCGCGAGGTACTTTGCCAATTGCGGAACGCGAGGAGTTTTCATAACGAAGCAACAGAGCAAGACCCACACCACGAAGAAAAGCCTGGGAATACATTGTTTCTGGGTTACCGCCACAACAATTTGACAAACCACAGTGCCAAATTGTCAATCACTGGCAATACTTAGCCGCTCCCGTGTCTCGCTCGACCCAGGTAGCGTTCGAATACCAGAAATCTCGTCCGTAAATGCCGTAGCCGGGGAGTCCCATGCTTTCTGTGATTAAGACGCGTATCCCTTAAAAGAATGCACTTGGCGTTGAAATCTGCTGCCGCTATAATTAAGCAATACAGCGCAAGGAGTCGGTCTGCGTCTTTTGCTGTTATAGTACGCTTTTCAGAGAGGCCGATAAGCTCCACGATTGCTGAGGAGAGACTATGGAGAATGTTCACGACTATCAGAAATCCGCCATTCTTTACGTAGATGACGAGGAAATGTTGCTCAAATTCTTTCACCGGGCTTTCGGGAAGAAATTTCGGGTTCTAACCGCCGCCAACTCTACAGAGGGTTATCGCCTGCTTGAGCGACATCGAAATGAGATCGGGCTAGTGATGACGGACCAGCGGATGCCGGGTGAAAAAGGAGTCCAATTTCTCGAGCGGGCCCGTCAATTACATCCGCGGGCGATTCGTATCCTGACCACGGCCTACTCCGACTTCGACGTCGCCATCGAGGCGGTCAACTCGGGAGCCATTTACAAATATATAACCAAGCCTTGGGATATTCCTCAGCTGGAGGTCACTCTGCAGCGTGCCTTGGAGTTTTTTATCGTCCAGCGCGCGCGCGATCTTTTTCTCAAAGAAAAACTCTCGGCGCTTCAGAAAATGACGGTCGCCGACCGGGTGCTGCATTTGGGAGGCTTGGCTGCGCGAATGGGCCACTATGTTCGAAACCCCCTGGTCGCGGTTCGCACCTTCTTGGATCTCGCGCCGCAGAAGCTCCTAGAGGAAACGGTAGATACGAAACACATGCGTGATCCAAACTTTTGGCAGGACTTCTATGAACAAACCCAGGGTGAAATGCGGCGCCTTACCGAGATGTTGGCGGACCTCGTCACGGCAACGGAAAAGAACGAGTCCCCTGTTCTCCGCGAATTGCGGCTCGATGAAACCGTTGCACGAAGCATGGAAAAGTTAAAAGACAGTTTGTCACAAAAGAGCATCAAGATCTTGAATCAAATTCCGCCCGGGCTGCCGCCCTTGATGGTGGAGTGGGAAAAATTTCAACGTCTTTTCGACCTACTGCTCAAGGATGAGATCATCAGCTTGCCGGCCGGAAGCCACATTTTTCTCAGCGCGCGTCTGCGGTCTGAGAAAGAGCAAGAAATGGAAATCGTAGTCAGGGACGACGGTCCTCGCTGGCCCGATGAGGCGCTTGATTCGGTATTCGATCCTCTTTCCCTGCAGATAGGTAACCACCAGGAATTCGGCATCAATCTCATGGCCTGCTACTTCATCGTCTATCATCATGGCGGAAGAATCGATGTCCAAAACCGAAAGGGTCAGGGTGTTAGCTTCAGACTGACGTTTCCTCTACGACACAAGATGGCTTCGCCCGCCGAAGAGGAAAATTCCTTTGTCACGACGGTATTGATGAATGATGCGCTGTGGGAAAAAATACTCGCGGGCCAAAACTAGCCTATCGCGTTGCCGTGCCAATCATGGCGAGCACCATCGAAGGGCGAACAGTGGCTTGTGACACGGTCTCTAAGGACGAATGAACCTTTCTATCGTGGCTTTCATCAAATCTATTGAAACCGGCTTTTCCAGGTAGTCCACCATTCCCGCCTTCAGGACTTTTCCTTTCCACTGTCTCCAACTCCATGCCGTTTGAGCGATGATGGGAATGTGCGCGGTGTTTGGATTCTCTTTTACGGCTTTGGCCGCATCGATACCCGATATGTCAGGGAGATCGAGGTCCATGAGGATGAGGTCGGGCTTTTCAGAAACCGCCTTTTCCACCGCTTCCGTTCCGTTGGCGGCTTCTATCGTCTCGTAGCCGCAAAACCGCGTCAGTATGGCAATGAGAATCGTCCGCGAGTCATCACGGTCTTCGACTACAAGGATTTTTTTGGCCATCGGTTCTTCACCTGACTCACCCCCAACCACAAACCAAACGGAAACGGAATCAGACCCTTCGAATGTACCACAAATTTCTCACGCGGGCATCGCCCGTTTGAAAAAACGCGCACTGTGAGAGACGGGGCAAGAAGACAGTAAAAATTGCGCTATGATTGCGCTAATTCCTTTGCTCCAACTGCAATAATGGCGGTATCTTTGGTTGGCATCTCCAACACGGTCACGAAAATATGAGGCATACCTTCTACGCGAATGCCGTGCGTCAGTTCAACGGAAAACCCGACCTTCAGGGGTTGCGCTACCTTCACTGCCTTGAATTCACTGTTGGGCACCGTCCCGGTCACCTCAAAAACGATTGCATCATTGGTTATTTGCAAAATTCTTAATTCGAGACGACCCTCCCCTTTGACCGGATAATTCAAAACCAACTGTTGTTGCTGTTGCGAGGCCAAACTTATCGGCCGTATGGACGCATTTTTAAACCCCAGCGCAGCCGCTTTAGAGCGATATAGACTCGCCTCCAGCGAAGCCACTCTTTCTGTTAGGCTATTGGTTTTTTCTTCCAACTTTGCCAAGAGAACTTTCGCGTCGGCAAGCGCCGTGTTGGTGTCCTCCGTCACCGGGGAATTTTTTTTCTTCGTCACTCCCTGCATGACCATGTTGTTCGTTACATCCCCGTAAAATAGAGAAACGATTCCTCCAGTCGCCGTGATCAGGAGACCGGCAGCGATTACGTGTTTTAAGATATTGAGCTTTTTGGGAGCTCGAGGAGACTTCGCCGCGTCGCGAAGAAAATCCGGCGGATCAAATTCAAACTCTAGTTCAGGCTGGCTCATAACGGCACCTCGCAGTTTCCAGCTCGAAGCTGAGCAACGGCGATGCCAGGATACAAGGCGCTGTTTTTCTTGGGAAAGGGTCGGGAACCTACGGAAAAGCTTGGACAAAAATGTGAACTTATGGACAGAAAAGGCCAAAATCCTCCCACCCCTATCGGCTCACCGAAGTCCAATGGAAAGGCTAACTTATAACCCTTTCCCCTGCTTCGCGGAACTTATGTGTAGTAGATTTTTTCTCTTTCGTCTCTCGCAACCTAAAGGGAGACTCTATGACTCGTCTTTCTTCTGTTCGAGCCACCTCTCCAGGTAACGTGCCGCCACATCCCGCCCTCCCAAACCAAACGCCAAGGCGAGCGCCAGACAGACCGAGCCGAAGACCAAGATAAACGCCCAGATGACAATCTCCGAAGCAATATCCAAGATTTCGAAGATGCCCGCGACGACAAAAACGACGGTTCCGACGTAGACCGTTCGACCGATGGAAGCCGCTTGTTCTAATCCCGCATTGGCACAAGAAGTTCGGGTGACCGTCTCAAGAAAATTCGCGAAATACAGCCCAAGAATCAGCACTACGAGGGCAGCCACGATCTTTGGAATGTATAGATAGATAGTGTGGAGGGTATCGGTGGCGCCGCTCAGATTAAGGGTCTCCAAAGTGGTCACGATGGCAATCAAAAAAAGGAACCAAAAAACCAGCAGCCCGACGATATCGGATGCCGTCTGTTTGATGCCTCCGAGTTCAAGCGCCTGCTTGATGCCGGCCCGATCCGCAAGGGTATCGAACTGACAGATCCTGAGAACGCGGACGACTATTCTCTTGATCACGTTACATAGAACCCAACCCAGGACGATGATCGCCACCGCAAAAAACAGATTGGGCAGAAAGACGGCTATTTTTGTGACAAACGCATCCCAAAAACCGGTCACGGTCACTACGGGATTCATGCATTCCTCCTTTGGCAGCGGCGGCGGTTTGGCTGAAATTACTAAATAGGGGTCTGCGCTCAAAATTGTCAACCCTCGCGCTCACAGAGCACATATGCTGCGGGAGTACTTGAATCCGTGCGGGCCGGCAACTATATTCGTTGCACACTCTTTCCGGCAGTTCAGCATTTACATTCTTTGGGAAGCTCACGTTGCACTTGACCGTTCGCCATCTCGCGAAAGCCTATGGACTACTGTGGGCACTGAAAGACATCAGTCTCGATCTGCCGCCGGGCGAGGTTGTCGCTCTGCTGGGACCCAACGGAGCGGGCAAGACGACGCTTCTCAAGCTTCTTGCCGGTCTGATCTCCCCCACCGCCGGCGAGATTGTGATGGACGGCTCAAACCTTAGCCGCAGCCCCATTGAACAACGGGCAACCATCGGATTTCTGGCGCCCGGCGAACATCTCTACGAAAATCTTACCGTCCGGGAAAATCTCACTTTCTTTACGTCCCTCTACAAGAAGCGTCGCTCCATGGGCCAAGTCGATATCGCCCTCGAGGAGGTCGGACTGAAGCACCGGTCGGAAGAATATGTTGCCGCCCTGTCCAACGGCATGAAATGCCGTCTCTCCATCGCTAAATGGAAACTCCTTGAGCCCGAACTGTTGCTCCTCGATGAGCCCTACGGGGTTTTGGACGGCAGCGGCGTCGATCTTCTGGAAAGTTTTCTGAAAGCCCGGTGTTCAAGGGGTAGCGTCACTATCATGGCGTCGCACCATGTGGCCCGCGTGCTCAGCTTGTGCACTCGCGCGGTGATCCTGCATCAAGGAAAGTTGACCTTTGACGAGCCCCGGCAGCAACCCTGGGATAGCTTTACTCGTGCTTTTGGCGAATTCCTGCCGCGCGGAGAATCGTGGACTTCCTAAATCAAATTTCGCTTCTGCTGGGAAAGGATCTCCTTTTGGAGCTGCGGCGGCGCGAAAGCTTGCTGATGATGTTTTTTTTCGGCACGCTCCTGCTTTTCGTCTTTCATTTTTCTTTTGATCTCGCACCGGAACGAGTAGCAGAGATGGCGCCGGGTCTGCTCTGGTTGGCTTTTCTCTTCACTGGAACCTTGGGACTCGCGCAGCTCTTCGAGGGAGAGCGTGGCAACCACTGCCTCGATGCATTGCTGCTTTCGCCCATGGATCGCGGCGCACTTTTTCTCGCCAAGACGGGCTTTAATTTTATTTTGATGGTCCTGGTGGAAATCGTCGTCATTCCCTTGTTCTGGATTCTCTTCAACCTTCGCTCATGGGATGTTGTTCCTTATCTGTTTGTCATCACTTTGTTAGGCACGGTGGGCTTCTGCGTCTTGGGAACGCTGTTATCGGCAGTCACTCTCAAAGCCAGAGCCCGGGAGCTTTTGCTTCCACTGGTCCTGTTCCCGCTGATGATCCCGGTCATCTTAGCCACGATTCGCTGCATGGAGGCTATCCTTCGTGCCGGCGAACTCGGCGATGCCGTACCCTGGTTGCGTCTTTTGGTAGGATTTGATGTGATATTTTTGACCGTGGGTGTATTAATTTTTGACTGGGTTATCGAAGTCTAACAATGGCTGAAATCTCCAACCGGCGAAACCAAAGAAAAGGCTATCTGGGCGCAGCGGCTTTGATCACTGTTCTCGTTGGGCTCTATTGGGGACTCCTGCAGGCGCCGCCGGATGCCTACCAGGGCGAAGTGCAGCGCATCATGTATCTTCATATTCCGAGCATTCTTACGGCTTATCTTTCATTTTTTCTCGTCTTCGTCGGCAGCTGTCTCTATTTATGGAAAAAGGAGAAGCGCGATGATATTTTAGCTTATTCTGCGGCGGAGATCGGGGTTCTCTTCACCGCGCTTACGATCGCGGAAGGTTCGATCTGGGGCAGACCCACCTGGGGGGTTTGGTGGACATGGGATGCAAGGTTAACGTTCACGGCGATCTTACTTTTGATTTTTGCTGGCTATTTGATGCTTCGCTCCTTGACCGAGGAAGAGAACCGCGGGGCGTCCTCCGCTGCCGTGCTAGGGATTATCGGTTTTCTCGACATTCCCCTGATCCACATGTCGGTCTATTGGTGGCGCACTTTGCATCAGCCGCCGTCGATTCTCCGACCGGACAAGGCACCGTGGGAAAACGTTCACCCGGCGATGCTCACTGCCCTCGCTATCAATTTCGTCGGCTTTGTGTTGCTCTACTTCTATCTCCTCTCTCTTCGTTTCCGCCTGGGAGAAATGAGGGAGGAAATTAAGGCGCGCTGGCTCAATAGGGGAAATTGATGGGAGCGTGGCGATTTGTTTTCTTGGCTTATGGGATCGTGTGGTGCGCGATACTGATCTATTGGATTACATTAAAGCGCCGGCTGCGCCGCGCAGAGACGGAACTAGCGCAATTGCGCGCCTTTGAGGAGTCGCAAAGTAATGCTCAAACGTAGGCGCTTCATCATTGGCGGTTTAATCATTCTCGCCGCCCTGTCCTACATTATATATGGCGGCATGCAGCAGGCCATGGTCTATTTCGTTACGCCGTCGGAACTGAAGGCCAAAGAGAACACTTCCAACGACAAGTTCTTACGCATGGGCGGGATGGTCGTTAAGGGATCGCTGCAAAAAGACGTCAAGAATCTCACGTACCGGTTCGACCTGACTGACGGCAGCGTATCTTTCCCGGTTTTCTTCCGCGGCGTGCCGCCGGACCTGTTCACCGAAGGAAAAGGCGCGGTGGTAGAAGGGCGAATTGGTCGCGATGGCGTTTTTCAAGCCACAACCATTATGGCCAAGCACGCGGAAGAATACAGCCCCCACGTCGATAACAAGGACGGCTATCCGAAGAGCTTTGTCCCTGGAAAGGAGTCCACTAAACAGTGACCGCCACTCTCGGCCATACTTCGATCCTCCTGGCCTTGCTGTTCGCGGTCTGGGGAATCCTCACCCCGGTTCTCGCTTCCCGCGCCAACTCCGATCGTTATTTCGCATTCGCTCGCTTCGCCATTCTGGCCCAATTCGTCTTAGTAACCTTGGCCGCCTTGTCCTTGATCTACGCCCTTGTGACCACAGATTTTTCGATTCGCTATGTGGCCTTCAATACCACCCGCGCGACGCCCGTTTACTATCGTGTCACCGGCTTGTGGGGAGCGTTGGAAGGGTCGTTGCTACTCTGGGAGTGGATTCTGATCATCTTCTCCGGGCTCGTGGCTTGGACCTACCGTGACCGTCAACGGGAGACGATGATTTGGGTGCTGATGGTCTTTTCGATTGTCTCCGCTTTCTTTCTTGGTGTCGTCGCCTTCGTCTCCAATCCTTTTGAAATCATTTCTCCGGTTCCGCTGGACGGGCGGGGTCTCAACCCGCTGCTGGAAGACGCCAACATGATGACCCACCCGCCGCTTTTGTACACTGGCTTTGTGGGTCTCACGGTCCCCTTCGCGTTCGCCATAGCCGCATTAATCCGCGGCAAGCTCGACGATGCATGGATCGTTGCCACCCGGCGTTGGACCCTAACCGCTTGGTTGTTTCTGACCATGGGCAACCTTGTCGGCGCCTGGTGGTCCTATCACGTTCTCGGCTGGGGAGGTTACTGGGCGTGGGATCCAGTTGAGAATGCCGCATTCATGCCCTGGCTGCCGGCCACTGCTTTTCTTCATTCGGTACAGGTTCAAGAGCGCCGCGGCATGCTCAAGGTTTGGAATCTCTCTTTGATTATCATCGCCTTCAGTTTGACGATTTTCGGAACCTTCATCACTCGATCGGGAATTCTGTCTTCAATTCACGCTTTCTCGTCGGGGCCCGTCGGGACTGTCTTTCTCGTCTTCCTGTCTTTTGTATTGCTCGGCTCCTTTGGCCTCCTGGCCTTCCGGGCGGATCATCTCAAAGGACAACCTGAACTCGATTCGATGGTCAGCCGGGAGTCGGCTTTTCTGTTGAACAATATCGTTCTAGTGTCGGCGCTTTTTACGATCTTCCTGGGAACCATTTTTCCTTTGCTCTCGGAGGCCATCGCCGGCACGCAGGTCAGTGTCGGAGCGCCCTACTTTAACTCAGTTACGGTGCCTTTATTTCTTCTCTTGGTCTTTCTTATGGGCGTGGGGCCCATGATTGCCTGGCGCCGGGCTTCCTGGGACAACCTGAAACGCAATTTTCTTTGGCCGGCGGTGGGCGCGCTTGTCGCCGGCAGCGCGTTGTTTTTGTGGAAGGTGCGAGACTTCTTGCCGCTGTTGGGCTTCACCCTGCTCGTTTTCGTAGTGCTTACGATCCTCTACGACATGGGACTCGCGCTGCGAGCGCGGCGCCGTATCGCCGGCGAGGGTGTAATTCGTGGATTCATCACCCTGGCCCGGCGCAACCAACGCCGCTACGGTGGCCTGGTCGTGCATCTCGGTGTAGTGTTAATTGTCTTGGGTATTGCCGGCTCCATGACTTATAGCATCGAACGCGAAGCAACGATGAGTTTAAAAGACCACATAAACGTCGGCCGCTATCTGATTCAATTCGAAGGCCTCAAGGGCTCCCAGCAACCGACGCATTTCCGCGTCGAGGGCTGGTTCAGAGTCTTCCATCAGGGCGATGCGTGGGGCATTTTATCCCCCGCTCTGAAATTTTTTCCGAGCCAGCAAGCGCCGGTCGGGCGCGCCGTGCACCGCAGCACGATCAGCGACGACTTGTATCTGATCCTTTCCGGCTTTAGTGAGTTGGACAAAAACCAAGCGACGTTGAAGGTATTGGTGCGCCCTCTCGTGGTGTGGATGTGGATCGGCGGCTTTGTCATCGTGTTGGGAACCCTACTTGCGATCCTGCCGCTGGGAAAGGCTTCGCCGGAAGAAACGTAAGATGCCTTGGCGCCGACTCACCATTACCGTGCTCATGATCGCGCCTGTCCTCTGGTTACTGGCCTTCGGCTTTACCCGTGACGCGCGCTACATCACCTCGCCTTTGTTGGCGAAAGAGGCCGCGCCGTTTACGGTCACTCTTTTCGACGGCCGCAAAATCAGCCTCAACGATTTGCGTGGCAAGGCAGTTTTTTTAACTTTCTGGGCCTCTTGGTGTACGCCCTGTCGCGACGAGGCCAAAGAGCTTGAAGCCGCTTGGCAGCGCATCAAGGACAAAAACATGGTATTTCTCGGCGTCGCGATGCAGGATACGGAAAAAGATTCCCGCGCCTTTCTCAAAGAGTTCAATGTCACCTACCCCAACGGCCGTGACGAGTCAGGGAAGATCGCCGTAGACTATGGAGTCTGGGGTATACCCGAAAGCTTCTTCATCGATCCGCAGGGACGCATCACGTATAAGCATGTCGGCGGAATTCATGCCGCCCTGGTTAGCGCAAAGCTGGAAGAAGCTGCCCGCGGCATCGTGAGCGCCAAAGAAGGTAAGGAAGACTACCAGCCCATTCGCTGATCTCCTATGCTAGCTCGGCTGTGCTTCATTCTTGTTTATCTGCTTGTGGTGAATCCGCTGCTGGCTGCCACCGCGCCGGACATCGATGAACAGACACGTGACATCGCTAAGGAACTACGCTGCGTCGTCTGCCAAAATCTCTCCGTTGCAGACTCGCCCTCGGAAATGGCCCAGCAGATGCGAGGCATCATCCACGAACAATTGCAGGCTGGAAAAACTCCGCAACAGGTCAAGGATTTTTTTGTCTCGAAATACGGCGAGTGGGTGCTACTCGCCCCTACCACCAAAGGTTTCAGCCTGCTTGTGTGGGTCTTACCCTTTGTGGTCCTGGTATCGGGAATCGCCATCGCCCTTTGGCTCGTGCATCGTTGGTCGGCCAAGAAAACGGGGAACGTCGGCAGCCTCACCAACTCAGACCTCCTGACCCGAGTGCGCAGCGAAGTGGCAAGCGCAAAAATTTTCGGCATTAACCCGGAAGACTCCAGCACTCAGGCACAACTTTTCCAGGAACGCGGCCGGCTCTACACCGAACTGAGGGAGCTCGAGTTTGACTTTCAAGCCGGCAAGCTCGCCGCATCTGATTACACCGCCCTCAAGCTTGAGATCGAAAACAAAGCCGCAGGGGTTCTGCGCCAACTCGACTTGCTCCCGGGGCGTCAAAGTGCGCCAAATCAGAGTGGTGGACGCCGAACATCCGGTCAAAAAAGAAGCCCCGATGAAACTCGCAAAAAACCCTTTCGCCGGTGGCAGCTCGCAGCGGGCGGGACTTTGTTACTGCTCTTCGGTCTAACCCTTGGTGTTGTCCTAACCAACTCTCTGCGGCCACGGGGCTCGGCACAAGACTCCATTACGGGGGACTTCTTAACCGGTACCGGCGGCGGCGAGAGTGCGCGATTTCTTCAGGAAGGAAAATCCGCCTTTGCCAAACAAGATTGGCCTAAGGCTATCGAGGCATTTAAGCAGGCGCTGGCTGCTGATCCCAACCAACCTGAAGCCCACGCTTATATGGGATTCATCTTGGTCCAGGCGGGCCACGCCGATGGCGCGTTGATGGCGTTCGACAAAGCTCTCGCCATAGCTCCCAATCTGCCGATGGCACTGTGGGGAAAAGGGATGACCTTGTATCAAGGAAAAAAGGACTACGCCGGAGCGAGGGAAGCGTTCGAGAAGCTGTTGCAGATGATGCCGGCGGGAGCGGAGAGAGGTGAGGTTGAAAAAATATTGGCTGAAATGCCACAGGTCGGGCAAAAGCCACGTCAACAAACGGCAGGGCCGGCCACTTCAACGAACCAGCAGATCACCGGTAATATCTCTATCGATCCAAAACTTAAAGGTAGCGTGGATAGTCAAGCCGCGCTCTTTATCATAGCTCGGCCTTCCGGCGTCGATAAGGGTCCTCCGCTGGCCGTCAAGAAGATCGATCATCCGGTTTTTCCGCTCTCCTACTCCGTCGGCCCCGAAAACGTCATGATGCAGGGCATGCCTTTCACGGGCAGCGTCACGATCACGGTCCGCCTGGATAAAGATGGCAACCCAACCACACGGCAACCCGGGGATTTAAGCGGCGACTACAAAAAAAATCCCGTGGCGGTGGGTTCCAAGAATGTCGACATCGTGCTCGATCAGATTGCGCCGTAGTCTATGCGATCAGCGCTCCTCTCGCGTAGCGCCTCCCACACCCTGATAGTCAGAGACCTCGGCGCGCACGCGGTCATCCCGGGCAAGAAATTGTCGTTCGACAGCGTGGTGTTCAGCGCGAACAGAAATTCAGAAGGTTCACACGGAGTTTTTCAGTGCTCTGCTAGAGCACAATGAGTGGCGGGCGGCGTTTCCCCTGGTGGGAGAGGAACAGCAATGACAGCCGAACCTCTCCCGCGGCCGAGTTTTCCTATTTTGTTGTATTACCTGCCGCCGCCGAAATTTTGTTCCATCATCTGTTGTTGTTGTTGCCGAGCTTTGTCTTCCTCTTGCTCAATCCGTATCCCTAGCTGCTCTCCAGCAGCAATCAGTGCCGGCCAGTCGGTATTGGCGCCGGAGATCATTTCCAGATCGGTTTTAATGCTCGCACGAATGGCTCCGCCCGGATCCCAAAATTGCCCAAACGAATAGGCAAAGTTCGTGGTGATGTAATTAAGGAAGGCGGCGATTCCCTTCATGCCGTTTTCGATATACCCCAGGGCCGCCTGGCGGTTGCCGAGACGAGCTTCCGTAAGTCCAAGATACAGCAGCGCAACATGGTCGCTCGGGTGCTGCGAAAGCTCTTTGCGTAAAGTCTGACGGGCCTCAGCATAGTTCCCCGTGAGGTATTGGGCTTGGCCCAAATAGGTCAAGATTCCCAGTCGTAGCGTCGCGCCGTATACGGCATTAGGATTGGCTTGCGCCGCTTGCGTGAAATAGCTGAGAGCGGCTTGATTGTTTCCTGCGTACAGCGCCTGTTTGCCCGATTCGTAGTCGCCCGCGCTGTATCTTGGACTTGCGGAAGCGCGTCTCGGAAACCGCCAGGCCGCGCTGGGGTATATCGAAAACGGCATGAAGGGAATCGCTGCCTTTCTTAATTACATAACCACGAACTTTGCCTACTCGTTTGGGCAGTTCTGGGATCCGAGCGGAAATATTCGTGCCACGATTAAAACCGATCTCGCGATGATCTCCGGCGCCAATACCGACTGGCCGCAACTCATTGCTGCTGGAGAGAAGCTAGGGATCCGGATTGAAGAAGAGGAAGAAAAAGCTCGGCAGCAACAACAACAGATGATGGAACAGAATTTCGGCGGCGGCAATTAATCAATCAGCAGCGACAGCAAGCCTTGGGGCCGACACAGATTCAGCGTCATTGAATTCAAACTGCTCAGCCGAGGCTCTTGGTATTGTTGCAAAACGAAGTGAGGAAAAGAAGGAACGCGTTTCGGCTCTTAAGTTTTCGAATTCCGAATAAGGAGTAACGTGTATGAAAACGCGAATGAATCTTCTTCTTATTTTGTCCTGGATTTCGGTTGCGGTCGTCCACGCCGCGCAGCCATCCGGCAACGATGTGAGCGCGCGGGTCTTTAATTCTGCGGATGTCACGGTTCCGGACATGAAGCCAGGTGAATGGACATCGCTCACCTTCAATTCAGAGCGATGGGACACGGCCAATCTGCATGAGACCGCGACGAACTCCGGGCGGTTAAAAGCTCCCGTGGCGGGCAAATACTACATCTTCGCCAACATCACATGGGAAAGCCCCATCGGCAGCGGACTCTGGGGACTGCGTCTGCAACTGAATGGGAAAACCGTCATCGCTGAACAGACGCTGCCCAACACCGGAGCTTCGTTCAGAATTTCAATGTCGGTTGGGACTCTTTATGCGCTCGCTCCGGGCGATTATGTCGAAGCACAGGTATTTCAGAACAACGGCAATCCGTTGTTGATTCGTTCTATCGCGGCAACGTCACCGGAATTCGGGATGGCCAAGGTTCCGTGAGATAGTATGCATGATCCGGGATAATCTGCGATCCAATGGAGGGGTTTCAATTAGAAGGGTTTCAATCCTTTGCGAGCTAAGAAGATCTCCAGGAAGTCATGGCAGCCAAAGGCTGGTGGCGCTCGTTTTGCCGAGTGCAAGAACTCCATCGGCTATGCCAGCTACGCCTCAGGATAAACCCCGTCGAGGGAACCGCTAGGTGACGGACGAGGCCCGTGATCCCGAGCGAATACGAGGGATCTAAGAAAGATTTCTCCCGTTGGTCGAAATGACAGAGGACTTCCCTTTGTCAGTTTAGTGTATTGACGAGAGAAAATTGACTTTGATGTGAGAGAGGAAGAAGTTATGAGCAGTAGCGTGACCATGGCTTCGGCGGAGCAGTTGCAGTCGGAAGCGGATAAGCCCCCGTTCCCCGATACTTCGACGTGCCATCTGGGCTTTCGCTGCATCGACCCCGTCTTTTTCTCCCCCTTGCTAACAGACTGTGTCGGAATGAGAAAAAACCCCATGGCTGTCATGCTGAGCCCTTCGGCAAGGCTCAGGGTAAACTCCGCGAAGCATCTCGCATTTTCAGTCGCTTACGAAGACGAGATCCTTCGGCTGTCGCCTCAGGATGACATTACGACATAGTCTCCAAAGGGGGAGATACAGAGGGGTGCAGGAGAGTTGCGGAAAGATGTAAGGAGGTCTGAGCCCTTCGGCTAAGCTCAGGATAAACTCCGTCGCAAAGGACGCCAAGTTCAGGAAAAAATAAGAAGGATTTGAATTCGATGCCTGGCGAGAAAACCAACGAAGAGACGAGCAGATTCGAAGTCAAAGCGGACGTGCCGACGCATTTCGCCTGGTTGCGCACGCGCATGAGCATTGAGCGCACGCTGATGTCCTGGGTGCGGACGTCCACGGCGTTGATCGGCTTCGGCTTCACGATTTTTCAGTTTCTGCACAGGTTCAACCAGACACCGGGCATTAAGCCGCCCGCCCATCCGTGGACGCCCTGGGTTCTAGGCTTGGGACTCATTGGAACCGGTATTGTTGCGCTGACAATCGCGGTATGGGAATACCGGTCGCTGGTTCGCTATCTCTGGGAGAAGGATTTCAAACCAATTGCAGGTGTTGATGAATTTTCTCATCACACACCGGTCGTCGCGGTATCAGTCGTATTGATCCTGATCGGAATTTTTGCTTTTGCCGTTGTGCTCTTGCGAGAGCCGTAAAGACGATGGGCTGAGGAAAATGATTTTGTAAGAGAGGCCTTTAAACACCGACGCGAGGTGCGCTCCTGGCGTCCCGTAGACGGAGTTTATCCTGAGCGCAGCCAAGGGCTCAGGACATGCTTGGTACGATGCTTGTTTTGGATTTGGGATTTTGCTTGGGAGCGATACCCATTTCCCATATTGGACCAAGGTCCAATAGACAGCTTTGCTGCATCTCGTTAGAAAGATATTAGCCCAAGCGGAATCGATATTGTCGGCGGTACTTGACCGAAGCCAAGAAGAAATGAAACTGCGATGTATCCAATTGAGGAGAATCGACCAATGAGGGCTGACAGCACACTGATGGCCACGTGAATATGAGCTAAAAAGGGAAATACTTTTCTTACGGCAAAGGTGATCGAAAAAACAAAAAGTAAAAGGA
>WNFP01002172.1_pt1 | contig 15595 bp, 8 predicted proteins | sample 5400201 | NCBI WGS metagenome assembly WNFP01 (sample SAMN13153355, study PRJNA577476) | soil metagenome | isolation source: 115 cm saprolite under Madrone tree | place: USA:California | collected 2016-06-14
ATTTCCATGGCGACCAGCGCACCGCGAAGACGATGCTGGCCGGGTCCGGCGGTCGAACCACGCGAACCTTCGTTGAGGGCTTCGCGCAAATCGAGCTTGGCGGTGCGCATGGCAGGCACAATTCCAAAGAGCAAGCCGGTTAATAAAGAAACGCAACCAGTGAAGGCAAGGACCCATGGATCGAGCCCAATCGGTGCGCCCTGTGGGACGCTGCCGGCGGCAATCTTGAGCAAAGGTCCAAGCGCGGACGAAGCCACGAGCACTCCAAAGAGTCCTCCGGCAAGAGAAAGAAGAACGCTCTCGGTCAAGAGTTGTCCGATAACGCGCCAACGACCCGCACCCATCGCCGTACGGATAGCAATTTCCCTGCCGCGGGAAGCTGCTCGAGCCAGCAAAAGGTTCGCGACGTTGACACAGGCGATCAGCAGAACGAAGCTCACTGCGCCAAGAAGAAGCAGGAGCGCGGGGCGAGAATTTTGTACGATCTGATCCTGCAACCCAACCACATCCGCGCTGGTTCCGGTGTTGTAAACCGGATACTGCTGCTCAAGCCGCTTGGTGATTCCCACCATTTCGACCCGGGCTTGTTCTTTGGTCACCCCCGGCTTCAGCCGAGCAAGTGGGATGATACCTGGATGCCAATTACGATCATCGGGGAGCGTTTTCGCCCACGGCATGAAAGGCAAAAACACGTCGGCAGGCTGGAGAATCTGGAAGCCGCTCGGCAGGACGCCAACGACAGTGTAGGGCCGCGAATCGAGGTTAATGGCCTTGCCGACGATATCCGGAGAGGCGCCGAAGCGCCGCTGCCACAAGCCATAGGTCAGTAAGGCAACAGGCGTTCCGCCCGCGCGGTCTTCTTCTGGCAGAAAAGTCCGGCCCATTTGCGCGTTAATTCCGAGCATGGAAAAAAGACCCGCTGTGGCCATCCGAACACTGAGGCGTTCCGGTTCCCCCGCGCCGGTCAGAGTGATGGCGCCACCGCGGGTGGCCTCCATCGATTCAAAAGAGTGGCTCTGGTCGCGCCAATCCAGATAATTCTGGTAAGAAGCGCTTATGACCGGGAAAGAACTTTTTTCCGCGATCAGGACGAGCCGGGATGGGTCGCGAAAAGGAAGCGGGCGAAGTAGCACGCCATTGACGACGCTGAATATGGCGGTGTTCGCGCCTATGCCAAGCCCCAGCGTGAGGACAGCAATCACCGTGAAACCGGGACTTTTGGCCAGCAGCCGTACAGCATAGCGAACGTCTTGCAGCAGTCTGAACATGAGTCCCCCCGGGGTGAAAATGCACTATCTGCTCTGACGCATGGCCCGCCCGATCGTTTCGCATCAGGGCTTCAGCTGCGTCGCCAATAAACTCTAGCGCAGGGGCGCAGCGTGCTGTGCCCCTGCAAGACGGTAGAGGGATTAGTTCGCGGCTTTTGGCCGGTTCAAATACTTCTCGTAAAGCGTCAGGTGCTTGTTATCCAAAGAAGTGCGCTGGCCCTTGATGAAGAGGTACTTCACTTCGGTCGTTACTTCGAGCGGGTCGCCGTTCGTGACGATGATATTGGCTATTTTCCCGGTTTCGAGGGTGCCGACTTGATCGGCGACGCCAAAAATTTCCGCCGGATACACCGTGACGGCCTTCAGAGCTTCGTCGTACGGCAGGCCGTAGGCGACGGCGTTCGCAGCTTGCTGGCCGAGGCGCCGCGCGAAAGAATTGTCAAAGCTGCCGAAGGCAAATCTTATGCCCGCGGCAGCCAGTTCGGCGGGTTGCGAGAGCAAACGGTCGTAGGCGTCGTCCTCCTCAGGAGGCAGGCTTAGCGTAGGACGCAGGATCACGGGAATTCCCTTGGAGCGCAGCAGGTCCTTCACCTTGTAAGCTTCCTGGCCACCCGCGAGAATCATCTTCAGTTTTTGCTTGTCGCAAAATTCGACTGCGTTTCGGATATCGCGTGCGCGATTTGCGAACACGAGCACCGGCAACTGGCCGCGCACGACCGGGGCGAGCGCTTCCAGCTTTAGATCGCGCTGAAAATCCGATGGGCCACCGTGGCCCATGGCCTGCGCGTAGTGGCGAGCGCGATCGAGGTAGTCCGTCAACTCGTTGACTTGCTTTTCATAGTCCTGTTTGGCTTCGGTGAAGGGTTTTTCTTTTCGCGAGAACGTGGCGAAATCGAAGGTCCGGGTTTGAATTTCGGGCCAGGAGATCACCATGGCGACGCTCTTCTTGATGAGCATGTCGTTGATCGTCCACCCGGAAAGATGAATCGCGGAGGCCTGGCCACCGATAACGCCTCGCGAGCCGCCAGAATCGAAGCCGCCGCTGTCCGGCACGGTGAGAACTTCGGTGATACCCGAGGCACGCGTCACAGGAATGTGTTCGCTGGACGGCGAAACCGCTGTCGCTGCGACCACGTCCGGGTTATAGGCTCCGGTTTCGGTGGAATCGGCGGTAGCGTTCACTGCGGAAATTTCGCTTAGGCCCATCTGCGTGATGGGATCGAAGAGGCCGGGATAAATCTGCAAGCCTTTGGCGTCGATGACCTGCGCTCCCGCGGTAACCTCTACGTTTGCGCCGATGGCGGCGATTTTACCGTCGCGAATGACTAGCGTGCCGTCCTCAATGGGCGCGCCGGCCAGGGTGAAGATTTTTGCGTGGCTGAGGGCGAAGCTGGGAGGCGGCTGCGATTGCGCCGGCGCATTCGGACTGAAGCAGCAGGCAGCTGCGACGATCGGCGCGAAACGCAGAATCATTTTAATGTTGATGCTCTTCACAGAGCACCTCCGGAGACGGCTTGCGGCGGCTTGGGCTTGTCCTCTGGCTTTCCTGCGCCCGGCTTGCCTTCGCCCGGCTTCTTGTCGCCGGATTTTTTCTCTTCGGCTTTCTTTTCCTTTTCCATCAAGGCTTTCTTTTCCTTTTCGCGGGCATCGCGTTCGGCGATGTCGCGCTTGCGGCCGAAGTACACGCGGCCATCGATCAGCGTTTGTTGGACGACGGCGTAAGCGCTGAGCGGGTCGTGGTTGTAGATGACCAAGTCGGCATCCTTGCCGACGTCGATGGAGCCTACGCGCTGATCGATGCCAAGCTGTATCGCGGGATTGATCGTGACGAGTTTGAGCGCTTCATCATGCGTGAGGCCGCCGTACTTCATGGACTTCGCGGCTTCCTGATTGAGGTGGGTGGCTTCTTCCGCGTCATCGGAGTTGACGGAAACGAGCACGCCGCGGCGCGTCATCAGGGCCGCATTGTAAGGAATTGCGTCATACGCTTCCACTTTATAGGCCCACCAATCGCTGAACGTCGATGCTCCGGTTCCTGCTGCTGCAATTTCGTCGGCCACTTTGTAGCCTTCCAGTACGTGTTGGAGGGTGCGGACTTTGAAGCCAAACTCCTTGGCCACGCGAAGCAGCATCAAAATTTCGTCTTCGCGGTAGCAATGCGCATGGACGTAGCGCTTGCCCTCAAGAACTTCGACGAGTGGGTCGAGACGAAGATCGCGGCGCGGTGGAATCGCATTCTTGAGACCGGCGGCCACCTTCTTGTCGTAGTCGTCCCAGGTTTTCTTGTAGTCGCGGGCTTCGGCAAACGCAGTTCGAATCGTTTCTTCGACGCCCATGCGCGTCGTGGGGTAGCGGGGGGTCGAGCCGGGAATGCTGAAGTTGGAGCGCTTGGGATTCTCGCCGAGCGCAAACTTGATGCCGGGGACCGCGCCTTCAAACGGGAGCTTCGAGGCGGGCAGGCCCCAGCGGAGCTTGATGACGACGGTTTGGCCGCCGATGGAGTTTGCCGAACCATGCAAAACGTTTGCGACGGTCACACCGCCAGCGAGGTCGCGATAGATGTCAATGTCGTCGGGATTCAGGACATCCGCAATATTCACCATCGACGAGACGGAGACGCTGCCTTCGTTCACGCTGCCGTCGACGGCGATGTGTGAGTGGCAATCGATGATGCCGGGAATGACGAACTGGCCGGAGGCGTCGATGACCTGCGCATCTTTGGGCGCCTTAATGGAGGCCCCCACTTCGGCGATTTTGCCGTCCTTAATAAGGATGGAGCCGTGCTCGATGGTGCCATGTGAAACGGTGAGGATCGTGGCGTTCTGAATGAGAATCACAGGTGCCGCATCGGGCGGATTGGCGCGCGTCCAAAAAGGAAGCCCGAAGAAGCACAGCAGGCAAACGATTGCAGCGCGCGAACGCTTTTCAATCGGCAGGGATGGAATCCTCACAGTGCACCCCCGTTGAGGGATGAATCATTGCTCTTTCGATTCTGAAAAGCGGAAGTCGCAGCTGCTGTGGCGGCTCGCGTCGTGGGCTTGGTGCCGGTGAATTCTATGGTGTACCCCATGGCATCGATGGAGCCCTTCAGCGCGCTGCCGTCATACGTCCCCGTGAACACGACGTCGGTAGGATTCCCTTCGATTGGGATATTGATGGTAAAGCTGAATTTGTCGGCGCTGAGGTACCCGCTGATGATGTTACCCGTGCCTCGCTTGCTCGTCAGAGTTCCGGAGAGCGTGCCATCGCTCGCCATTTCCAGATCCGCCGTGGACTCTTCCGGGCCTTCGGGCGTCGTGTAGGTGAGCTTCCATTTGCCACTTATGTTTCCCTTGGGGGGCTCTTTCGGCTTTTGCGGCTCCCGCGGTTCGAATCTTTTCCCATCCACAAAAACCAATTTGATTTTTGTCTTTTCGTCAAAAAGATCGCCATCCGTTACAACGAGGTTTGCGATTTTCCCGTTTTCGATCGAGCCGAGTCTATCCTCAACTCGATAGATTTCCGCGGGCGTCAGCGTGAGCGCACGCAAGGCTGCATCGGGCGCAAGACCTGCATCAATGGATTGCTTCGCCGCCTTGAGAATGTCTTTGGGCGCTGTAATCCCGCCCGAGTAAAACGCAAACGGAACACCGGCTTTGGCCAGCGCAACAGGTGAAGAGGACGCCTTGTCGCGGAAACGGAGGGTGCGGAGCGATGGCTTCTCGTCCGGGTCCGCATCTTTTTCCGCTTCCGGCCATTTTAGATTTACAAGCACAGGTATTTTCTGTCTCCGCGCGCCGATTTCACCAGCGACTTCATATCCCATTTGCCCGCCATAAATAACTCCGTCCACATGGTCTCCGTGATCCAACTGCCACTTATCCACAAGCTCTAGAGCGCGGCGAAGTTGCACGGAATTATTCGCAGGAATCAGCACCAGCATGTGCTCCTCAACCGCCTCGCCGAGCACGGCCTCCGTGCGGTCGTATCGTGGCCGGGCGACGGCTCGCGGATTTTTTTCGTACATCGCCTGGGCCACGGCGCTCCAATACGTGTCAATCCAAACCTGGTGAACGTACGCGAGAGCGCCCATCAGCGAGCCAGGGAAATTTCCGAAGCCGCCACTGGGTTGCAAGGACACGGGAAAAGCCACCGGCGTTTTTACGACCATTTCACCGGCGCGGTCGCCCGCGAGATCCAGCACGGCGGCTTGACCGGGAAGCATTCCTCCTTTTGGAGCGGAGACCACCGTGGTGAAGCCGCCGCTGCGCCAGGATTCGATGCGCTTATCGCTCAAGCTCAAGTCATCTGCAGCGCTGCGCCAAGGCGTAGTGCCCGGGCGGTCTTCGGGGCCGCGCGAAACTTCGCCTGTCGGAGCTGCGCGGCGACCTCCGCCTCCACCTTCGGCAGCGCCGCCTGGAGCGGGCGCGGCAGACGGCAATCCCAGGTCCGTGAAAGAATCGAAAAGTCCGGGGTAAACAGTCAGGCCTTTGCCTTCGATAATCCAAGCGTCCGGCGGGATGGTGACGTCTTTGCCGATCGCGGTGATAACCCCGTGTGCCATCACCACGGTGGCGTTTTCCACAGGCGGCCCCGATACCGGAACTACTTTTGCTCCGCGAATCGCGAAGTACTGCGGCTCGCCGCCCTGCGCACGCATTTGGGGCGCGACAGCAAGAAGAATGAGGAGAGTCAGAGCAAAAGCGAGTGCCGAGAGGCACCGGCGCGCGAGGACAGAATGCATGCAAGCTCCTTTTTGGGAATTGTTCAGAACCCCGATCCCCAGACCGTCTGTTCACTAGACGCATGAGGCTAGACAGAAGTTGCGGAAGAGTCAAGGCGGGTAAGGACTTAGGAAAAAAGGACGTGAAGAGGCTATTGCCGCTTTCCGAGGAGGCCCAAAAAATCTTGAAACAAAATGCGGTCAACCACGTTCTTCTATTGCCTTCCCATAGGGCTTATGGCATCTTCGGTATGGGTTCCCCATAGGAACCGCGGGGAGCCGCGAGGAGAACGATGGGCGATAAGGCCAAAAAAGATGTGTGGCAAGGGACGCTGGCGCTGATGGTGCTGAAGACGCTGCAAGCGATGGGGCCGTTGCATGGCTACGGCATTGCGCGTCGCATCGAGCAGACAAGCGGGGATCTGCTTGCCGTGAATTACGGAACTCTGTACCCGGCGCTGCTGAAGCTCGAGCAGGAGGGCTACATCAGCTCCGAATGGGGCTTCTCGGACAACAATCGTAAGGCGAAGTATTACAAGCTTACCCGCGCGGGACGCAAGCAATTGAATAAGGAAGAGCGCGAGTGGGAGCAGACAACGGCGATTCTTGCGCGCTTTCTGGCGCCTGGCGAGGAGCGCTCCTAGTTGGTCTTGCGGAGGATCTTTATGAGGCGACTGCGGGCGTGGTTCTCCAGGCTGGGCGAGTTATTCGCCAAGCAACGACGCGAGCAGGAGCTCGCCGCCGAGATCGAAATTCACCTTCACCTGCACATCGAGGACAACTTGCGAGCGGGCATGTCGCCGGCGCAAGCGCGGCGGGAGGCGATCATGAAACTCGGCGGCTTCGAGCAAACCAAAGAGGCGTATCGAGATCGCGGGGGGTTGCCGATGCTTGAGACCTTTCTCGAGGATCTCCGCTTCGCTGCTCGCATGTTGCGCAAGAATGCCGGCATCACTGCAATTGTGGTGCTCACGCTCGCCTTGGGAGTTGGCGCCAATACCGCCGTCTTCGGCTTGGTGAATGGCCTCCTGCTGCAGCGTCTGCCGGTGCCCGCGGCCGAACAAATCGCTGCTCTCGTGATTCAGTCTGGTGATTCGTCTCTCGGAGCCCTCGGTTTTTCCTATCCGCAATTCGTGGAATTCCGCGAGCAAACAACGCCGATCTGTGAAGTCTTCGGCTCGGCCACAGCGTGGCGTTTGAACTTCACCGCCGAAGGCCATAGCGATACTCTTACCATCGGCGGCGTCAGCACCAACTATTTTTCCGCGCTCGGAGTGAAGCCCGCTCTCGGCCGGCTCGTCCTTTCCGGCGAAGGCGAGCACCCCGGCGAACCCGCTATCCTCGTCCTCAGTTATACCTTCTGGCAGAGAAGGTTCGGCGGTGATCCGCAGGTGATCGGCAAGCAAGTGCGCGTGGGCGTCAAACCGGCAACGATTGTCGGCGTCATGGAAAAAGAATTCCGTGGTCAGTTTACCGTCTTCGAGATGGATGCGTACGCACCGCTCAGCACAGTGTTCGACCAATCTTCGGCCAGCAATTTTTGGAATAGCCGCGACATCCACTTAATGCTGGTTCTCGGCCGGCTGAAGCCGGGCGTAACTCTCGCCCAGGCACAGAGCAGATTCGAGGTAATCTCGCGGCGGCTCGCCGCGCAGTACCCTGTGACAGACAAGGATTTGAGCGTGCGCGTGATGGACGAGCGGTTATCCCGTCCCATTCCCTACGCCAACAATGCGTTCATTGTGTTTTCCGGATTGTTTCTGATCCTCGGCGTCTTCGTTTTACTGTTGGCTTGCACGAACATCGCAAACATTCTCATGGCGCGCGCTTCCGTCCGGCAGCGCGAAATGGCCATTCGTGCAGCTCTCGGTGGCGCACGCTCCCGCCTCCTGCGCCAGATGCTTACGGAGACGCTGCTCACGGCCCTGCTCGGTGGAATTGCCGGAGTAACGCTTGGCGCGGGCCTGAGCCATTTGGCCAGCTCCACCCATCTGTCCAACATTCCAGTTCGGCTCGGTTTCGGTTTTGATTGGAGAGTTTTTGTCTACGCGCTGGCAGCGGTGCTCTTCACCGCGGTTTCCGCCGGCCTGTCCCCTGCTCTTCGCGCCACTCGCGCTGATGTGAACACTGTATTGCATCAGGGTGGCCACGCGGACGCCGGCGGCAAAGCCAGGCACAAGGTGCGCGGCGACCTTATGGCGGCACAAGTCGCGGGATCGTTAATGCTGTTGATCGTTGCCGGGCTTTTCGTCCGCAGCCTGAGCGCCGTCGAGCACATGGACATAGGCTTCGATCCAAATCAGCTTTTGAACGTTCGCCTCGATCCTTCCGTCAATAATTTCAGCGAAACGCAGGCCAAAGAATTCTATCGGTCGCTCGAAACAAAAATCCGAGCGGTTCCTGGTGTGCAGTCCGCGAGTCTGGCCTCAGCGGTACCGATCGAATATACGCTCGGCAGGCCATCGGTTTATGTCGAAGGGCGACCCGTGCCGCCCGGCCAAAAGGCTCCCGATATGTTGTTCAACTGCGTCGATGCTCCCTATTTCGACACCCTCCGCATTCGTGTCCTCCTCGGCCGCGCGTTCACGAACGCCGACGGCGAAACGTCTCCGCGCGTCGCGATCGTCAACGAAACGATGGCCAGGCATTTTTGGCCCAGGGAAGACCCCATCGGCAAACGCTTTAGTCTTACCAGCGATGCCGGCCCCTTCGTCGAGATCGTCGGTGTCGCGCGCGACGGCAAGTACCGCGTTCTCGCTGAAGATCCACAGCCTTACTTTTATGTCCCTCTCACGCAGCACTACACTTCGCAGCGTACCCTGCAGATTCGTTCTTCGATGCCTCCCCAATCGCTTGCCCCCATAGTCCAACACGAAATACAGGCGCTCGATGCCAATGACCCCATCGAAGAGATCCAAACCATGAAGGAATCGCTCGGCGGCACTCTGGGATATTTCATCTTTCGCGTCGGAGCTTCGCTCGCGAGCGCCATGGGTTTGTTGGGCCTGCTCCTAGCAGTCGTGGGCGTCTATGGCGTAGTTTCCTACGCCGCAACGCAACGCACACAAGAACTCGGCATCCGTATGGCACTCGGCGCCAGCCCCAGGCAAATTCTTGCCCTTCTTCTCAAACAAGGCGTGCGATTAGTTGCCGCCGGATTGCTCTTTGGCCTGGCCGGGGCTTGGGCGCTAACACGGGCAATGTCCAGCATGTTAGTCGGCGTCAGCCCGAGCGATCCGCTCACGTACATGTCCGTAGCTGCTCTGCTCTCTTTCATCACGCTGCTGGCCTGCTGGATTCCCGCGAGGCGCGCCATGCGCGTCGATCCCATGGTGGCGCTACGTTATGAATAACGCTCGGAGCTTCGAGAAAAGGCGTTTGTTATTGCCGGAAGATGTGTGTTCATGAGGCGCCTACGTGCCTTGCTCATCCGATTGGGCGGCTTATTTAACAAAGAGCTTCGCGAGCGAGAGCTGTCTGCCGAGATGGAGAGCCATCTTCGGCTTCACATCGAAGACAATTTGCGCCGAGGCATGTCGCCGGCTCAAGCCCGGCGGGAGGCCACCATGAAGCTTGGCGGCATCGAACAAACCAAGGAAAACTACCGCGACCGCCGCAGCCTGCCCATCCTCGAAACCTTTTTTCAGGATTTGCGCTATGGCCTGCGCATGCTCTGGAAAAATCCGGGCTTTACGACAACAGCTGTTCTCACGCTGGCTCTCGGTATCGGCGTCAACACAGCCATCTTCAGTATCGTGAACGCCGTGATTCTGAGGCCGCTTCCCTACAAAGATTCCTCGCGCATCGTCACCTTCCACGTAAAGACGTCCATGTTTCCCGCCTTTACTCTGCGCCCATCGTGGCCTGCTTTTCAGGCGATTCGCACGGAGGCTGGCTCGGTGGAACAGGCGATCGCCTGTTGGGAAACGGATCGCACGCTGACAGGAACCAAACAGCCTGCGGTACTGGATGTCGCCGGCATCTCTAGCGGGTTTTTTGAAAACTTGGGGGCTCGTCCGGCACAAGGCCGCCTGTTAACCGACCAGGACCAGAACTCCAGGCAGGATCGCGAGGCGGTAATCAGTCACTCTTTATGGCGCGCTCGCTTCGCAAGCTCCCCCTCAGCTATCGGGCAACAGCTGATACTCGACAATCAGGTCTACACCGTTGTCGGTGTGGCCGCCGAAGGATTCGCGTATCCGGAACGAGCCGAAGTTTGGGTGCCGATCTCCCTGAGTTCCGAAATCGCACAGAACCCCGCGTTTTTTACTTTCGACGTTCTGGGAAAATTGCGCAAGGGCGCGAGGCTCGAATCGTTGCAAGCCGAACTCGCGGTCATCGCGCAGCAGCTCGAGAAAGAACTACAGAAACAAAAACCGAGTCTTCAAGGAAGCTACAAGCTCTCCGCGGTAACACTCCTCGACAACCGCGTGCAAGATGCGCGGCAGGGTTACCTGGTTTTGTGGGCGGCAGCCACCCTCGTGCTTCTCATCACATGCGCCAACTTGACAAGCCTTTTGCTGGCGCGCGGCTTGACTCGACGCCGCGAGATGGCCATGCGTGTCGCGCTGGGCGCATCGCCGGGAAGACTTCGGCGCCAAGTCTTAGTGGAAACCTGTTCGTTGGCCGTGCTCGGAGGATTTGCCGGAATCGGCTTGGCTGCCATCGGCATATTAATCTTTCGCGCCGTCGCACCTCCAGACACCGCGCGCTTGAGCGAGGTGTCCATGGATTGGACGCTGCTCTGGTTCGCACTCGGCAGCTCCCTACTTTCGGGCCTGATCGTCGGTTTGGCGCCTGCCCCCCGCGCCGCGCGAATGTCGCCCAATGAACTGCTCAAGCAAGGAACAAGAGGAAGCGGTGCACGCCCCTCGCGTTTCGGCAACCCGCTGGTCGTTGTAGAAGTCGCTCTGGCTTTTGTCCTGCTGGCTGGCTCGACGCTCATGGTGCAAACGCTCGCTCATTTGCTCTACCAAGATCCCGGCTTCCGCACCGACCATTTGCTGACTTTTGATTTGCCGCAGCCACCAAAGTGGGATGAAAGAGTGGCGGAGGCGCGGACCACAAATCAAATTGTTCGGATGAAGCAGATCATGGCAGACGTGCGACACTTGCCGGGCGTTCAGGATGTTGCCGCTTCCGACCATGGCGTGCTCAGCGGCATGTATTTCTCGAATGCCGGCATCAAGCTCGAAGGCGTGATTCCAGAAAAGAGCAGCGCCTCGGAAGGGATCGTCTCTCGCTACCTCTCGCCCGGCTATTTCCAAATGCTCGGAGTTTCGCTCGTTCGCGGCCGCGAATTTGAAGAACACGACACGCGCACATCCAACAGGGTCGCTCTTGTGAATGAAGCGCTGGCCCAGAAGTACTGGGGCACGCTGGACGTCGTAGGAAAACGAATCAGCGTTTCTACGGACGCTAAAGGAAATCCTCAATGGAATGAAATCGTGGGCGTAGTCGCCAACGTGCGCGATCTGAGCATTCAAGATGAAGCGCAACCGGAATACTTTCTCGCGCTCTTCCAATGGGGCGTCGGTTCACATCACCTCGTCGTCCGTACGCGCACGAATCCTGAGGCTCTCGCCGACACCATTTCGCGGCAAATCTGGGCAAGTTTTCCAGATCAGCCTTTGACGCACGTGACGACACTAACGAGGACTATCGCGGACACCGTGGGCGAACAGCGCATGCACTCGGCCCTGCTCGGAATCTTTGCGTTTTTGGGTTTGGCGGTAGCGCTCTTGGGAGTTTACGGCGTCGTGTCGTACTCCGTCGCACGTCGCACGCAAGAGATCGGCGTACGCATGGCGTTGGGCGCCGCGCGCGGCGATGTTCTGCGCATGGTTCTGCGGCAGGGTCTCACTCTGGTCTCCCTGGGCGCGGCCATCGGAACGGTTGGCGCTCTTGGAGCCACTCGCGTGCTCGCCAGCGAATTGTATGGCGTAACTCCCACAGACGCACGCACCTTCCTGGCCGCCATCGCTTTGATGTTGTGCATCGGCTGCATGGCCTGCTGGTTTCCGGCCCGCCGTGCCATGCGCGTCGATCCAATGGTTGCGCTACGTTATGAGTGACATCCCAAATTTCGCAACCTCGGATACAGACTCTTGGTGTTGGTGAAACAGGAGCATCTATGAGGCAACTACGCGCGTTATTCATCCGATTTTCCGAGCTCTTCCGCAAGCCCCGCCGGGAACGTGAGCTCGCCGCCGAATTGGAAAGCCATCTCCAACTCCACATCGAAGACAACCTTCGCTCTGGCATGACTCCGCAAGAAGCCCGCCGCCAAGCCCTCCTCAAACTAGGCGGCCTCGATCAAACCAAAGGAGCCTATCGCGATCGTCAGAGCCTGCCCTTTATCGAAACGCTTCTGCGCGACTTCCGCCACGGCCTGCGCGTCCTCCGCAAAAGTCCCGGCTTCACGTTTGTGGTCGTTTTCACCCTTGCTCTCGGCATCGGAGCCAACACCGCCATCTTCAGCGTTCTCGAATCGCAACTCTGGCGTCCCTTGCCCTTCCCCGATTCCGAGCGGCTCGTCGACGCACATGTCATTCTTCGCGCGAATTCGCGCCAGTGGGACGTTCTCCCTAGTTCGATTTATCGCGCGTGGCACGAACAAAGCCACTCCTTCGTAAACCTCGGCGCCTATGACTATCCCACGGCTCGCAACCTCACCGCTGGCGGCACTTCAGAACGCGTCGCAGTCATGCCGGTCACTTCCAGCCTTTTCAACACTCTCGAAGTTCCTGTCGAGCACGGCCGCGCTTTTCTCACCGAAGAGGAAACCACCGGCCGCGATCGCGTCGCCATTCTCAGCCACGCTCTTTGGCAGACTCGTTTTTCCTCGGACGCTGCCGCAATCGGGAAGCCGATCACGATCGACGGTCAGGCATACACAATTGTCGGGATCGCACCTCCGCATCTACACTTCGAATTCATCCGCGAGCCGGCCATCTACATTCCTCTCGCGATGGATCCCCTCGTAAAAGCTCTTCGCAACACGTACGTCATCGCGCGGCTCGCTCCTGGCACAACTGCCGCGCGCGCACGCGTCGAACTCGACGGCATCCTGCAACGCCAACTGCAAGCCGATGGCGCCAAGCAAGAAGACATCGCCTCCGTCACGAACCTTCGCGAAACATGGACCGCATTCGCCGCTCGCCCGCTCTATTTCTTTGCCGGCGCCGTCTTTCTTGTTCTCCTGATCGCCTGCGTCAACAACGCCGGTTTGCTTCTTGCGCGTGGCCTTGCTCGTCGGCGCGAATTTGCTCTACGTGCTACTCTGGGCGCCAGCCGCGCCGCGCTGATTCGTCAATCGCTTGCCGAGAGTTTGCTCTTATCGCTCGCTGGCGGCGCCGCAGGCTGCCTCTTTGGCATCTGGGGTTCCAGCGCATTGGCATTATTTTGGAGCGAGGACACTCTTCCACGCTCTACAGCCACATACTTCGATACTCGAGTGCTTTTCTTTGTCGTCGGCGTTTCGATCACCTCTGCTTTGCTGATGGGTATCATGCCCGCGCTTTTTTCCTCGCGCGTCGATATCAACGACGCTCTGCGCAAAGGCACGAGCGGCCTCTCCGCCAGCCGCAGTCAACACAAGACTCGCAACATACTTGTCGCGGTCGAAGTCTCGCTCGCGCTCGTCCTGCTCTTCGGAGCCGGTCTTTTTCTCTCCAGCTTTGTCCGCCTTGAGCAAGCGCCTCGCGGCTTCGACGCACCTGGCGCGCTCACCTTCCGAATCTCGCTGCGCGGCGAAAACTACGCCACGCCTGAGCAACAGCAACGCTACTTCCGCACCTTGACCGACCAACTCCGCTCGCTTCCTGGCGTTTCGTCTCTCACTCTTGGCAGCGGCATCCCTCTCGACGGATCGCAGCTCTACGCCTCCGTCAACGTCGCTGGCCGGCCGCCACGGAACGAGCACGGCATCGGTGTGATCGTTTACGCCGTAGAACCAAACTTCTTCGACATCCTTCATATGCACTTGCTCGAAGGGCGCACCCTCGACCCTCACGACGCGGAATCTTCCACTCGGGTCGCCATCATGAATCGCAACGCCGCTCACACGCTTCTCGGCTCCGAAGATCCGCTTGGAAAAGTCCTCGAATACGTTCCCGATAAGCGTCGCGGCGTCCCGCCCGAAGCGCCCGTTCAGATCGTCGGCGTTACAGAAAACGCCCAGGAATTCGGCGCGAACGAGATTCCTTTCGATGTCATCTACGTTCCGTTCTCGCAACATCCTTCTCCCTCAGCAGCCGTCGTCGTTTCGTCCACACTGCCGCGCGGCGCGCTCCTCGGCGCGATTCGCGATGCTGCCTATTCGCTGGACAAGGACCAGCCGATCTTTGATGTCAAGACCACGGACGACCGCATTGGCGACTCGCTCCGCGGTGCACGTTTCGATCTGATTCTTGTAGCGTGCCTCGCGGCCGTGGCGGTCGCTCTCGTCTCCGTAGGAATTTTCGGCACCGTCGCCTACTTCGTCCAGCAACGCACGCAAGAATTCGGGATCCGTCTTGCCCTCGGCGCCACGCCCGGGCACGTCTTGCAGCATGCCGTCAGCCGCTCTCTCGTCATGGGTGTTACTGGCTTGCTATGCGGCGTCGCCGCATCGCTCGCCCTCGGCCGGATCCTTCGCAGCGCTCTGTATCTCGTCCCTCACGAACACACCGGAATGCTCTACGGTGTGAAGATTTACGATCCGCTTTCCATGTCGCTAGCTTGCGTTCTTCTCTTAGCCATCCTCTTTCTTGCAAGTTTCATTCCCGCGCGTCGCGCTATGCGCGTCGATCCCATGGTTGCCTTGCGCTATGAGTAGCCTGTCATTGGCTGCATAACTTCCTTTTTCACTTCGCCCTTCGCAAAAACATCTCTTGACACAAAACTTCATCTACACTATTTTCCTCTAGGCATCGCAACACATAGCCTCTACGAATGCCGCAGAGCTGAAGATGAAAAAATCCGAGCAGCGCGACCTATTCCCCGGCGCGCTAGAGATGATGATTCTCCGCACCCTGAAGCGCCAGCCTCTCCACGGCTACGCGCTTGTTCAACACATCAAACGCGTCTCCGACGACCTCCTTCAGATCGAAGAAGGCTCCCTCTATCCCGCTCTTCAGCGCCTGCTCAAGGAAGATCTGGTCAAGGCCGAATGGGGCATCTCCGCGACAAACCGCCGCGTGCGCATTTACAAACTAACCGCGGCAGGCGCCAAGCATCTCGAGCGTGAAGTATCAAGCTTTGAAAAAATGCTCGAAGGAGTCACGCGTGTCTTGGCACGAGGTGAATCATGACTTGGCTCAAGCAGTTGCTTTCACGCCGCCGGCTATACGGCGATCTCTCCGACGAGATGCGACAACACCTCGAAGAAAAGATCGAAGAACTCGTCGCTACGGGCATGTCTAGAAAAGAAGCCTCCGCTGCCGCTCGCCGCGAATTCGGGAATCTGAGTTTACTCGAAGAGGATAGCCGGAACGTTTGGCGCTGGCTCTCCATTGAGAATCTTTCGGCGGATGTCCGCTATGGCCTGCGGATGTTGGGCCGCAATCCGGTGTTCACCGTCGTAGGCTTGTTGACGATCGCCATTGGAATCGGCGCTAACGCTGCGGTCTTCAGTGTTGTGAAT
>WNFP01002794.1_pt1 | contig 15591 bp, 16 predicted proteins | sample 5400201 | NCBI WGS metagenome assembly WNFP01 (sample SAMN13153355, study PRJNA577476) | soil metagenome | isolation source: 115 cm saprolite under Madrone tree | place: USA:California | collected 2016-06-14
CCGAACGATCGTAGCTCGTGGGATCCAAACTGGTTCTCCAATTTCGGTGGTTACGACAGCCCGGATCTAAAACTGCGAAAAAATTTTATACCGCTGAATTTTCTACCGCGACAGAATCCGTTCTATGTCGCCCTCCCCTACAATGATGTGCAGGGTGGGCGTACGAAACCCGAGGCTAAAGAAGTGATCCCCTGGTTTAAGGATTCCTTTGTGCACGAAGGTCAATCGGTGCTCAAAGGGCGCTGGCTGGCGATCCGTCACGGCAATCGAGTTTGTTATGCGCAATGGGAAGATTGCGGGCCCTTCTACACTGATCATTGGCAATACGTATTTGGTAATGAACGTCCAAAAACGAATTTAAACCAAAACGCGGGTCTAGATGTCTCTCCCGCAGTACGAGACTACCTCGGTCTTGGCAATATCGAGGCCTGTGACTGGAAGTTTGCCGACTTTCGTGAAGTACCGCCTGGACCCTGGGCGATCTATGGTGAAAACAACAGATTTGTTATTCTGCGGCGCCAGAGCAACGAGCGGTTTGGCCGGCAGAACCTACTGCTCACAACACCAACGGACTAATATCGTGTGCCACGCTAATACCCGATTAGCGCTTCTATATCGCTCTCGTGGCCACTCCCAAATCGCTCCGACGAGTCATCCAGGACTGCTCGTTCGGGCAATAGAGAGCAAGGCGGGTTGGCAGTAACGCTCAATAATGGATTGCGGAGTGAAGGTGGGTGTCGCACAAGTGTCCTTCGACATTTCGACTTCGCACTCTGAGATTTCTTGACGCCGCCTAACCTCGCTCAATCTGTTCTTCACTCTACTCTTTATGTCTACCCAACCAAACATTACACTGAACGACGGCAATGTAATTCCTCAACTTGGCTTCGGCGTATGGCAGGTGCCAAATGCGGAAGCAGCGAAAGTTGTCGGAACCGCCATCTCGACCGGATACCGCTCCATCGACACGGCCGCGATTTACGGCAACGAAGTCGGCGTCGGCAAAGCCCTCGCTGCCAGCCCGGTGCAGCGAACGGAATTATTTGTTACAACCAAACTTTGGAACGACCGGCACACCTCGGCCCATCGAGCGTTCGATGAAAGCCTTGATCGCCTTCAGCTCGATTACGTGGATCTTTATTTGATTCATTGGCCGAAGCCACGTCAAAACGCATACGTCGAAGCCTGGAAAGCGCTGGTAAAACTCAAGGAAGAGGGACGAGCGAAATCGGTGGGGGTATCCAATTTCACCGTTCCGCATCTCAAGCGAATTATCGATGCAACCGGGGTTGTACCATCTGTCAATCAGATCGAGTTGCATCCGCGGTTCCAACAAAAAGAGCTGGCGGCTTACCATACGGAAAAGGGAATTAGCACTGAATCGTGGAGTCCTCTGGGACAAGGCACTCTGCTGGAGGATCCCACGCTGCAGGCGCTGGCGGAAAAGCATGGCAAAACGCCGGCCCAAGTCGTTATTCGGTGGCACCTCGATCGTGGTTACATTGTGATCCCGAAGTCAGTAACGCCTTCGCGCATCCGCGAAAATCTCGATGTATTCGATTTTTCCTTGGATGCCGAGGATCTCGCAAAGATCGCTGCGCTTGATCGGAAGGATGGCCGGATTGGTCCTGATCCTGAAACCGCGGATTTTTAGCGGAGTAAACCGCGAATGGATACGAATCGACACGAATAAGCGGGAGTCGTCATTTCGAGCGGCGAGCACAAATTGGTCACGAGTTTCGGCCCTCAAAATGAAAAACGTGAAAAACGACTCCCAAACCAAGTCTGGGAGCCGTTCTTCTCGAAATTGACTATGCCGATGGCGGGACTCGAACCCGCACGGCCCTTTCGGGCCAACGGATTTTAAGTCCGTTGCGTCTGCCATTCCGCCACATCGGCGCGCGAGCAGAAGCGAATGAAGCCGCGCACCGCTGGACTGGCAAGCGTGCCTCGATGCCTATCTTGACTGCGTCACCGTCGATCCGAGTGACTTTAATATGGATCGTATCACCGATCACGATACCCTCATTTACCTTTCTCGATAGAATTAACATCCTTCGTTCTTCCTTCTTGTTTTTTTATCTGGGGGGCCAGAATTTTTCCTAGCAGTGCCATCCTTGGACAGCGATCTGCGATATGTTTTATACGATAGAGGTCGCCTCTGATAGAAAACGGACTTTCAGTTCTTGATTTTGCCTTAGACGCTCTTGCATGCGTCCGCTCAGTCGCTCTACTTCGGTAAAAAGCGCCTCAAGTAATGGTTGTACGTATTCCGGGAATCCGTGCACGATTTCCGTCGCATCGGCCTCTTCGCGTAGATTCAAACGCGTCGCGGTTTCCCGCAGAATCAACTCTCGGCCCTGGGTACACCGCGAGACCAGCCGTAGTTGCCCACGGATTTGCTCCTCCACGCGCTCGTTTCCCCGGGGATCGCGCTGGTAGAGCAGTTCAGTCTGTTGATTTAGCAAGCGAATCAATCCTCCCTTTTCTTGGAGCTCATCCCTCAGCGAGTCGACGAGTTGATCCCATTCTAATTGCGTTTCCATGTAATTAACGATCAAAAAGTGAGTTGCTCAAGCGAGGAGATTGAGGAGGTATGAACGCAATTGAGCGACAGTCTGGGTGTGAATCTGGCAAATTCGCGACTCAGTCAGGCCAAAAGCCGTCGCAATATCGGCCAATTTCATACCCTCGTAGTAATACATGGCCAGAACTCTCTTGGGTACGTCCGGTAGTTGCTTGATACGCTCGGCGATCACCTCGGTTAATTCTTTGCGCTCAAGACTCTCGAAGGCAGAAATTCCAGCTTCGTCAGGAATGATTTCATGCAACGAATGCTCGTTCTCTTCCCATTCTTCCGGAACGTCGAGGGAGATGATCTTGATCGGACGCACCTCGTCCATCAGAGTGTTCAACTCTGTCTCGCTGATATTCAGTTCCTCGCACAACTGTTCCGGACCAACGGCACATCCTTGCTCCTGCTCGATTCGAGATATGAGAGTCCCAAGTGTTTTGGCCTTCAGGCGCCCCGAGCGTGACATCCAGTCCATTCGACGTAGCTCGTCGAGTACCGCTCCCCGGATCCTCATCGACGCGTACGGGATAAAACTCTTATTCTTGGTTTCTCGAAAGTTTTTGGCCGCAGCGACCAGGCCGACAACACCGACGCTGTAGAGATCTTCGATTTCGATTCGCGCCGGGAGCTGGCGTTTCATTCGATCGACGATCGATTTCACTAAGGGCAGGTGGTTTTCGAGTAAGGATTCAAAACTGCGGGTCGATGAGGGGCGCGGGCCGACATCCTGATTCGGAGTATATTCGACAATCTGGGCTGTTATTGGCTCGGCGATCATTGGCATGGATTTTGTATGTGCCGCCCTTTAAGCACAGGCCATGCCACGCGAGTTCAACCACGATAGATGTACTCGTAACTAGCTTTGGTTAAGATAGTTACATCGAACGATCCAAAGCAGACTAACCAGATTGCAAAACGCAGCGCGACGGCAAATTTTGCCTAGCTTCGAGGGAGAGCTCGAAAAACAGAAATTACCTAGGCAAATTTTGCCTATCAGGATTTACCCCGATTTTCCAGTAGGGGTCAGGCCGAAATCGCGACGCATTCTTTCGGCAGAATTGGCAAATAGTAGCTGTCGCGTTGCACCGGTTCTCGATGGGCTTCCCGTATGGTGCGTTCCAGTGAGGCTACGGTTTGTTCCTGTGGAGTCGTAGCCCCGGCCATATGGAAGATTTTCTCCTCCATCAGCGTTCCATGGAGATCGTCGACGCCGTAGCTTAAAGAGACTTGAGCTAAGGGAAGAGACATCGCGACCCAGTAACCGGTGATATGATCGAAATTGTCGAGATAGATTCGGCTTACTGCCAACGTTCTAAGCTGGTCGAGCGCTGAGGCTGGGCGGATATGGGCTAACTCGGTGGTTTGCGGAACAAATGCAAAGGGCACAAATCCGGTGAAACCGTGGGTCTCGTCCTGCAATTCTCGAAGCTGGCGCAGGTGGTCAACGCGTTGTTCCAAAGATTCGATGTGTCCAAATAACATTGTACAGGTGCTCCGTTCGCCCATTCGATGCCAAATCCGATGCACTTCTTTCCATTCTTCGGCGGTTTCTTTGCCTCGGCAGATCTTATCTCTGACCCCCGAATCGAATATTTCAGCTCCCCCACCAGTCAATGAGTTGAGACCGGCTCTGCGCAGCGTTTCCAACATATCGGGGATCGGCAATTTAAAGATCCGTTCAGCTAAATGTCTTATTTCGATTGCGGTAAACGCTTTGAGGTGGAGCTGCGCATCCAGGGCGCGAAGCGTCTCAAGGAGTTTGGTGTACCATTCCGCCGGAAGGCTAGGATGGAGACCTCCAACCATATGGATCTCCGTGATTCCCTGATCCAGAGCGTTTCGCGCTGCGCTTTCAATCTCGGGAATCGCCATCTCGAAGGCGTGCGGATCGCGTCTGCGTGCACCGAACGCGCAAAACTGGCAGGAGAGCACGCAAATATTGGAGTAATTGATGTAGCGGTTCAGGATATAGGTTGCCCGGTTGCCGTTTTTACGTTCACGGACGACGTTGGCTATTTGGCCGAGGGAATTGAGATCGCTAGATCGAAAAAGAGTAAGCGCTTGCTGCTCGTCGATACGTTCTCCATTGAGGACTTCCTCGTAAATGTCCCGAAGAGCTGGAGAGATCAGCCGAGAGTTTGTGAAATTTTTCACAAACCGACTTATACACACAACCAATCGTCGGGCAAGCAAACTCCCTCCGCTGCGGCCGTTCGCCGCAACTCTTATTTGATCCGCCGGTTCATCTGAATACGATGAGCCTCGCTTTCAAGCCCGCCGTTTCCTGCATGTCATCATCGGAATCTGATCAACCCGAAATTGAGTGGATGCGTCGGATCCGCGAAGGCGATATGGAAGCGTTTCGGTTATTGGTCGAAACTCATCAGTCTCGGATTGTCGGTACCATCAGCAAGATGTTGGGCTCCGATGCGGAAGCCGAGGACTTGGCGCAACAGGTTTTTATCCGTGTCTGGCGATCGGCGCCACGCTACCAGCCGACGGCAAAATTTACGACCTGGCTTTTTCGTATCACTCGAAATTTGGTATTTAACGAGATGCGGCGAAAGCGGCATTTTGTCGACCAAACGGATGACCTCGCCGAACCGGCCGAGCGAAAGGAGCGAGGACCTGATCAGGTGCTCCTGGAAGAGGAGCTCCAGACGGCGATTCAGGACGCTATCAGCAAGCTACCAGAGGCTCAGCGACTCGCGATTGTCTTGCGCAGATATGAAGAGCTGCCTTATGAAGAGATTGCGAAGGTCATGGGCACAACCGTTCCTGCCGTCAAAAGCATCCTCTTTCGGGCGCGGGCTGAGCTACGTGAACGGCTCGCCAAGTACCTGGAATAGAAGCCGGAAGCAAAAAGCCAGGAGCTGGATGGCTGGACTTCCGAAACTCTTCGGTGTCAACGGCACAAAGCATTCGACTTTTGGGGAGGAGCCAACTGTCGGGATCGCGGCGCCTGAGTCACCCTCTAACTTCTAGCTTCTGGCTCCTGGCTCCTCGTATTTCTTCAAAGGCCTTTCCGAAATACCGCAGTGTATCTGTGGGAATCATCGATTCCTCCGACTCGTTGCCCAGGGTCAGCTCTGCGGCCCGTCCACATAACCAAGCGGCCAGCCGGGCCGCATCGTACGGTGCAATCCGGCGGCCGAGTAGCGCTCCGCACACGCCAGTAAGAAGATCTCCGGAACCACCCGTCGCCATAGCGGGAGTCCCAGTGGAATTATACGACAGAGAATAACCTCTCTGACCGATCAATGTCCGGGCGCCTTTGAGCAGAAGGGTTACCGGATACTCATTGGTAAACCGTTGTACGATCTCGGGCCGCGACAAATTATTGGTGTGAAACAGACGGCTCATTTCTCCTGGATGCGGTGTTAGTAGCCGGGGTCCGGCTAAACGGGAAAGCGTCTCCGGCCGCTCGCTGATAGTGTTCAGCGCGTCGGCATCCACCACCATTGGATTGGCAAACTCTCGTACGATCTGGATCACCTCGTCCGCCCGCGCCCGACCTAGACCCGGGCCGATCGCAATGGCGTCGAGGCGATCAGACAATGCCTGACGAAGATCAGTTACCGGTTTGACCATTACTTCGGTCTCAGCCTTGGCGGCAACGATCGAGTAAATATCCTCTGTCGCATAGAGAGTGACCAACCCGGCGCCGGCCTTTAGCGCCGCCTTCGAAGCGAGCGCTCCGGCTCCAATAAAGCCGCGCGACCCGGCAATGATTCCAACTCGGCCAAAATCACCCTTGTGAGAATCGAACGGGCGACGCTTCACCAGATTGTACAAGGCGTGCGCATCCGCTAATCGGTTATGGCTCGAGTCGGTTGGCGCCCGTTCGGTTAGGGGCGGAAGATCGATCACCAAGATGGTTCCAACTACGTTGGTCGCTTCATCCAGAAAGAGGCAGCTTTTAGAAAATCCTACCGTTAAGGTTACATCGGCAATCACGCTGTCGGGGTCGACGGCTGAGTCACTCAAACCGGTAGGGATATCTACCGCATAGGTCCGTGCGTTCCAATCGTTCCGGACACGGTTCAACTCGGTCGTAAGCTGACGATAGCGATCGCTTAAGCCGGGCCGCGCCCCAAGTCCCAGAAGTCCATCCAACAAAATGATTCGCTGACCATCACGCCGTTCGATTGAGGGTGATGGCATCTGCTGAAAATGGGCAGCCAGATCATTCCATTTCCTCTTCGGCAAAAAATCGAAGTCCTCCGGAGAGCCTACCAGGCGAGCCCTTATCGACCACCCCGAGCGTTCCAACACGGAAGCCGCCACGATGGCGTCACCGGCATTGTTACCTCTGCCAAGATAAGCTAAGCAGGTTCCCGGCACCGGCTCTAGCTGCGCAATTTTGCGTCCGATACCGAGTCCGGCCGAATCCATTAAACCCTCCTGGCTGACACCTTCGGCGAAGGCACGTTTTTCCAGCTCTTGGACTTCTTTCGAGGTCAGAATGAGGTTGGACATGGTATTTGACCATGCAGCTGCCAGGGCGGTTGTAAAGCGGAGGACGACGGACAGCGAACGCGAGCCAACGAGAACGAACGAGAATGAACGCCAGCGTGCGCTCATCGTCGTTCGTTGGTGTTTATTGTCGTTCGCTGACGTTCGTTGCCGTTCGTTGCTAGTGCGCCGTCGTAACCATCTTCATCCGGATACTGATGTCGTCACCAACGGCTTGGGACGCTTCGATTAAGGCGTTCCAACCCAGGCCGAAGCTTTTCCTTTTCAGACTGGTGGTGATCTTCCAACGCAGGCTATCGGATGCATCGTTCTTTTCCGGTAGCAACTCGACATGGAGCAGAACAGGCCGCGTAGTCCCATGCATGGTCAAATTGCCATGCACATCGGCGGTGCGTTCGCTAGTACGGTCGATGGAGGTGCTCTTAAACGTAATCGTCGGGAACTTTTGGGCATCGAAAAATTCAGCCGAGAGGAGGTGATGGTCGCGATCCTTGATACCGGTGTCGATGCTTTGAACTTGAATGGTCGCCTCTACACTCGATCGCTCTGGCTGGGCAGGATTGAAAATCACCATCCCAGAAAACTCAGTAAATTTACCGATCACGCTGGACGCAAAATGGCGAACTTGAAAACCTAGTTCTGAATGGCCAGCATCGAGCGTATACTGTTCGGCTGAAATACCGATATGAACGAGCGCCAGCCAAAAAAGTAGGCAGCTAGCAGTTTTCATGGCGTTGGCTCCTTCGACCGACCGGCCGAGTCGGTCGCTACTTATTTCGATTGAGATGAGAAAACCCGTTCGGTATAGGTACCCAACGGGTTTTCTCGGTTACGGGGGGAAAATGGCCTGCTCTTTTAATTCGCTAAATTAGACCTTGCTTTTGAAATCCTTACCCGCAACAAACTTCACAGTTTTCGACTTAGGAATCTTTATCTGTTGCAGAGTTTTTGGATTAACCCCCTTCCGTGCTTTCCGTTCGACCACCTTAAAGGTTCCGAATCCCACCAGCTGAACTATTTTATCTTTTTTGACACCGGTCTTGATGGCGTTAATCACAGCTGTTACCGCTTTCTCGGCTTCTGCCTTACTTATCTCGGATCCGAGCTGCTTCTTTACGGATTCAACTAACTCTACTTTGTTCATGGAATGCAGATGGCGACGCTCGGCAAGCAATGGCCTCGGAAACCTTTACCGGAGCCGATTCGCGAGCAGACGCCTTCGTTCGTCCCCTTATCGACGGAATTGGCGAGGTTTGTCAACCTAGAAGCGCAGTTTTTTCCGAAGATTTCTGCCAATTTCGCTTTTCGATAACATGATTGAGCGGAAAAATATAGATGATGGGATCGCACGATGTTCATAGCCGGCTGGCGGAATACTTGGAGTGCCAGCCCTCCATCGCCGAAACGGCTTTTGTTGCTCCGACCGCAAGTCTGATGGGAGCAGTCACCGTCGGCGAACACTCGAGTATCTGGTATCAGGTGGTGGTGCGGGCCGATATTCATTCCATTCAAATTGGAAGCCGAACCAACATTCAAGACGGGTCCATCCTGCATGTGGCAGATCAGTTTCCATTGTTCATCGGTAATGAAGTGACCTGTGGGCATCGTGCAATCCTCCATGCCTGCTCGATCGGTGATCGAGTATTAATTGGAATGGGTGCAATTATTCTCGATGGCGCCGAAATTGGCCCAGACTGTATTATTGGAGCTCAGGCGCTGGTTACCAAAGGATCGAAAATACTTCCGGGATCCCTGGTGATCGGTTCACCAGCTAAAGTGCATCGCTCATTGACTAATCTGGAAATAACTTCGATCGCCTTGCTGGCAGACAAGTATGTGAACGTTGCCGCCTACCATCGTGACCGGCTGAATCAGCAGAAAGTTCAGACGTGCGGAGATCAAAACGCAGAATAGTCGATCGTCTTCAGCCGGCGCAGATCGGCACCCAACCTTGGCACACAGTCAATTAAGGCTCGGGTATAGGGGTGCTTGGGCGTATCCAGCACTGCCTCGGAATCTCCGAATTCCACCAATTTGCCACGAAACATCACCGCCACCTTATCCGCCAGCCCCTGAACGATTCCAAAGTTGTGAGTAATAAGGATGATTGACATGTGGAACCTTCGCTTGAGATCCGCAAAGAGATCTAGAATCTGTCGCTGGATGGTCACGTCCAGCGCTGTAGTTGGCTCGTCCGCCACCAAAACTTTGGGGCGAGCACTTAGCGCCATTGCAATCATAACGCGCTGTTGCATGCCTCCGCTCAATTGATAGGGATAGTCGTGTAGTCGTTTGCTTGGATCAACGATCCCTACCTGATCAAGCCAAAAAGTAACTTCCCGGCGGACCTTTCTGATCTCCGGACGATGGAGACGAATCACCTCGGACATCTGTTCGTAGACGGAAAAAACCGGGTTCAGGCTGGTAGCCGGCTCTTGAAAGATATAAGCGATTTGTTTTCCCCGAATCCTTCGGAGTTCTCCGATGGGTTTGCGTAGCAGCGGCTGCTGATCAAGAAAGACTTCACCCTTCACGATGTGGGCCGGCGGTTGCGGGAGCAACCTGGTAAGCGCAAGAGCGGTCACGCTTTTTCCGCTCCCGCTCTCTCCCACCATGGCGAGAGTCTCCCCGTCCGCTACGGAAAATGATACCGAATCGACGGCACAACTCTGGCCGTGATCATTCCGGAAATTGATTGTTAGGTCGCGAACTTCGAGCATAGCTAAAAAGAAAAGACCAATGACAGAGCGCCGTTAGAAAATTCGCGGCGCGCTGTTCTCAAGCGATCTGCTTTCACGGCCGGATTCATTGGGTTTGACGCATTTCATGGGTTCATTTGTCATCTGTCATTTGTCATTTGTCATTTCTTTTCCCTACCATTCCGCGGTTGAAACTCGGGCTACTGGGTAATAAGAAGCCTACGTGAAATTATTCATTTGGGGCCTCGCGATCGCGCTCTTTGGCGTTGGAATATCGAATGCCCAGCAGAAGGAGCTCGTGATTGGAATGGAGATGAGTTTTCCTCCGTTCGAGATGCTGGACACTAGCGGGCAACCGGCCGGTGTCAGCGTCGAAATGGCTAAAGCCATGGGAAAATACCTTCAGCGGCCAATCCGGTTTGAAAATATTCCCTTCGACGGTCTGATTCCTTCGCTGAAAACCGGAAAAGTCGATCTGGTGATCTCTTCGATGACCGTCACTCAAGAGCGATCGAAGTCGATCGATTTCAGCGATCCCTACCTGCAGATGGGACTGTCGATTCTGGCAAACAAGGACAGTTCGATTCAATCGATCACGGACGTCGATAAGCCAAACATCACGGTTGCGGTGAAAAAAGCGACGACCGGTCACATTTACGCGATCCAGCACTTCCATAACGCAAAAATCCTTATCTTTAGCGACAGTCCGACCTGTGCAACCGAGGTCGCGCAGGGCAAAGCGGATTGTATGATCTACGACCAGATCTCAATCTTTGAGAACTGGCGAAAATACCAGGATTCGACCCGCGCGATTTTGCAACCGTTTCAGACCGAAGAATGGGCCATGGGAATACGCAAGGGTAATGACGAATTGCGCACTCAAGTAAACGCCTTCCTCAAACAATTCAAAGAGAGCGGCGGATTTAATGATCTCGGAAATAAATATTTCGGAGAAAACAAAAAGATTTTCCAGCAGATGGGTATCCCCTTCTACTTTTAGTCGGCTAGGTGAAAGTAGTGCGTTCCGCTTCCCGCAAATGGTAATTGGCCGGAGAAGATGACGGCCGGCATTGCCAATAAAAGATCGTAATGAAAAAACAATTTGCCCAGATCAACGGTTACCGCCTCAGCTTTGCTTCAGTAGGAGCTGAAGCCGCTCCGGCGGTGGTGCTCTCTCATGCCCTCGCGACTAAAGCAGAGGTTTGGGGATATCAGCTCCCACTATTGAGCGAGCGTTTCCGGGTAATCCTCTACGATGTACGCGGGCATGGCCAAAGCGAAGCCACGGGCGATAGCTATTCACTGGAGGAGTTGGCAAACGACGTCGTCAAACTCCTCGATTATCTCTCGATCGGACGGACCGCGTTGGTCGGACTTTCGCTTGGCGGAATGATCGGGCAGGTCTTGGCTTTGACGGCGCCGGAGCGCTTGTCGGCTCTTGTGCTTTGCTCGACCGGAAGCGAAGCGACGGAAGCCATGAAAACCAATTTCGATTTGCGGATCGAAGCGGTGCGTCTGAAAGGTCTGGAAAGTCAGGTGGAACCGACGCTTGGGCGCTGGTTTAGCCGCGAGTTTTTGCAGTCAACTCCCCGGACAACCGCCTGGATTGCGGATCTAATTCGTAGTACCTCGCCTGACGGATTTATCGGCTGTTGCCGAGCGCTGCAGAAATTGAATGTCACTGAACGACTGGAGCAGATAAGGATTCCAACGTTGCTAGTTCCCGGAGAGAAGGATCAAGCTTTTCCGCCTTCGGTTGCGGAATCTATTCGGGAGCGAATCGACGGTTCAAGGCTAGAAGTTTTAAGGGGAGCCGCTCATCTCGGAATCGTCGAACAGGTGCATGGGTTTAACGAAATTATTTTACCATTTCTCACTGATCATCTCCTAAATTGAGGATGCGTTTACGCCCGCTCATTCAACCTTATTTGACCACCGCGAACAGGCTACATCTGAGACGATGCAGTGGTCAGGCCAACGGATTGAGTGTTGCTCGCCTCGGTTGGGGGCCCGGAGCAACAGTTGCGGCAATACAGCCACCGAATATCACGATTACTCCGGAAAGATAAATCCAGAATAGCAGAGCCATGATGGTACCAAATGCTCCGTATACGGGATTGAAGGTGATGAATTGCGTCAAATAGAAGCCAAACAGATGTTGGCAAAACTTTAATGCGATCGCGGCAAAAAGCGCAGCGGGCCAGACTTGCTTAAAAGTCGCCGAGCGCCCGCGCGGTGCGAATCGATAGAACATGAGCAAGCAATAGAAAAGAATTAATGTCGGCAGTAGGCTGGTAAAAATTCCGGTCAACCAATCCTGATTCCACCGGATAAGCTCAAGGGTCTTAGTGAGAACGAGCGGAGCAAGTACACCGAGCAAAACAGCGCTCAGGACAATGCCAATCATCAGCAGATTACGCAGCGGGAGTCTCCACCAATCGTAATCTTTTGCGCCCCAGGCCCGATTGATCCCGAGGATGAGCGCCTGGAAGAACCGCAAAGAGCTCCAGACCAACGTCAAAAAACCAACGATTCCGACGCCCCAGCCATGGCGGATCACACCTTCGACGGTATTCATGATGACATCTCGATCGCTCTGCTGGAGCGGTGTGTATTCTTCGATTTGGATAACCAACCGACGGGCTGCTTGTTCACGATCACTAACGAACAAGGTCCCGATGGCGACAACCAGCAGGATCAAAGGAAACAGTGAGAAAAATGCATAATAGGCGAAGGAGGCGGCGCATTGTTCTCCGTTCACTTCGCCGTACCGACTGATGGCTCGCACTAGATTTGTCCAGGTTCGACCAAAAACCGACTTGCACATTCGCAGCATCTGCGACCAGAGTGAGCTTCGTTGCTTCATTGGCAGAGCGCCTCGCTACCGAATTGGATCGGTAGCGGGGGCTCCTCAGAATGTTAGTTGTTTAGTCTGATGTCCCCCAAACGGAAACGACTCCGATGGCTGCGATACCTCTTCGGTGGGCTAACGGTCGCCGTCTTGTTGCTCATCGTTTTTTACCAACCGATTCTCTTTGGTCTCACGGAGTTCGTGGTTCAACAGGTAGCCAGATCGCAAAAATTTGCGATCCAGTTTAAAATCCACGGCTCCGTTTTTTCCAACCTGCTCATTCAAGATCTGCACCTTGAGCCGCTTCCGGCGAATCACACGCTGCCGATAGAGAGATTGGACATCGGCCGATTTTCGGCCCGTTACAGTTTGCTGAGCCTTTTGCAACAAAAGCCCGGCGAAGTGGTGCATCTGATCGAACTGAAGGACGTTAACCTGGTCATTCGGCCGACTCCGCCAACCACGGCGGCTCTCCCGAAAGCGTCTCCGTCTAAAGGCGGTCCGCTTCGAATCTTACCGATCATCCCCCAGAGGATCGACATCAGCAATATCAATATCCAGGTTCGACGTACCGAGGGGGATCTGGTCGTACAAAACTTTGGCATCAATTTGACCGCTAATCGGCCGGGTTCACTGACTTGTGGCGAACTCGCACTCCCGCCGGTAGCCGATTGGAAAGACCTCAAGGCCGGCCTGAAGATTCAGGAGAACGTTCTCCACCTGACCGGACTGTCGCTTTCCCCGTTCCTTGCCATCGACCAACTGACTCTCGATGCGAGCAGTCTTTCCACTGGTAAACTCGTAGGATCAGTCGCCGGAAAGACGTTCGATGCACCACTGCGAATCGATGCTTCGCTCGATTCGCAGGCGACTCAGAATCTTTTGGTCGGAACCATCCAGATTGCTCACCTAAACCTACAACCACTTCAATCGATAATTAATGTACCTATAACCGGATCCATGCCGATCCTGGACCTGTCGATCAATGGTGACCTTGACCATCCCAGATCAATAAATGGTCGAGCTGTTCTGGTGGGTGACAAGATCCGATACCAAGAACAGCAAATTGACGATTTCGATCTGAGAGTCAGCGTCGCCGAAGGAAAGGGAACCATCGATCGATGCCTGCTCAACGCCGGATTGAATCGAGTTTCTCTTGGCGGGAACTTTCTCCTGCCAACGCATGCAGACACTTTTATCGACGAATTTGTTGCTCATGTCGGTATCGCAGCCATGCTCCTGGACCCGGCCAGATTCCTTCCCGGACTTCAGTTTAATGGTTTGATCGCCGGCAATGCCGAAATTGCGGGCGGAAACGCCTCCACCACAATCCATCTGTTCAATGCCGGACTGAAGCAGGCGAGCATTGCCGTACCACGAAGCGAAGCAACCATCTGCGCGGTTGCGCGGTTACCTTTGCCGGAAGACTTACGCTCAGATCTTGCTGCGGTGGTCGATGTTGGAGTAAGCGACGCAAAAATCGAACTTGCTAGCATCGAAAAAATAGGAGCGGTCATCCAGCTACAGGACGGCAAATCGAATGCCAATGTCGAGTTAAGTTCCGGAAAGAGCAACGCCCAGCTCCACGCTGAATTACCGCTGCCGATGCCAGGCGCGACACCGGATCTAAAACGACTCGAAGCCAAAGTTAAGTTTCATCTCGGTTCGATCGCGGATTTCGTTCGGGAACCCCAGCTTAATGGCTCGTTCATTGGAGATGGCGAAATTACGCTACGGAATGGTCAGCCAGTGGGCAGTGTCCAATTTAACGGCGATAACCTGCGCTACGGTGAGTTCGCTCTGCAGCGAATAACGATGAACGCAAATGCCGCGGATGGAGGCTTTAAGATTCAGCAGCTACACGCCGCCGTCGACGATTCTAATTACTTGGAGGCTAGCGGAGAGGTCAAGCTTACTGAGACCTATCCGTACGAAGGAACGGCAGTGATACGTCTGACTGATTTGTCAAAGTTGGAGTCCTTGCTTACCAGTCTTCGGCAACCGGCAGGCTTGCGCGGCAACTTCGAAATGACGGCAAAGGCGAATGGTGATATCCGGCAGCGCGTGCCGCACGCCGAGATGGAGGCCAACGGTCACGATATCAATTATCGCGGACTACCGGTACAGAACCTCAATCTGAAAGCTAAAACCGAACAGGAGAATGCGGCAATCGAATCCGCTCAGATCACTTTCGATCCGCACAACTCACTTGATCTAAACGGTATTTTGAACCTCAATGCACCTCTTCACTACAACGTTTCCGGACAGATACAATTGGATGATCTCCGAGTATTTGATTCTTTTTTAAAAACGACCGGACCAGAATCGAACATCGCAGGCCGCCTGAGCGCTCGATTTTCCGGGAATGGAGAGCTCAACGACAATCGTATCACTGAGGCCCAACTCAGCCTCATCGGCACACAAATCAGATATCGCGGGTTGAGTCTGCAAAGCACAGAAGTGAGCGGGTCAGTAAAGGACAATCTACTCACCCTCCCAACGATGAGAGTGATCGCCGACCGGAACAACTCGATTAATCTAAGCGGCCGAGGGCAGCTGGCCGAACCGTATGAATATGAAGGCGATGCAAACGTCGATTTGAAGGATCTCCATTTTCTTGACCCGCTGCTCAAATCATTTGGCCAGGACGTCGGACTCGGAGGTAGACTGAACCTGACTTGGTCTGGTAAAGGTCAACTAAAGAATTCGGTTGGCAGCGCACAATTGCACATCTCCGACCTTGAGGTGAAAGGGACAAAAGGAATCAAAGCCGATCTCGAAGCGTCTTATGATGGAATGAAGGCAGAGGTGACTCGCTTCCAGGTACTCTCGCCGGTGGCGAACCTGGACACGACTGTGCGGTTTAGTCCCGAGCTTTTTGAGATCCCTCATCTGGAGGTGCGGAAGGACCAAAACCTGATGACTGGTTCTGCCAGTATTCCGCTTGATTTGAGCCAGAAGAAGCTCCCGATTGCTTTAGATCGACCTCT